>JGI24159J19872_10006459_pt1 | contig 15271 bp, 7 predicted proteins | sample Ectturendosymbi4_FD_19872 | JGI IMG/M metagenome (IMG submission 19872) | reverse complement strand
TCCTCAGCTATTTGAAACTGATAAACAAAATGTCGACGTTGCCCCCCCTGGAAAAAGTTCTGCGGACGCTCATGAATGATCGTGCTTTCTCGCATTCGTTTTTTGTTGCTTTCGTGCTTTCCCTCTACGAGTTGTTTGTTTCTTTCCGTTTTCTTAATTTCGGTTGCAAAATAAACAGAATCAACCCGCTTCTTGTTTTCTCATCAAAATTACCTGCCATAACAAAAGTTATACACAAATTACTATGGTTGTTGCAGACTATTCCAAACGACAATTAAAAACTGTAAGGTTCCCCATTCGAAGAGCACTGATCTAAACCTCATCGAAGTGACTGCCCTCGCTTGCTGCAACATACAAATCAAACAACACTATGTTGGCTGCTACCACCAGTAATTGTGCTGTAACAAACGTAACCTACAATGAGAATAAGTATTATGTCGTCACGTGAATTGTGTATCTCTAGTCCTCAATGTACCTGCGCCGACGCCGGTGACTACGTCGCCAGATCGTTGTTATGTGCCACATTGCTTATTGGTTCCGTAGCGGTGCAGTGTTAAAGTATGACCAGTTGTATCACTCAAGCTTCTAAACTAAACCAAGCTTAGACATGTTTCCTCGTAAATGTACGTATGCGAAAGTGTTTGATGTACGCAATATGTCCCTGTGAAGCATTGGGTTCATTGCAAATCGATATCGCACCCCCCCCACCAAATTAGCCTGTGCCCGCTACTGGAAACAGGTGTTTTCTCTTGACAGAGATATTAACGGGAATGTAAAAAATAGCTCTTAAATATATTTGAGATAAAAATCCTAACACTTCCAGGGACCGATTTGCAACCTATTTTGTGATCTTAACCTGCTTTTTAAAATGCCTGTGGTCAACATACTAATGATTTCAATTGTCCAACGTTTCTGCTGTTTGGCTACAGAAACGCTTTCCATTTACGTCTCAGCTAATTGTGACAAAAAATGCCAAGTTTTGCAATAAAAATTGCGAAGTACTGTAAAGCTAGGTGCTGGTACACTGCAGAGATGAGTATTGGACTGGACTTGGATTGGACTAGATCCGGACCGTAGCAAATTTTGTTGAATTTGGATTGGATCCGGACTGCAAATCACTTGAAAATTTAGGAACCGGACCGGATTTGGACCGAGTTAAAGGAAAAGGAATGCGGCATTTTTGTGGTGAAAAGGCTGCGTTTTTCAAATTTTTTGGACCTCAATTGGACTTGGACTTCAGGTTTGAAAATTTTTTTTTATTTTGGTTGGACTTGGACTGAGTTTTAACAAATCAGGACTGGATGTGGATTGCAAAATTCGACAGTCCACTCATCTCTGGTACACTGGGTTGAGCGAAAGCCAACAAAGTTAGGTTGGGTTCGATTCCTGGCCAGGTCATACCGAAGACTTGAAAAATGGTACTTGTGAACTCTCCAGCCTTGTGGTCGGCGTTGATGGGTGGGTGCAAACAAGGCCTCCTAGCGAAACGTGTTATTTAGGAGGCCTTTGTGCAAGGAAACGGTTCACGCGGGGTGCTGTCTGACTTGCCATCAGTGGTAGGCACACCGTATTTTTGTGATTGAAAACCGGGACATTTCAGAACAACGAGCTTCATCAGATAAATGTGGTTCGTATCTTACTCGGAGTATGTAGCTGTTTTGGATTCCAATAGTTAACACCAACAAAAGCTAAAATAATGCATTTTACCAAGAAACAAAACGATGTTCAAAACACATTCACCCAGTCATACTTTTCGGCAGACAATACTTTCTTCAATAAATCTTTGCTCGATTTTATTTTATAGTAAAAGTCACCACGGCAAAAGTCAGTATTAATTAAATTACAGGTGACAAGAGGTTTCACGTTCTCCTCCAGCATTCTGCTTTTGTTAGATCACAAGTTATTAATTATAGAAGAAATTCTGTCAACGGGTGCTGATGTACTAGGTGTAGGACTATATACTGGCTGACTGAATGCCAAACCGGGACTTTTTGGTAGACTGACCGGGACGCCGGGACAAAGCTTTTAAACTGGGACTGTCCCGGCTAAAACGGGACGTATGGTATGCCTAATCAATGGACATTTCGAGTAATCACGTGCGGCTCTGGCGCTAGCAAGCAGAGATGGGTGGCGCTGACCACTCGAGCCACTCGAACTGGAGTGCAAAGTGAGAATAATGAAACTGAACCTTTAAAAATATTGCAAAGCAAAACGCACGGAATTCACATGCATTTCACAAAATATACTTTTCCCTTAAACGATTAGCATATGTTTCTTCCATGTACACATTTAGTTGCTTCACTTTTCCAGTTTGTAACGCAACGTTTCTGAACCTTAAAAAGTGCTTTCGTAGAGCGTTCTTATGCTGTTTTCAATGAAAATGTTTTTGTCAAAAACAGAAACCTCATGCATTTTTGAAAAGCAGGGAAGTTATGATTACAAAACGTTTTCTTTTGAATCTAAACCTCCTTTTACGCTTCAGCCAAACTTTGAAATGTGAGGTAACTGTAGACCTACGTGAACATGTATTGGTGGTTCAAAATTCTTTGTTTTTGATACTTTCCGGAAAAGCAAAGAGCCCAGAAAACGACATTTTTAGTAATTGCAATGCCCAAAACTCATTGTGAAATTGTAAATATTTGAAAATATCATATAAACACCGTATGTGCATAATGTTTTTGGCAAAACCAATTGACAATCTTGACCTGTTCGACTAACTGTAGATGGACGTATAAAAGTAGAATGCTGGAGACAAAAATTAAAAGTCCTTCTTTGGAGCATAAAACTGGGATAGACTTAAAAGTTTCATTTTTTGAAGGCTTTTTTAGTGTTGATGAAAAGTCCTTCTCTTGAAGAAAAATTGCAAAAAGATAGGAAAATTCGCTGAAAATAGACTCATGCCACAGATGAGCTTGAAGTAATAATAGAATCTTACAATCGTCTATGTTTTTAGTATAAAAATACAGTGATGGTGAATGCTGGTGACATTTGTTATATTTATAGTTCTTTTTTTTCTTTTTAATTCCAATTTTTGGTGACGGCAGTTAGCGGCAGGCCGAAGTCTGAAATTTGCCCTCTGCCCAGGCGATTTTGGGTGAACACTCTTGCCCAAGGAGTACTGCGGCAGTATGTTTATAGTTCCTTTACTTCTAATCAGGGCCTACGAGAGGGAGGTGCAAGAGGTACATCGTACCCGGGCCCGAGAGGTGCTTGGGGCCCGGGAGGATGAAAGTACGCACGCAAAGCTTTTCTGTAATCAATTCCAAAATTACTAGTGAAAGCCACATGCCAATATAACAATTAATCTATCTGTAAATCTTAACATGGTAGCTGTTTTATCTATACTCTGATTACTACATAAATAAGCTATACAAGTTTCGATGAGAGCCCCAAACTCTAGGGGTCTCCGTATCAGTTTTCGTATCCCCTCGTAAATATTTTTCAGAGCCCCTGCTTCTAATACAGAAAGTTGCGATCAGCTTTTGACCTAAACTTACTTCCATCGACAACATCGAAAAAATACTGTATGTTCTATCAGTTTCCAACTATCGACATTTTAGAACTCGTGGGTTTATCGTTGCATTGCGTCGCGTGTGGCATTACCGCCCTGCACGTTTTGGATCCGAAAGCATATGGATCACAACTTAAGTTTTACTAAGGGCATAACAATCACTAACCAATAATTATAGCACTGAGTTTAGTGAGTGAAACTGTAACGTCAGTGAAATACGTACTGAAATGCGTCGTGTCTACGTCTGACAGTAGAAATAATAACGATTTGTACGAAAGTTATGGCAAGACAGTCTTTTGCTAACATGCGAGATATATCCTGCGAGTTTCCAAGCTATACGCTCGATTGGTCAAGCATGTGAAATTTCTTGATTATACTGTAAAATATGGCGATGATTTGCCACCACCAACGATCACTATTACTGCAGCTGCAAAAAGCCTCATTTACCGGGCTGTTAAGCCAAGGCGGTTGAGCGTAAATGGCGAGAAATCTTGATCTTGCTTGTTCTACTTCTGACATAACGCCGATTACTTCTGGTTCTGGTGTACGTAAGTCGATGAATCACGTGATGCACCAAGGCTGGGACTCACAGTGCAACATAAGGTGACTCGAAACAACCCTTTCTGCCCAGCCCAAGTTCAAACAGTTGGAGTTAACGCTTGCGCTTATTTAAAAACTCGCAACAAACGCGTCAAACTTGGTCATCCCGTTGAGCACATAACTGACGTAACCAGCGCGGCTTATGGAGGAGCCAGTACTGCGGACTCATTGAATGTCCTGTGTAGCATCATGGTGATTTGTGTGGAGCAAATGGACTCCCTGGGGATACACCCTATTCTGGATTTTTGTTGGCAGTGTAGCTAAAACAGGTTCTTTTGTAGCGGCGTGATGTACAGTGCTTAACAGGTTAAAAATCGATAGCTCCACTAACATCATTTTTCAGTACCACAAATGTCAAATGGATCAACGTCAGTTGTTGCTAACGAAAATAAACGTTGTTTGCTGCAGTTGTTGCGAGGGCAGTGCAAAGGTATGAAACCGCACAAAAGTTTACTTTTCTGTGAAGCAAGATTTAGAAGTGATTGTATGTATGTAATGTATTGGAATAAGTTGAGGTGATGCTGAAGAGTAGGTAAAGTCTAGAGTTTGCCGCTTAAGCCTGTTTGAAATTTGCATGGTATTATTGTCAGAATCCGTGAAAACATAAATTTCGCATCAGGTATTTAGCTTACTAGTTACTGCAGCCGCTTAAAACATTTAAATAAAGTCCTATGCATTGTTATCATTTATATTTTGTATAGACTTTGTTTGTAAAGGAATATTCAGTCATGAAGAAGTTTGTAAGCACACGGGGATAATGTGTGCATTTTGTCAAATAAGTTCGCATATGTGTTTTTTACGAAAATGTCATTTGACCAGGGTTCAGCCTTACTCAGAAGTATCATGAGAAAAAGTTTTTTCCGGAAACATTCCCGTTTATAAAGGAGTCTCATTGTTTTGCGTAATTTAAATATATGCTTTCCAGGCTCATGGAAATATAAATGATTAAGTTTTAATATTTTCTATTTTTATAGAAAGTTTTTGAGTTTGTGTGTCTGTTGGCATAAGTTATACAGCGAACATGTTTGTCGGAATAATTTTTTCCAGGGGTGGGCAATAGTGGATTTTCCATGTGGTGAACAAAAGCATATTTCAAGGGGGGGACAACAGTGGTGAATTTAAATTTTCCAATTCAAGACCAACAGAAAAACGTTTTTATATTAACAAAATGAATAAAAAGATATCATATTTCAAAATCCAGGGGGGATTGGCCCCCTGCCCCCTTTCTGGACGCCCATGACAACGAAGTGCTCGGTTATTTAGCGTATTAAGTTTATGTAGAGGTCTTTTATAGGCAGAAGCCCACAGAGACAGGCCCGTAACCAGCTTAGGACACCAGGGGTAACGAAGAGTTTTCTGAGAGGGGCCCAAAATGTTTAAACTATGTCCAATAGTTTTCAACTGTGCTCAACACATTTTTCCAGGGGGGACGAAGCCCCCCTGCGTCCACCCTGGTTACGGGTCTGCACAGTGATTTTGCATATTGTGACGATTTTTGCGAGTATTGTATATTTTTAAAAAAATGCGCTTGAAGGATAGTGTCTGCGTTTGTGTAAGACTCCAACAGTCTGCGCAATTGACGATGGTGCAATGTGAGCTTACAGTTCAGTTTTTCATCGATAAAACCCCTAGGTACTTAAATTCATTAGTCAGCAAGATCATTTTAATGTTATTACTGAGATGTATGTGAAAATTGATAACTATGTTTTGTTTGTATGGATGAAATAGAAAATAATTAATTCTAGATAGGTTAAGTGTTAATTTCTTCTGAATGAACCATTTACGAACATTTTGATGGTCTTCATTAATAGCGTTTTTTTAAATCTATTATATTTGACATAACCAAGGCTGTATGATCAGCACATAAATGCGTTTGTATTACATGACAGTCTGGAAAGAAATAGGGCAGGAGCCAAAATATGTGCCTGAGGTACAACACAAATTACACGTTCTTGATTAGATTAGCATGAATAAATTGATACGAACATAATGAACTGCAACACACAATGAACTGCATTTTCTACGTGATGCAGCTCGAGGTACTTGGCATTTAATAAATTAACAAGAAATTAAAGTTTGGAAACAAATAATAATGCTACGTTGATAAAATGCTAAAATCTTACTGGGCCTATTGATTTAGCGTAAACTTGCTCCAAATTCTTGAAATGCAAGGAGTTATTGACAAGAGTATGACAACAACTCCCCAAACTTCATCGAAAAGCCTTTTGCCTATTTAGATTTAACAATTGCAGTATTGCGACAGAGCCACTGCGTGGGAGGATGATTGCTTTGACATTTTTAGCAGACCCTGGCAGGGCTTGGGGCGCTGCGTTGCATCGTCATTAGTGGACCACACTTAGCATCCTTTAGAGAACAGTCTAGATCAGGGGTTGGCAACCTACGGCACGCTTGCCACACTTGGCACGTCAAGCAATTTTCAGTGGCACGCAAAAGCTCCAAGTTTTGCATATTAGTTTTGTTATGATTCACACAGAAGATATACTGACCTTGACGTGGATAAATATAGTACATTGTCGGCACACTGAATGTTTTAAAACCTTGGGTCGGCACACATTTAGCCAAAGGCTGCCGGCCCCTGGTCTGGGCCCCTATCAGACGTCGCTTTGGGGCGGAGTGGGCTTATAGGAGTGATGGTGCCTGTTTTCTCTGTTTCACCAGGGTTGCGGAACTCCCAAAGTGCTTTTCGTGTATTTTTAATTTTTTGTTATAAAGTACGTCATCTTTCAATTTTTGCTGAGTGCCTGATCTTTTCGAAAAAGCAAACCTATTTTCACCTCAACCTTATTGTGCTGTTATATCGTACACGCGTCGCTCCGTCATTCACTGGATGGCCTGATACAAAACACTTTTGTGACAAATTAATATGAATCGTCTGTTCGCAGTAAGAAAGCTCGAAAGATAAAAAATGTTCCGTTGTGCCAATTATATATTTTCTTGCAAATATGTTGGCACCAGTAGCGTAGCCAGCCCAAAATTTTGGGAGAGGCCAAATATTTTAACTTTAAGCGAGCGACATTATTTTGTTTGGGACACCACCTTTCAAAGCACAAAACGACAAGATATGCTAGGACGTTTGGGACTGCATGGCCCCCTTAGCCTCCCTGGCTACGCCTAAGGAATTTTAGGGGAACGGCCCCTTGGCTACCGAGAGACTAAGGATACAAAGTGTCACTAATGGATATGAGAACATTTTCGGAATGCTTTTGATTTGTAAATAATCGGCATTAATTGAAAATTGGTCCAAATCTTGTTTACGAAAATTTCATATCGCAGGTTTGCATCATAAAGAGTTGAAGTTCAAGTTTGTTATCGTTTCACATGACTCAGCTATTAAACAGAAACAATACTGACAACCATTGCGCAATAAGGAAACCAATTATCAGTGGAAATCAAAATAAACGAAACCACAGTGGCAAAATAGCTGATCAATGTAAATACGAGTGCAACTGTGTGATACAGGATTGGTGAAGGACCATGGTGGTCATCTTGCCAACCAACCCCGTTTATCACTTTATGTGCAGTGTTAGCAAAACCATAGTTGGTAATCAAATGAAAAAACAAACAAACAAACATAGACAAAAACAAACAAACAAACTTAGAACATGCTGAAGTTAATTTACAGATGAAGAGAGCTTACCTATGTACACAAAGTAGCGGGTCAATTTGGTGTGGTCAAAAAAATGTTTAACTTTTAAATCCCGCGAAGGCCACCACAGTGGCCCAGACATTTCCGGCCACAACTCGCCAGCCGATTGAGTCTGAGAGCCGCCCAAACCCTCCACGGATCCAGCAAGCCCCAGTTCAGATCCAAAACAGAATTTCTTCGTCTTGGTCCTGGGGCCATGTATCTTTTGGAGCTAAAAAATGTGAAAACAGTTGCGATATAATCACAGCGAGTGTAGGTGCATTTTCGCATTTAAATTTTTTTAGAAATTGTGCAAGAGAGGCTGAAGTCCGGTATTGGTCTTAGTGAGTGTGCAGGATGTGCAAAAAGGGGGCGCTTGTTTTCAATGCACGCACTTTAAGAGGATCCCCATTTTTACTTTATGCGCTTTCAAACGTTTGTGAGTTTTTGTTGGTGATAAAATCAAACATTTTGTCCTTCCCAAACCTTTGGGCTGGCTACGCCACTGCTGTGAATAACTCTTCATCAATGAAAATCACCAAGAGTAAGGTGAGAGCTCAACTTACTGATGACCACGTGCAAGATATTATGCTGCTTGACTCATCCACCTTACCATCTGAACTTCAGAAACTTTCAAACAAAATACAACATCAAAGATCACATTTGTTTTGCTGTAATTGTACTATGTGTCGTATTTTGTGCTTCCGTTATGAACTGTGAAAATCAGGAGATAATCTGATAAAAATTCCATAAATTCGCAAGTTGGAACAACATCATAAACAGTGAAGGGAACATAATTTGTGGTGGGAGGGGCGAATCCAGACAGTAAGTTTAGGGGGGCGATTGCAGTATTATTTAGCAGTCAAGCCTCATAACGGCTTCGCTACTTCAAGAGAGTTGAAGTATATTTCATAACACTGCTGTGGCAAAACAATGGACGGCAAAATGGCCTGATATCGCGAATGTTGTTTTCCGAAATTTACAAAATTTTGGTGAATAAAGATACTTTCGTAAGTTTGTGGGGGCGATCGCCCCAATCGTCCCCTCTGGATCCGCCCCTGGTTGGTGGAAATTTAGTGCGGCCCCCTAGACCTTGCAGAGTTTACGTTTGGCCCGCGGCTAGGGAAAGATTGCCGATCCCTGTTATAGTGCATTTATCGAAAAGAACACTTCCACAGGAATGAATCAGACCATGTGACGTTTGTCTGTTACCATTATAATGTCCACCTACTGAGCAGGCATCTTCAGCTCTTATTAAAATACAGCAGTTCAACCCTTTTAAGGACGGGATGTGACACCATACTGACACAAACCTTTTTGGTCAACTCCGCCGTTTCTTTAATGCGCCGGCAAGACACTCCTATTGTGTTTCCCATTTACATTTGCGAATTTCATGGCAGTTTTTATCTAACAAATCATCGCTGACGTTGTTTTTTTACATTATGTTGCTTTGCATTCTCTCCTAATGTGTTTTATTGCAATTTTTGTTGAAGTCGATTCAGTATTTTGGCTGTTGTTATGGTAAGCGGAAATTACGAAATTCCTGCCATAATTCGAAACTTTTTGTTAGGCGGACTTGCATTTCCTACTGTATCGCACAGTTAGATTAGTCTACGTACAGCGGATAGTATCATACGTGTCACATGGAATCAAGGGCGTATACTCCGGGTGTGCTAGGTGTGCGGCGCACACCCTGTGAAACTGAACATGCCGTGACATTTTCCACATCGTGCGATCAAGGTAAAATCACAAAAAAAATATAAAGATAATTATGTACTTTCCAACACGAAGGTGTGCGCTATATGTATGTACTCGACTGCCCCCGTATTCGAAGAGATTTGCAAAAATTTTTGCAGTTGAGCTGCGCTGTTCCAGGGCTGAGTTGATTTTACTCCCCTGTTGCTTCTATTTGACAAACCAGGGTGTGCGACATTCCAGACGCGCAACTGCAGGGCTGGAAACTCGTAATCGACAAGACAACCGCGCAGAGCCGAGCTTGTTTCTGAAGGTGTGACCTGCGGTGTTACAAACCTGAGTGTATTTTACTCCCTTATTGTTTCCATCTGGCAAGTCTGGGAGTGCGCTGTTCGAGGCGCACACCTTCTGGGCTCGACTGCTCGCATTCAAAGAGACATTCGTACAGACTGTTCTGCAGCTGTAAACTGTGCTGCTGTAGGGCTGAGTGTATTTTACTCCTTGGTTTTAACGTGCAGTTTTTTGCAGTTATGATTGCTTGGTTGTAGCGTTGAGTGTATTTTGCATCTGCGTTTTAAGATGGAGCGCTGATAGTTTAAAGTCAATACAATGACATATTACTGTAAGTTATACAACAATGAACAAGGAGAGTGCGTGTGTAATGATATGTATTGTGCCAAAAAACTTCGCCAAAACGTTGGATCTGAAACGTGAATTTGACATCACACTGTGAAGTCACAAACAGCGCACACCCAGTAACAATGCCACCATATGCCACTGCATGTAATACTGTACCACAAATATTAGGAAAGCTTTCCAAACATGATTGTAATAACTTTTGCTACATGCCTTGTTGTTGTACAGACAGTTATATACTGTTTATCCGAGTGATGGCTTGTAGATAGGTTGTAAGCATGTCAGTTGCAGCACTGAACAGCAAATGGGTAAAAGAAAGATTGTTTACTGAACAAATGAGTAAACGAAAGATTGCTTCCCATCTTGCAGTATTTCATGGGTTAGGGTTAGTTGGAGCTTATGATGTCTGAAGATGCGCTTACTAATATTTTTGTCAGGACACCAAGACAAATTCAGAGTAGGTCTGGGTGATGATGCCATTGGGGTCTGTAGCTAAGCCCCACCCGCTTTTGTATTCACTGTATTTTAAGGACTTACACTTTTTCGTTGGCGTAGTTGGCTGCAGTAAAAAATTTCAGAAATAATTTTTTTGTGTTACACATAATGTTTTTCAATAAGAAAAAAAAATTTGGAACAAAAATTACTCTTTGCTCTGTGCTTTTTCACTATTGATATTTTTTCAGTTTCAAGATATTTTCATTGAAATGCTATTTTTGCATTTAAAAACAATTACTGAAAAAAATAAAAAAAATTTTTGAAAAAATATACAGAGTGATTTTTAAAAAAATTACAACAAAATTTTGCATGGTGAAAGCGGCTCACCGTAGTGCTCAGACAAAATCTGTTGATGCCCAGTGCGGAGCTCGATTTTCACCCCAATGGAAATCAACAAAGGTGAAAAACAATAGGCTGCGAACAAAGTAATTTGTCTCCGCAAACCTGACGCAGTAAAAACCAATCAGAGAAAATATTTAATAGGAAATCGATTTAATACAAGTGTACGCGTCCTCAGTCCTGAAATTTCATTCAAATAGAAGGTTTTAATAGAGGAATCTTGAATATAGACATGTGCAAGTCTGAAACATCCTAAAATTGTGAAAGTGGAGGAGCAGTTGGCGCCTGATTCCTTGAAAGCTTGCCTCAAACCCAGAGCTTTTAGTTATTTCGAACAAAGATTGCTAGTGCAGTGTTTTGTTGGCAGCGAGAACTTGTGAAACACTGCGCACTGTATTATCTTGAGACAGCGCGTGGTTGTTTGTAAAGGACACACTGTGACATAGTTTCGCTCAAAGCAACGTCTGTTAGATTTGTAATCTTTTGTAGTGCCTCATTAGAGTGACCGCATATAGTAACCCTTTGTGCACGAAATGGGAGATGTGTGTGTGGCAAAGGTCGAACGGGGCGTTGAAGGGTTGAAAAACAGGATTTCCACTGAACATAAGGCAGCCAGTGAACCTTGCTTGGAGACATACTCGGTCTTTTCTCATGTGTACTTTCCTGGCAACCCGCGTTTACGCGACGCCCAAATATTACTATTTTTCAAGTATAAGCATTATCGTAGCTCGCTATGACAAAGACGACATGAATAATTAATCGAAACAGACATTTTCTTTTTTCCAACCATGTTCAAGGCCTGCGCGTATATTTAGCATATGCGTACGACCTTAACGACGATACAGATGTCATCGTTACGAAAGCTGAAAAACTGAGAGCGCCGCTGACGAGACACCACTGTTTTGTCGCAGTAACTTGCTGAACAGTGTCAACTGTGTGTTGTTACTGTTCGGATCGCATGAGTGTATAAGTTCGGATCGCATGAGTGTATACCTTTGGTTAGGTCGTGTTTAAATTGGAAAAGACGCGTCGCCGACAGTGCAGTTGCGATGCTGCTGCCCACGCGGAGCTCGTGGTCGTCAGTAGCCGTGAGCAGATCGTGCCAGGCAGTGGGAATTGGTCCGCGTTTTTTCGTCCGCTCTTGATGGTGCGCGAAGCCTAGCCCCCTGGAGAGCGGGTAGGCTCCGCGGTTCGTAGGTCACTTCACATCCGGAGATGTCGCCAGGTGTGAGGTGTGAAACCGCGGATCTGCGACAGCGATGAAAGAAAAACTGGCCAGAGATTCAGCAGACTTTGCTGCTGTTGATTCGTTTACCCTCAAGTAGGCTACTGCAGTTGTTTGGTGTACAACAGCCATAAAATGTTCATCAACATTGTGACGCTCAAGAAATAGGTATTTTTGATATGAAACGACATTTGCTGTCGCGCATTCGCTGATAACTTCGTTGAACGATCTACCTTGTCATACAGAATCCTTGCAACAGATAGTGGCCGTGTAAACTGCTTTTGCACAGTTCTGTCAACAGCAATAGTTTCCAAACGGTCAGTGAATGTAAGCCAACAAAGTGCAAGCAACAGCTTCATTTCGAAGAGTGCTTCATATTTTTTTTCCAGAACTGATGCAAAGTTGTTTTTTTGTACAAATTTAAACAATATTGACCTGATAAAATTCCATTGAAGAGCGCTGAGTTGCACATAAGAATTGTCGCATTCCCCCTACTACTCACCGTTGCAACATGTCGTCGTGCCCGTTTTGTGTTTCCTGTTCAGATTAACAGGGTGAATCTCTTTGGTAACGCGTTTAGCCTCATTTTACCACAGAGGATGTGTTTCCTGCTCTTCAATAAGTGCACGTGAACGTTCTAAAATTTAGCTACGTAAAGCTTACTGTTTCTTCTTTTCACTGCACTAATCGTTCAGGAAACAATCAAGCCCATTTATTCATGTTGGTGTGTTTGTTATTGAGAAGTTTTTTATCATTATTGCTTGGGGTGATGTGTAACTCTTGTGGCATACAATACGACAAAGGCGATGGCTGCAAAACATAAAATATCTGTTGTGTTTTTAATCTCAAGCGCACGTGAGTAAAGAGAAACGTAAATGACCTCGCATTTTTGTCTTGCGTCGAAAAGCATCCGTGATCGTGACACGTGGAACAAGTAATAAAAATATTTGAAGCACAAACCGGTTTAGTCGCACTGTTGAAAGTAAACGCAACATAAACGCGGTCTTGAGAGGTTTCAGAAATCCCTCCTACAATAGAACCCTCGGAATGGGTGTACAACGCATCGAAAATATTTGCATAATTTTTTAGAATTTCCTATCGAAGCAACGGTGATTGGACAAAAATTTTCAAAAATGGTTTATTCACCAGTCATAGGTGTTCGTTCGTGGCAGATCGTCGAGAAAGCAAAGTTTCCCCGTCGCTTGACAGACGGTGCTCATAGTTTGTCTAACTTCGCCGCAAACCCGTGCGTGGGTGGTGTGTGGTCAGGATATTTTCAACCCGTGAGCTTCTACGTGAAAATGAATCATTTCATGTTTCCGTTAGAACATTAGCAATGCAGCAAGGAATTGTGGTGGACAACTCGGAAAACTACTGATGAAAACGTTTTGGCTTTTAAAATGTACGTNATTTTTTTGTTTTGCATACGTCTGTCCATACCATTGAATAAAATTCAAGATTATTAAATTTAAACGTTTCTTTCATTGTGAAAGGTATACGAAAATGTTTTTGTTGTTATTTACTTATAATTCTCAAATTAATTGTGGCGGTCCGTCAAGCCGTGTAGAATGCGTTGCTTGCAACAGTGATACAATACGTAGTTCCTTAACTTTCGTGTTAGATGCGTTGATATCTAGGTGAAACGTGGAGTTAGGTGCCGTAAAACTCGTTTGGGTGCTCGGTAAGCTTTATTTTAAGGTTGGTGTACGTCGCCGCCAGCTATATTTTTTCTAGAATCACAATCATTCATCATTGTTTGTGGTGTTCGCGGTGAACGAAAACTGGCATTTCGCAACCGCTGTAAGAATTTAAAATGAAACATCCTAAACGAGTTTGGAATCGTGGGCGTCTGAAGGACATTTTCCAGGGGGGGGGGGCAATAGTAGATTTTTCCAGGGGTATCCAAAAAGATTTTTCCAACGGGGGGGGCCAAAAGTGGTAAAATTTCATTTTAGCCACTCTAAATTGAAAAAAACATCTTGTTGCTGAAATTTCATAGAAATATGTCAAATTTCAAAATCCAGGGAGACAAAATCTCTCGTGCCCCGCCATCCGACGTCCATGCTTGGAATAATTTTCAAAAAGTCGATTTAAATATTAATTCTCCTGAATAGAAAAACGCATCCAGAACACTTCTTCACTTCAACAAGCATAGCGGCTTTACCACAAGCTTCACAGCTGAGGGTGAGGCAATGCTGGCAAGAGCAGATTGCCTCAAAATTAATTTAAAAAAGCACGCAAAGAGTTTTAATTTTGAAACCCGTGGCTCTACTGCAAGAAATTTAAGTATCATCTAAGAATCACCAACAAAATCAAACTCTTCGTAATTTTGGTATCTAAGGCCCTGATTTGTCTCTCGTGCTTACGGTTGCCCATAACCAAAAGGAAAACCGCTGCCACAACCGCACATGCAGAACCAAGTTCAGAATTCGCGTTTTTGTTCCTGGTCAAAGCTTCAATTTTTCTGTAAGATTTCGAGGAGTCAGCCAAATGGCCTCCGCGTTCATCTTTTTGCGATGATTCAAACTTGCACATATCTGTATCCAACAGGGGCGGATTTTATTCACAGTGGCGTACGAGGCGGGGCGGCGGGGGGGCGACCGTCCCCCCCAGCTTGAAAATTTTCGGGCAAACTCTGTTTTCAGGGCAAGCTCACGTTGCTCAAAAATCCTGAGATATAAACAATATTTGAATACAGTGAAAAATTTCAGGTCAAATTCTGTTTTTCAGGGCAAGCACAAGTTGCTCAAAAATCCTGAATATAAAAACTATATTGAATACAGTGAAAAATTTCAGGGCAACTCTGTTTTTCAGGGCAAGCGCAAATTGTTCAAAATTCTGAATGATAAAAATGACATATTCAATACAGCGAATTCAGGGCACACTCTGTTTTTCAGGGCAAGCAAAACTTGCTCAAAAATCCTGAAAGATAAAAAATATTTCAATGCAGTGAAAAATTTCTGGGCAAGCTCTGTTTTTCAGGGCAAGGGTAAGTTGTCCAAAAATCTGGATGATTAAAAATATATATCAATACAGTGGATTCAGGGCACACTGTTTTTCAGGGCAAGCACAAGTTCCTCAAAAGTCCTGAAAGATAAAAAATATTTCAACACAGTGAAAAGTT
>JGI24159J19872_10006458_pt1 | contig 15271 bp, 10 predicted proteins | sample Ectturendosymbi4_FD_19872 | JGI IMG/M metagenome (IMG submission 19872) | reverse complement strand
GTTGGCAATTTGGCTAAAGATTAGTTCTCTCCCTGGGAATCATGATAGTTCGATTCCCGGCTTGAATTGGAACAGGCGGGCAAAAGTTCCTCTTCACACCTCTGGCTCAAAGGGCTGAGGTGAAGTCATTGTTTGACATTGGGCATCGCACTCAGTTCGGACAATAGTCAGGAATAAAAAGTGGTAACCCGCTTGTACCAGGTGCCATGCTAGTTAAAAATTACAGAAACGGCTTATCCGGGTTAATCCCTCAGCCTGAACTGTAGAAAATGGCTTGCTCGAACAAAGCTCTGTTTGCACTAGCGTAGCCTTATCATGCCAGTGGTTTAGGTTTGTACCGCATTCGTGAGTGGATTCCATTTCTGAGTTACTGTCGGATCAGTCCTTTTGACTGAATTTACTTTCGACTAATTACAGCAGCAGCCAGATATAGTGAGTCTTATTTATGTAGTAAATTGCTTGTATAGGGGAACCGATCTGAATGGATTGTTGATCTCTTATCGCAAATTACTAAGATGCAGAATTAAAATCTGACGGTTACTCCAGCGTCGTGACATGTCGAGGAGTGTTTGAATATTATGATACATCGTATATTGGTGAGTACTAGTTTGTGTCATTTAAATATATTTATTGTGATGAATAAAAGCCATGGAACCAAAAATTATGTGCTTCACTGGTGTGTATATTTTATAGTGTGAACCACTGAGAAATATTTAATATTCGGGCAATTAATAAGGGTTGTTGACCAGACAGTTTCTGCGAGAACGGTCCTTGATTTAATAATGAGAACCCATGCATAAATGACACCTACTGGATCAAAAGCACCCTACGATGTCTCCCTATAGGGGACGCATCTGGTGTTACATCATCCGGGAAGATACAGAAGGCGAATCGTACACTAGACCCGAAACTTCCACTCAGTTGTTTCTGACCACGCGCCTGTGCCCGAATGAGTTCCATATTAACGTTTGTCCAAACCAGTCGATACACTGTTAAATTTTGTCAAACCAACAATTGATCCTAGCGTTCCTCATACCGAGCTGCTGGGCTACAACGCCGCGTTTGAACAATGTTTTTCAACCGTCTGCGCAATTTTGAGGCTTTTCTACCCCATGATCATCTGCTGCACGAGGGCGTGTTTATTGAAATTGTCATAAAAAAAACAAGTTCGAGTAATGAGCAGTTGCAACAAATGACATCGAACAGCCGTGGTATTTGCTTCATTGTCGTACACTGACGAAAACAACTGTTTTCAGTACATTCAAATCAAGTGTTTGTACTGTTTCCATTACTATTGGTTAGACACCACGTTACCACTACGTTCAAGCTACTGCTGTGATTTACTGTGATAGACAGTTACGGGTAGAGCAAGCCCCAAGAATGAGCTACAATTGCTAAAGAAATAAAGAATACAAGCTGAAGTTGGATGTAGTGGAAGTGTGGAAAGTTAAAGTTGCAGAAAATTCGAAATGTCTAATAATAACCATCTGGTATTGCGTTGAGATGGCTTAGCGAAACGTCGAAGTTTCACTCTGTTCCAGAGATGCACGTTTAATTCATCACAGCTGCATGGGGNAAAGGAAGCGAATTTTAAGTAATTTCACACGTAACCGACATAAAAAAATGAGGGATTAAAAATTTCGGAGGAAACCACCACCAAAANTTCCATGTCTTCTACTGCCACCAATATTTTTTTGAAATATTGAGCACCGTTGATGCTCTAACGAAAACGCTGTGCGTCTAATAATCCTGAAGTATACTGGAAATAAATTTATCAAGAACATTTGTCAATGCAGAAATCATGATAGTCACAGTAATGCGCACTGCATAAAACGAAGTACAGTATAGACTGAGCAACCAGACTGGTTTTTCTTGTTACTGAAATCAATTGTTCGATTTAATCACGTAATCTCACAAAACTTTTGATAAATCTTCTCAAAAGATGCAAGATTCAATGTAACCCTTCTGCACAATATGTTAGCTGATATTACTGAAAATATCTTGTAACACCAGTTGGTTTCTTACCAATGGATAAAAAGTGTAGAACGTCATGAAGTTGAGATTGCTGAAAATAACATCCACGTTCGAATTTAAACCATTCATGCATGCTGTACTTCCAATATCGATTTAACACACACACAGAACAATATACAAAGCAGAACCGCTTTGCAACCGAAGCACACCTGATGAAGCAATCAATGAGAAACCAACATTAGACAAATAAGCAAATGCTTTTCTCCGTTTAAATCCAACTAAACAACTGCACGTACGCTTTTTATCGACATTCAATGCCGTTCAAACAGGATCTTTCCGTCGAAAAGGTTCGGATTTCTGGTGACGCAATTTTTTGGTGAAATGTCGATTCAGGTTGATTGGCATTCAAACCAGCTGCTTGCACTATAATTCATTTCACCATATGCAGGTCCAGGTATGAGACAGATAACATTACTGGTAACCTTTCTTCCCTTATTAAACTACCTACTTAAAGTTGCTCCCTTGTGAGTTGAGAGTGCTGTCGACCGCTAAGTACTGTATCGAATTGTTGCTGCAGGTCCTTTATATCATTTTCACCGTGAGCAAAAGGACATTTTTCTGCACTTCGTGGGCAGCCATCAGGGTGGTTGCAGTAAAACCAACATAGTTTGGTTTTTGAAAAATCACGAGTTTTGTTAGTTGTTTTCCTCTTTCTTCTTTCTGGTTGTTCTTCAACAGTCCAATCCCTCAGTTGGACTCGTGAGTGGCTGATCTGAAAAACCTAAAAACAAGGAAAAGCTTTTGGATACAACATACAGATTGGTTTGCTAGCCTGTAACATGCAAGTTTATAAAACTATGTAATTAGTCCTGCTGGTATGTTTCACAATTTCTCGAATGTAACGAGGTGTTCGCATAAAATATGGGTCTAATACGAACGCTACAACTATTAAACGATCCGGTCGAGTTCAATGGAAAATAGATAGTTTGCAAAATTCGAATGTATCTCCGTTTGCTGACACGCTAATTTTATTTTTTGCTTTATCTGCATGATGGGATTCATATAATCATATGTAGCCATTAGGCCTAGTCGGAACGTTCATACGCTTTTTATGAAAGATGTGGTGTATACCATGATTGCATTCTGGTCACTTGACGCATTTTGCTTGCTGTGAACCGGGTGTAAGGATCACAACTCATTAGCATTGTACTGAGTTCCATCAGAATCTGCCTGGCCAGTGGCGACCAGAAAGGCTCGATCGTACCTGCTGTGGCGATAATTGCTTCATATCAAAATATTGCACATGAAGGCTCACAGAAGTCTTCAGCAAATATCTGGCCGCATGTCTACGCTTAGAACAACTTGCGTGATAGCATGCGGACTTGTAACTCTTCAGTTTTTTAGTGACTTACTAGTTTTATTCATTACCTAGCAGATTTTACGTTTTTTACCTTTTGTTTTGTGTAACTGACGATGCTCCTTTGAGAGAAATAATTATTCCTGTTTTCATAAACTGTGGAAAGATTTTTGCTGAAGTCTTTTGTGAGTCTTCATGTGCAATACTCTTTGGGTTGGGTGACTGGAGTAGGCCAAAAGATTAACTTTTTATGTACACAAGAAACTTTAATCACGGTTCTGAACAAAGCATGAAAGGCCATATTCGCAAACTGGGGTTGGGGATCTCTCGTTTGCTGCAGTTCAACATTGAATTTTTTGGAGAACAGTAGATGTTAAACATTGTCATGAGGCGCCGTGGTAGATCACATGCGTCTTGATCAGTTCAACCGCTAGGGCAAATTCATTAACAAGTCGTTTTTGTCAACATTTNCTTGACACATACGGTTTCGTNNGTCAACCTCTTTCGTTTCAGGCAGCAAGAGGTTAAGAGACCAAAACGTTAAGACCATGATCAGCCAAGATGGCAATGCAACCAAAATAGGCACCAATTTAAATTTGCAAGACTAGGTCAGTATTTTCGAGCTAAGACCGCGAATAATAGTCAAGTTTTCAAGGTTAAGTTTTTAACGAAACCAGAATCGAGACCAAATCAGGCAACAGGAAGTGCCACAAAAGTTTGCTTTGAACAGCCGCTGCAACTTGTGACATCATCTTATGCCGTCAGTAACCAATTTTTCTGTAGCAAGGAACACACAAATATTTCCAGATACTGCTACGAAATTTCCAAGACGTACGTAAGCGCTTATTTTTTCACAATTTATCTTCTACTTCCTACATACAGAAAAGTCCAGAATTTGTTTATACCTTGACCGAAAAGCTCGTGGCAGGAAAACCAACCGGAAATATTGCTATAGCTTGGTAAGGCTTTTGGGGAACAAGCAAGAAATCTACGCGTTCTATATTTTCATTTGTAAACGATTTACCTGGTGATGATTTTTAAGCAATGTTTGCAACCCTCCACATTCACGTTTCAACGAATTTGTTGTGGACTGATTAAATAATGACGCTGCTTCAGAAAGTAGGATCGAACCACCAAGATTCCACCACTGACCTGCATATAACAAATGTTTTTGTACAGTGGCAGGTAACATAAAGTACAGTATTTCGGAAATATAAAAATCCTAAGAAATCTGAAAGGCAAAGTATTGCATAACGTCTTCACTCCCACACGCTGCACAGTAGACTTAAGCCTGCATGGAAGTAACAAGAAACACAAATACATGAAAGAACACGAAGATAGGTATGTGGCGGCAGTAGAAAAGCATGCACTCGATGCCGCTAACACAATGACTTTGATGAAACACAAGCATAGATATGTACGACCAGTAAAGAGCACACGCATGATTATAGTGCTGCGACGACTTTCAAGTAAACCGATTTATAAAATGCATGGGGGAGTTGGGGGAGTAGGAGGTTGTGAAGGGCCAGGGGTCATTTACGCTGCAGACCTCCCAAGGGCGAAGCAACTTATATTGTGAAGGGAACAGTTTATAGCACTAAGTAAAAGCCTGTTGCTCTGAGTATAATGCTTACTATGCGCAATGCGGTTATATGGTTTATGGAAACAAAATGCGTTGCAGGCAAGGTCAAGCCACCAGAAGAAATTGGTTTAACGTTGCCACACAAAACCTTTGCTGTTTTAACATCTTTTGGTAATATTCGTGATAGCTAAACAGGAAACGCGTCAGCAGTTACGGACTAATGCAGCACTACAATGATGTCATAGAAGCAGAATGAGAACAAAGCGTTAATCATGTACTTGGGATATGACTTCTCAGTCGATGTGATGAATCATCTATGTGGACGGAAATTCCTTTACTGTTCGGTTGACACATTCGCTTTGCGATTGGAGACTAAAGGCATTCCACTACTTTATACGAGTTTGATGCGACCAATTTCAGTTAACGCGACATACAAGCTGAGTAAGACATATGCGCCGAGTTTGAAATTTCTACGGGAGTGCGAAATCCAAGACGTCACAGAATATGACGTCAAAACCTGCGATTTTTAAGTCTTCTATTCCATATTCATTCGAAAAATTTCAACAAATTCCAGAATAATGTCTTACTACTTGTCAACACAGAACTGCTCAACCAAAAATATGAAGAATTAGCGGGAGCGCTGCCCATGGAGTAAGATATAACAGCGATACCTCATTATTCGACTATTTTCATAGCAACAGCGCTAAATATTTTAATCAATGCACCTGGTTTATGTACACCAACAAAAAAAAGTATACCAAAAATGTTTCTACTACCTGAGTAACACATTTTTCATATTCTGCTGTAAAAAGTGTCAAACACTGTTTATTTTTTATTTCTATAAGGAATTTTTAACCAGATTTCTATTGCACTGTACTTCAACAATTTAACACCTGAATTTTAACGTGGTTTTGCTAAAGCAAATTGCCGAATTTTAGTTTGTCTCGTATTATACAGATGAACATCTGCAATAAGTTTAAAAAAATTGTTAAATGCAGCCGGTAGCTGCGAGTTAGGATATTTGCACATGAATTTGCTCACTTCAAGACTGAAAATATCTTTTAGTCGGAGAATTTTCTGCGTTTTTCTAAATGTCAGTAACTTTACTAGCCCCAAGTTCATATGTGTTCAAATATCTCATGGCGTGATTTAAAACAACCGATATTGGCTGTAGATAACATGAAGCTGCTCTTCCCCAGGCAATAGTTTCATATTGTACTCGTGAGTTTATTAAGTTGTGATATAACATACGTAATGCTTATTGACATAATGTTCAGCTTTATACATTACACCAACATATTTGGATATAGTACGACACAACCGTTTACAATTCTGGTTCCATGTCAGATTTTCATCTACAATTACACCAAGGTACTTGTAATTCAAAGTTCTTTCAATAATTGCCGTTTACATTTATTACATAGAATCTGTGTACACATGTGTATTTGTGATTAACATTATGGGTGTCAGAAGGGTGGGGGTAGGGAGGGCCTGGCCCCTACTGGATTTTGAAATTTTCAGCAAAAAATGTTGTTTTCCTAGTTTCGGGTGGGAAAAATCAAATTTCATCACTTTTGGCTCCCCCTTGAAAAATGTAGGAGAAATCCCTTAGTGGCTCCCTCCTAGAAAAAATTGTTCCAACGCCCGTGATTAACATATATTTTGTTTTAGAAATATTTAGTGAGAGTTTGTTTCCAGTTAGCCAATCAATTACTTTTGTCATTTCACATTTAACCGAATTTTCTAATTTTTCCAGATTACTATCAATCTGAACTGAAACTGTATCAGCAAAAAGTATCTTTTTCATGAGATTTGAGTTTAGTAAGTCATTTATAAATAACACAAATAACATTGGGCCCAGAGTCTTGGGGGACCCCAGCAATAATTGATTTGGTAGATGATTGTATTCCCCTCTTGAAGATACGTGCTGTTTTCTGTTGGAAAGATACGACTACACTAGTTAAACGCGTTTCCTCTTACGCCGTAGTGTTCAAGTTTTGTCAGTAATATGGAGTGATTAATTTAATCAAAGGCTTTTCTTAGAAATAAAATAAGAAAACCACACAAAATACAATGTTTTATCGAGGTTTTGGAGAAGCTTTTCGTACAAGTCTGTAATGGCCAGGGATGTGGAATGGTTATTGCGAAAACCGTATTGTTGCTGATTCATGTGTTTTTGGCAAAACAATCGTTCAGTCTTACGCACAGCTTTTTCAAATATTTTTACAGATATGTTAGTACTGATATCAGTCTGTAAGTGGGAATTGCGCTATCTCCCGACTTTTACTAGGGAGGCGTGGCAGCGAAAACGTTAAGAAACAGTTATAGTCTATTCCGTTAATTAGTGAGAGTATTTCCTCAGGGGTGGTTGGTGATAAAAACAGAATTCGCTTGGCGTGGTAGAAGATAGTTTTTTATATTTGGATCAGTAGTTTTAGATATGGCTAATAGGAGTAAAATGTGCCTGAGCCCAAGTGACAAAACTACGATTTAACTCAACTGCAACTAATTTTTAAGATAAGCAAACTCGCCCATCAACATTTAACCTTTGCGAAAAGCTGGACACTTTGTATTTGCCAAAGATATCATTAATTAGCGTTTAAGTTCGTTTTGAGTTTCTGCTGATTTTAGCAATTGTATTTGCGCTTTCTTTGACTTGAGTAAAATGGTTGCGGAATTTTTTGTACTTTTCCAAATCGGCTAGTAGTTTTGATCTTTTATAAATGTGAAATAATAGTTTCTATGTTTGATAGAAGAAATGATCCCTTGTGTTATCCATGGCTTTTGTCTAAGTTTATATTCCCGTCTAGTGTATTTTTTAACAGCCTTGTGTGCATCCGCAAAACTTTTCAGGTACCTTACAATAAAATCAGATTTTTCAATAACATTATTTTCACCATGGAATGCCGGAACTGCGTTTTCCTAGTTTCATGTTCCATTTACTTTGTCAAAGTGGTGATGGCGGATATCACACAAGAAAAACAATACTTAACCCGAGGTCTTTTGTTTACGATTCTCTGACTGCAGCAAGTACAAAGCGACCTTCTTCACGATGTAACTTTGGGTTTTTCGATCAACCTTGGTACAGTTTCTGACTTCTGCAACTTTTGATCTCGATTGAAAAGCTGTTAGGTTTGCATTTTTCTTGTTTTCTTGCATGAGTTGTTCAATTGCTTGTAAGATTTGAGCGTCATCAAATTGAGAAGTCGTGGGTTTTGAGCCAACAAGGCAGACCTTGATGAAACACAGCTAATGAGGAAGTGCCAAACAGTACAAACGTAATTTGAGCTGCTATAAGGACAAACTTTAATAGTATTAGACAACTCATTTTATCAAAAACCTGACTCACTCGCTTTGTAGATGGAATTCTCATAACATCGGTGCTCATATCAAATCCACATATTTGTCCAATAACCTTTATGTATTCTAAGTAATCTTCATATTGATTGCGTTTAGGGTGTTTTCGTTCATACTTTCCATATAAATCAAAAAAACAGCATGGCAGTACCCAGTAGCGACTATTACAGGTATTCCTAAAAAATGCATGGAAATCAACGGTCAGCTTTACTGTGTTTAGAATCGAGGCAAAGTCTAGCAGTTTCCAAACCTTGCAGCCATTACAGCAATCCATGGTGTTAGTTCATCTGAATGATTACCAAGTAACCAGTCATAGCCATCAACTAGTTCTGAGCTTGTTGGTATCACAGTTACTTCTTGGATATCAATGGTCTCCGGATAAACATCCCAGATTTTTCTCCTACGCATATCTACTCCTTTTCCAGGGTGCTGTAAGCAGAGCATGCTGTTGCTGAAGTAGTTACCATGCATGCACAAGCTTTAAACCAATTTAAAATATGGTACCAAGACATTCACTCAAATACCAACAATTACTTTGTATATTGTTTAATGTCTTCACACCCACACACAAAGGAGTACAACTTATGCACACATGGCACTTACAAGGAACAAACAGATAGATGAAAGAACACACATAGATGGTGCTCACCCAATTACTTCAAAATAACACAAGCATAGGTGTGTGGTAGTAACAAAACGCACATGTATTGATGGCACCAATATGGTTGCTATGATATTCAGTAGGGCAGTATGAAATTGCAAAAAAACGCTGATCACGATTTTATGGTAAGTTTATTTGTTTTGCCTTGGCATTCTGCTTCGCACAACTGTTTGATCCAATGTCTTATCACTCATCTAGATTTTTATTCCCAGACATTTGCACCTCTTTTTTCAATGTTAACCATTAAAAGGGCCTTCCTGGAGTACATCAATTGACTTTACAACCTCAAGACCGCATTACTCATGCATCATTCCATTGCCGACACTACATTCATCACAGACAACCTTCATAATGGGTCTTTATGAACGTGATCCGTTTGAATGTGTGTCTGTCTGTTGCGCACAGGTCTGTTTTCAATGGACACTGAACGAAAGATACAATCACTCGCTCATGAAAATGTGCTGTTGAATATTGTTGTGCTAGCACCGAGATTTCAGATTGAGTTTTGTAACTGACTTGACATTTTTTGGGTTTCAAGATGCAATGGTAATACCTGCGGTTACCTCTACATCTGACACTGGTGACAAGTTGAATCTTTGGCAAGGTTTATAGCTGTCCAATTTTGGGTAAAAATTACCCAAAAGATTTTTTACCCAGATTTTGGTTATTTTGCTGTAACTTTTGAACCAGAAACACTAAAAAGTCTATCGAAGGCTCAAAAAGACCCAGATTTTAATCTGGTTTCCACTAAAAACTTGAGCAAAATACCTCTTGCGGTTGGGGCCCAGGCCCCAATAACCTCAGCCAAAAACAGCCTAAACCAACCCCACTAATGATGTCACCCAGAAAAAAACTGAAACCCAAAACCTGAAAGTATTTTTTCATTGCAATCTAGAAGACTCGCCGAGTCTTTTAAGTGTTTGAACAGCTTTCCTAGCAAAATCGACTGGCAAAGTTATGGAGTTGTAAAGTGGCATAAAAATAGTGGCTCAATGCGTGATTTCAAAGAATGATATACTTGTACACCAGCTCTTAACGTGTTAATCTTGTCTGAAGTTTGCCACTGGAACCAACTTCATAAAACTTCCCAGTTTTCAATGTATTTTCGTCTCTGAAATTCTCCAATGTCGAAAGTGTTAATCTTAATGGCTACAATTGCTGTACAGCATTAACACTTGACTTACCCCTTCAGAACTGAGAATATATGTAAGTAACCCATTACCACAGCCAAGATCAATGAAAGATTGAAAACTCTGGAGTTTAAGTTCTTTTCTTTCCTGTTCCCATAAAACTAGAAGGTAAGCTGCAATAGCTACGTCCTCATACACATACTTTTGAGGATCTGTAACCTCTGGCCACACCTGGAAACAAAAATATTATTTTAAAAATAGGTTTTGTGATTGTTTGAAACCTTAATTGGAACTAACGTGCATTTCAAACTCCTAGGAACAATTGCAGGTAAAAGTTTACATCTTTACAAAAGCAGTATTTGATTTATTACAAACATAGATTACTACACTAATCATTCTAGTCTCAGCTGAACATCCTATTTTCATTTTCAGAAGTCAAAGTTCAACGAAATAGGGTTGCAACCATAGTCCACCTTCTATTAAAAGTTAATATTGCAAAACATAGCCTGTCTTTTTGAAGTGTAGGGATTGCTTCATGACTGCACCTGCAGTAGATTCCAACAAGGTCCTTCTGGGAGGCCGCAGGTTGTGATGAAAATATAAATTTCCAACCTGAAATGTTCCAGGCCTCAAGCACAGGTGTTCTTTGACTTACTCATGTGTGTCAAAATGCCTCGTGTTCTAAAAAGGTCCACCAAAAGATTGACAAACTAGATTGATTATCTCCATATACAAGAGAGACAAGACAAAATGCAAGTAACTGGTATCCACAAAGGCGACAAGTTTGAATCATACAGCAAATTTTTTTAACACTTTGACAGCCGGTATACGAATATATTGTACCTGGATTTCGGCCTAAAACCAGCAGTTTTTGGTTGCCTTACCAACGCCATAGCACCTCCGCCGATTGCGCTATAGAGCTGCTCAAGGGCTCAAACAGATCGGCCAGTCTTCTAGTCTACACTCGAAAAAAAATTTTTTGGTTGGCGGTTGCTGATTTTTTGTGAGTAACATCATAAGTGAAGTAGTTCTTGGGTTAGTTTGGCTCATGTTACCTGGCCTAGGGCCCAACCGCTAGGCCAAAGTATTTCCCTGAAGTTTTCATTGGAAACTAGGCTCAAGTGCAAGTCTTTTGAGCCTTTGATCGACTTTCTAGCGTTTCTGATTCAAAAGTTATGATCTAAAATAAACAAATTAATTAATTATCTAATTAGTCAAATACTTTCATTACTTTAGATCATAACTTTTGAACCCAAAACCCCAGCAGGTCATCCAAGGTATCAAAAGACTAGGCTTGTAGCCTAGTTTCCAATAAAAACTTCAGCGAAATACTACCATCTAACAGTTTGGGCCCATGGCCAGATGAAGTGGGCCGAGGTGGCCTAAAAGTCCTCCACTTGTGACATCACTCACAAAAAATCCACATCCTCTAACCAAAAAATTTTTTTTCAAGTGCAGACTAGAAGACTTTCTGCATCTTTTGAGCCTTTGAACAGCTCTCTACCACTTTCAGCGACTCGAGTTATGTGCGTGCAAAGCAACGTGTGATCCGGTTGTTTTGGCGCGAGAATCCCTGAAACCAGCCGGACGTCAAAGTGTTAATAGGTAATCGATTTCACATAACACTACACATATTCGGTTCTGAATTCTTATTCAAATAAAGTGAGAGCATGTAGTAACTTTTGGGAGAGATGCAATCACTCTTATAGTATCACTTTACTTAGCCTACAAAGTGCCTTGAAATAAGATGCCATAAAGCAATTGAACCAGACTTTGTTTAAAACCTAACTGCAGATGAGATTGAACTGGTGCAATGGAGGGAAATGGTGAAGATGAGGATTTGTCATTTATGCCAACTGTATTTGTTTTTAACACTAACTACTTTTTTAAACAATATATACTCCAGAGTTTGTGGTCACAAAATATATCAATGAGGTGTTCAATGCTTGAAATTTCCATTTTGCACGTTACCTCCAAAATATGAATGCTTTTTTTGACAAATATTTATGGCACATGTCACATTTTTTTGTTAATTTTTTTTTCAGAAGTTTTACAAAATAGTTTTTATTTATGTCAAATTACCTTTAATTTATTTTACTGAACACATTGATCCCATTATTGATTTTCCTACTACCCAGATTTCGCATATAAACAATAAAGTAAGTTGGTCGTTCTGGGACGTGTGTGCTGTGAAGTGTGTGACACTATCCTTATTTAATGTTTATGTGCACAATTTGAAATGAATTAAATTAGGTTTGTGTGAAGGGCATGCAGTATTTGGACAATTGTCTGCATTGCTTCCTCATTACATTTCTGTACATGACTAAAATGTCCTGCACATATTAGCAAACCATAGCTTTTAACTGTGATGAGTGTCAATCAAGTTACAAGTATGTATTTGTGCACCACAAAATGTTTGTCAGACAAGGGCTAGAATGTTCAGCACATTGAGTGCTCACTAGTAAGACTCATATTTAACTGACTAATTTTAATCAGAAAACAGAGCAACAACTGCATTAAAATCTGCAGAAGCTATACTTGCACGGCACATGTTTTTTCAGATGCAACTTTTAACCAAATGCTTGATAAACAACAAAGCAAGCAACAATACAAATATAGCTACTGGTCAGCAACAAATTCAATAGTGGGTGCAAAAGCTGATAACAAGAAGATTTAACAGTAAAATATAATTTGTTTTGTTTTCTTTTGAAATATTAGAAATGTACCATATGGAAATTATAATGCATTATCTTTAAAAAAATTTGTCAAAATGCCACACATGTCACATGTAGAATCACCCTGTAGTGATGTTCAGATAGAACCCACACTTCTGCCAATCACTGAAAACAAATTTAAAAGAGGAGTCAGTACAGCTGACAATGCAAAGTTAGATATATTTGCAAGAGGACTCCGGAATAACTTTGAGAAATCGTTCGTTGACATAAGGATCACACATCCTACCTCACAGCCTTATACTGACAAATCCCTTTGCAGATTCCAACAACATGAAAGTGAAAAGGAAAAATACAACCAAAGAGTGATTGACATTTAGAAGTCCCCATCACAGCAAGTGGTGGGATGCCACCAGAATGTACCAAGGTGAACAAAAGACTGGCCATAAAAATAGCTGAAAATGCAGGGAGCCTTATGCATCTGTCATGATCTACATTAGAACAAAGTTCAGATTTGCACTATTAAGGAGCACCCTTGCTGCATTACGAGGCTTACGTAGGCAAATGGAGTGGTGTCAACTTCAAGGTCTCATGGACACTGACTTCATTCTAATTCCAAGGCCAATATTTCGTTATGGCTAAATTGTGGAGAATTAAGTTGGTGTCAAGATCCTGACATAACTTGTGTGATATGTCATGGCAATATGAATGAATTGTTATCATTATTGTTCCTAGACCCATATACTTCCCTCATTAACTAACCATTTTTGTTTTTCATGTACCCAACACTTATTGGACTACTTTTTACTGTTAAACATTTTGTATTCTGTTTCCACTCTGTCTCTTTAATCTTATTCAGGCATACTTTGTGCCCTGCAGGACATACTTGCGACTGTGGCACTCCGCAATGGTCAGTGGGTAACTGTGTTGCTTTTTCATATTCTGTGTTGATAAATTTTTTTCCTCTGCTGCATGTCTCTGCTTTGTTATGTGATGGCTTTTTGCTTTATAATCTCCACTGTACTTCTCTCACCTATGTGCATGACTCGCTGTACATCCCTCAAGTCTTCCTGCAGTGCTTGCCTAACATCATTTGTGTTATGAAAATGAATGTTGTGTATATGATACAAAATTTGTGTACCATTGCTTCCTTTTGCTACTTTTGTGTTCATTGTCCTATTTATGTCCAGCACCATCTGTGTTTTTGTTCTGATGACCAAAGACTTAATTTTGCAGCAGTCGTTTTCATACCACCTCTGCATTTGCAATAGATGACATATATATATATAACCATTTTACAACTTTACTTTGCACTCTGAAATTAACTGATAAATGAAAATAATAAGTAAAACACTTCATTTACATCAGACCTTTGTTGTGTATTCCACATAGTAATTGCAACTCAAAAACCTCCCAATCTCAAATTTTAATAACTTACGAAAGATAGAACAACTTTCACAATAGAAGATTTTCTAGACCTACTGCTCATTGATCTCCCAAAAATAGGATTTCATAACCGCAATCCATGTGAAGTAAAAGTGGACTTGCTGTCAAATATATGGTAAAATGAAACAAACTGCAACAGATTAACATCTTGAGTTCTGGGTGGCTAAGGCTAAAATCCAGCAGTTTCCACATGCTTTTGTGCATGAACATCGCCACCGACGATTGCACAAGAGAGCTGTTCAAACCCTCAAATGATTCGGCAATTCTTTGTGTTTGCGATGTAAAAAAATTTTGGATTTGGGTTTTAGTTTTTTTGTGAGTGATGTCATAAATGGAGTTGTTTTAGGTCTTTCTAGCCCACTTCATCTGGCCCTAGGCCCAAATTGCTTGATGGTAGTAATTCGCTCAAGTTTTTGTTGAAAACTAGGCAAAAATCCGAGTCTTTTGATACTTTGATCGACTTGCTGGGGTTTCTGGTTCAAAAGTTATGACCTAAAACAAACAAAATTAGTAATTCATCCACACGTTAGAAAATTTATTATTTTTATTGCAGGCCATAACCCTTCAACCAGAAACACTAGAAAGTTGATCAAGGTCTCATAAGACACACATTATCGCCTAGTTTCCAATGAAAACTTCAGCAAAATAATTTTATCTAGCACAGGCGTGGGGTACCTGTGGCCTGTGGGCCAAATGCGGCCTGCGAGAACATTTGATATAGCCCACATAATTTTCATTACTCAATTTAGAGTACAAGATTGCATAAAAAACAAGCTCCATGATAAGCAGGTACTTGGATAGTAAGCCTGATGCCTCTATCCCTTAACACTTTGGCATCCGGCTGCTTTCAGGAATTTGAGAAAAGCAGGAATTTGAGAAAAAAACAATGCCTAAACGCACGTGGCTTTGCGCAGGAATATCTCCGCTCCTGTTCGGGTTACAGACCTGGTCGAAGCGTCAAAAGACGCGGCAAGTCTTCTAGTCTGCACTCGAAAAATAAATTTTTTGCTTGGGGGGTGCAGGTTTTTTGTGAGTGACGTCATAAGTGGAGGACTTTTAGGCCACCTTGGCCCACTTTGCCTGGCCCTGGGC
>JGI24159J19872_10006455_pt1 | contig 15275 bp, 16 predicted proteins | sample Ectturendosymbi4_FD_19872 | JGI IMG/M metagenome (IMG submission 19872) | reverse complement strand
CGCAAAATTCAAAATTTTAAAGTAAAAAATCATTAACATTTTTTGGCAGAAGTAGAGCTCTTCTAAGCATGTCGCACTTCTCAGCAAGACTTGGCAATAAATCTGGAAAAAGTTTTATTTGAATAAGAGCGGATGATGCCTCGTCAATCAGAATGGCTCAGACTCAGAATGGATAAGAAAATCAGAATGGTTCAAGACTACTATGCTACAAAACAATTGAAGTCAAAGAACATACCCAGATTGAACACACGCGGTATCACAAACTGTCAACATGTTGCTCCACTGAATGTCTGTAGCCTTGGCTACAGTGCAGGCTAGTTAATCTTGTCTGTTCCCGTATTTTATCTATAAAAAGCAACAAGAAGGACACCCAGTCTGAACGAAAGTTCTTCTGTCCTCCTGTAGTAACCTGAAACGGCTTCAGACGTTCTGTGTGACAAATTATACGCAACAATAATTCATTCTTAATGCCATAAAAAGAGAATCCTCATTGTGATTCATCTCACGACTGCGCTGCACCGTATTCAGGCCCGTAGCCAGGTTTTGAAGTTTGGAGGGGAAAAATACATTTTAGGGGGGCAAGATTTTTGTTTTTATCATATTTTTGAAACAAATTTTCTGGGAACAAGGAAATTTGGGGGACACTGCCCCCGAATGCCCCCCCCCGTGGCTACGGGCCTGACCGTATTTGACTTCTTTTCTGAGGCCGCACATTCGTCCTTCTGTAGAATGTTTTGTAAACGGCATAGTAAAAAATGTGATTTGAACAAAAACAGAAAAACAAATACATATTAGCGTACTTGAAACTCTAAGTGGAACGCCGTACCGGCAATAATTCTTTCACCGGAACGGCGTTCCGGGTCGCTCCGACTTACTTTCACCTCTGAGGAAGAGTCGAACTATGATGGCACAGACATTTTAATACTGCTCTTGTTAAAAGCTAAGATCTATAAACAGTCGGAAGTCACAGATGATTAAGTAGAACCTCGAGTCGCCGAGCGTTTTTACAGCAGTCTGCAGCTGCTAGAGAATCTAAGGATTTGAAAAAATCAGAGTTGGCAGATAATTATTTTGGAACGTCAATTGTCGAGATTTACTTAATTCACAATACTTTGAAAAATCAGCACAAAAATAATTACATTCATCATTCTACACATGTCAATTCTCACTGATAGCATATAACTGATTGTGCAAAGGTCGAATCGATGTGAAAAAATCTTATAATATTTTTGGTCAGAACCCTTCAACGCTGAAAAGGAATTCGCAGTTTTGCTTTCAGTAATGAAATCAACTACTTTTTTCAATTATACTTGCAATTACACATCTGCAATATTTTCAAATACAAGTTATATTTCAATGACTTCGCGAAAAATTCAATTAAATTACAACGCTTGAATCATCCGTTTGACTTTAACTACACTGGAAATAACACAGAATATCAATTTTGTGTTCTCATCTAGTACGAAGCAAATTTTCGAACAAGTTTTTATACATTTTTTCAACACCAGTTAGCATTCGCATCACTGAGCAAAACAGCTTGTTGTGGAGCAATGCCTTGCGCTCCTTTTTGGCCCACGTGCTAAGCTTTGCACAAAAAAGGCACCATACGCTAAAGCCGTGAAATGATAACAAATTGTGTGGATTCAGTGACCAGATGGACCTGTGCACCAACAGCGGACATGTATCACTCCTCTGACTCTCGGCAAAAATAAAATCGTTGAAAAACCTATTTTTAATCCATTGCACACCTGCATAGAACAACGCAGAATGCTATCTTACCATCAAATGAGGTTCAGAGGTAAATTGTCTAATCTCTTGCAGCTTGCAAGATACAGTTCATCTCATCCACGCCCAGTTCCTTGCCCGTCTGACCAATGCCGCAACAGATATTGGTTACGATCTAGCATTTACTCATAACTGTGTTGACTATTCAGTGGACGTAATGTCGCTGGGAAGGAACAGACATAAGTTCGTTTTGAATCAGGTTAGAAAAGCTTACTGGAGCGTTGCAAACAACGGGCAAATTTTGATTGCTATCACCGATTTCAGCAAATTATTGTCAAAGTTACGTGCGCAACTCCTGCGTTGATCAGTTACTTGTTCACAAACAGTTCCACACAAGAATCGATTTTCTACGAGCGGTTTGTTTGCGGTCACGTGGCAGATTGCCTTTGTGCAATCACAATTTACAGGTTCAACAAACACCGTGGGTGTGAAACGTCCGCTGGTTGAGACAAGGTCAAAGTTTGAGAGCGGGATTTCAACAACTTCCTCTTGAGAATACAGTAGTCTGCGCCACAGGCGTGTTATGGCCAGTGCTCCCTCTAAGGTGCGCAACTGCGCAGTGCCACTATAACATTTGGGCAGTGAAATCTCATTCTCGCGCACTTGTGACATTCCAAATTTAATATTGTATATACAGTATATATCGGATAGCCCTTGTAACGCCTCACTCTCCAGTTGTCGGTCTGCATGGTTGCGCAGTTGCATCCGCACTAAAACAGACATTTGCTCAGTGTAAAATATTCTCAGAGGGAACACTGGTTATGGCCCAGCCTTGGGGGTTGTGGGAGAAGCTTTTTCCTGGATTCCTGGAATGCTTGGACAAAAATGAGCACTCCTCTTAAATATTCGTCGTCAAACAATCAGGTGTGGTCTCGCAGGACAGACTGTTCGCCGAAAGGGCGAAAATATTTTTTCAACGTGTGCTTGCATAAGGCTCGGTGACTCCCTCCCACCAAAACATATAGCAACTTTTTCTTCAGACAAGCCGCAACAAACCGATGCAATTGAATAGACCAACCAAAGGTACCGACGTGGCTATTTGCTGGTGAGACAAGATCAGTCCAAACATCTCGGAAAGTTGTAATTTAAAAGTCACAGCGAGATTATTCTGTACCGTCTTTGCTTTCTTGTGCATACAGCACATAAGACAATTAACGGAGTAGTGAAAACGACAGTGATAAAAATAGGCCAAGCAACTTAACAACCTCTCATATACTTCTTAACTTCTTTCGTTTTAACTTCAGCGTACATGTTGTGTACAAGCGCAGCAAGAAAATGATGCTAGTAACTTTTACTGAGGGGTTCGGCAAAGTGGCTTTGAATATTTATCGGTTTCAATTTTCGGTTTGAAATTGCACGATGTTTTTGAACAGAAGTTTTCATCTCTGAGTTCAGATGTAAGCAGCAAGCTTTTTCACTCCTTTGTCTTATCGAGCAAAGCACGCTTACATTTCTTACCTTCTATTTATTATTAACAAGCACATACACCAAACATTAGAAGTTCTAAAAACAAGTGAAAGAAAACAATTATTTTACTCGTTTATCACTGCATACGCTTGCGCAAAGTTTAAGATAACACGAACGGTACCGATATCTGACATTCTGACCTTTATACTTCAATTCTTGTCGTAGCGCCAATACAGCACTAATAATTTTTTAGATCGACAAGAAAGGAAGAGTAAATAACTGTTTCAAGTTTGCAAGACTCTTTTAACAACTTGAAATACTTTGCATTTGTTTCCACTAACAAGTTCTAAGAAAAGGAACGGGCAGAAAATTTTTCAGGTATTTCTAAATACGAATTTGTAGCAAAGAAATCCATTGCTTTTGAAATTTTCTCCATGTGAAATATAAGGAAGGCCCAGTAATATGTATTAATTTTGCTTTTGGAATTTGAAACATCGCCCTAAACAAAACGCGGAAGTCGACAATTTCATTGACTGGATTCAAAAGATAATTAAATGTTTTGTGGGACTGCGACCCTCTGTGCTCCGTGATGCATGCGTCACATAACTATAACCACAGGCTTTAACCGAAAAAATCAGCACTTTTTGTGTGTAATCAAAACAAAACGCTTGTCCATGGGGGTGGGATTGGATAGGACAGTGAAGTTTGTCCCATTCTAACTAATTTTAATGTCATATAGCGAGCGGAAATATTCTGAAGTTGAATACCATTATTATACGCTCACAGTACAGAAAGTATTAGACGTAGAGGCTCAGTGGATTGGCCCACCAACGCGAGAACCCGAAAATAGGGTCCTTTTTAGGTGACAGCTAAGACGTTTCCCATGGGCAAACTTGTGGAATAATCACCACAAACTAAAGTCCACGTGAAAAGCACAAATCGATGTTGACGCATGTGGGGTTTTTCGTTTTAAGCAAGAAGCAAACAAGCAAACATACCAGCACAGCACAATTCCTAAATCAAATTTAAATGTCAGTTTAAGGCGATAGGTTATAAAATTGTTAATTGAATGTAATGCATGCATTTCACGGAAATTTTTGGCGACACTTTTTAATCATACAAGGGAAATCTCAAGAACTACAATCCCTTATGGGTTGGTTCTTCCATTTCACGCTGTTAAGGGTCGAAGTCGAATTTGATTCTGCACTAACGATTGTGCACACAGCGTCGTAACGATGCGAAAAGTCAAGACAGCAAAGTTTACTTACTCTATGCAGCGATTCTGAAGCTAGAGCACTGCGACAAAATTTTCGAACGCTATATATGATAAAACTCGGCGATCAGGTAAATAAAGGCGAGACAGAAGCATCTAAATAACGGCTTCAAACGCACGTCGCTTCATAATATTTTACACAACTTCGCTACGGCATTTCACTTGCGTATGGAACACTCCGAACGGAAAGAGGCTAAAAAAGACTGAAAAAGGCAAATATAGATATGCTCAGCTTAAGCAGCGACATAGGAGGACAACTGCGAAAAAAGTTTTCTTATAGGAAGTAGCAGTGGACGTCAAACCGTGGATCTTTTAAAAACCGCATTGTAATACATATGTTAAAATGTAGTGTGTTCATGCTTAACTATCGTCTTTGTTGTCATGGTCAGTTAGCTATAGTAAATAACCTCTTTTTGAAATCCATTTATTTGCAAGAAACACATGCCAGTTTTTCGAGGTCGCACCAACACTTGTACATGGTTTGCCGTCTGAACTGACTTAACCTTCTGAGGCGATTCTAAAATTATTACGTCGTGATCATCCAAAGGAAAATGCGTGTCCACCACCTGCTTGCACTGATCAGGATTTATATTTTGTGTTGTCCAAATAACGTAGTGTTCGATGTCTTCTTCCATGTAGTAAGGAAAGTTGTTGCGACAGAAAGTGAGAGATGGACCTGAAGGTAATGCAACAAGTTAGTACTTGATTGCAGAATTATTAAAATCATAAAGATAAGCAGGTTTTCGTCAGTGGTCAATTTATCTTTTCATCAGCGACTGTTTCGATTATTTTCAAACACGTTGTCGATTTTTGTAAAGTTTGCTAAACAGAACGCAGCTGCATGCCGAGTTAAGCTGAAGCCCTAGTATGAAGTATTAACAGGAATCCCGCAGGTCAAAGGGGAAAAACACTGATGAATTTCCAAAAGGTTGCTCGACATTGAGAACTTTGCGATGCTTCATCTGTGTAATGTAAGACCTTTCCCACTCTAACACAGATGGAAGCGTGGCAACAAAGCTACCTGTGTCGGAGAGAAATGGCATATGCACATTAAAACTTAAAATAGAGCTTGCGGTAAGCGAAAATGCAAGGCTAAGATGAAGCTTAACGAATTGGTGTAAGTGCATGCGGTAAAGATAAATGACAACGCCCTGGTAAGTCCATATATTATGTGGGATCAGGTTTCCTTGAACATGTGCTCACACAATTACACCCTTTAGGGCATGTTTTTCAAAGGCAGAAATTTTGAATGTTGAAGAGGCTATTTTGATAAGCCACTGAAAGGTACACTATACGGCACCAACAGAGAGATATGTAAATTTTATACACATCACCAGCCCAAACACATCTCGCATACGAATGATTTTCTTCTCATGCTGCACGCACAACTTCAGCTTTAACCTGTTGTCAGCAAGTTTCACTGCAGATTACCAATTCGCTACAGAGTTGGTAGGTCGCAGGTTCAAACTTTGATCGAATAGAGCTACGACTTTTAAATAGATACGCACAAGCGTCTCGCCAAAGGCCCGGCACTTGAGTTGCGAATAAGGGGCAAGGGTCATGGTCGATTTGAAGACATACATTTATAGAGCTTGCCAGATGCGAAAGGGTTGTGACAACTCGGACAGAGTTTCATTTTATCTGGGTTCATACTTTCTGTGCCACGTCCAGATCCTTGCGGATCTGAGCACCTGTTTCACCGAGAGAGACCGGTTGCGACCCAGCACTCCCTGCGCAACTGTGTTGATCATTTCGCAGCTCTTTCCCACATAGGCTATACGACTCGATGTAAATTTGGCTTGCTATACACCTTTATCCACCAGCCAAGGGGCAACGACTCGATAACCTTTCGTTTTTTTCGGTGCCCTGGCGTTTTTGCAATTGCTATGGTTTCTTTCTCGTGTTTGAAATTCTTAATTTTCGCCAGATAAACTCAACTAAACTCCTTGTCTCTGACTTCGCCTTTCTCAACAGGAAAATAGGTAAACTGTGATAAGCAAATCAAGAAGTTAAGTAGCAGTAAAGCCAACATTAAACCATATTCTGTTAAACTTCACTTCTCCCACCTATGCGCGGAGGTACAAGGCTACGAAGCAACGAGCGCAGGCGAATGTAACCGCACTACAGCAAAGGCTTAGAAACAAAAATGCTTGTGAAATTTGCCAGCACCCAATCTTCTGATATTTTTAAACATTTTTACGTACGTGTGTAGTGGCAACAAAGCAGTGGTAGGGCAGATCATCGTTCGTCACATTGTGTGCTTAAAAGCGATTTGTGGCAAGAGGTTAAGGTAACAGGAGCGGTCCTGTGGTGGTCGCTGCTGACAAAAAAGTCAGGCTACGTCGACAGGCACTGGTAACCGTTTAGCTCAACCATATACACAAAATGCAATTTTTCTATGGGGAAAACTTGCCGTTGGCATGAGATAAATGCAGTTTTTCTTTTATTGGCCATCAAAACTTCGTGAACACCACATCCTAAAAACTTAGCTAACCGTTCGTGGTCTGCCTAGTTTTTCTTCACTCTCAATATCCAATGCACATTTTCATAAAAACCAATGCCAATTTTAGACGCTCAGCATTGTTTGCAAAGGTAGTGTAGTCAAACGCAGGTTTAGGCTCACATGATTAGAATGGTCAGTTAACCTGGTTTTCGGGAGCCCGGAAATTAATTTTAGATACTGCCATGCTGTGGAACCGGAACCCAACATGAGCAATTCAGTCAACCAGTTTCTACCTGCATTTAACGCCAATGTCTAAGATTCAAAACTGCAAAGTGCGCAAAAGATTTTTCAAAATATTCTTGCAACGCCCGGTGTTCCTACGTAATTTTGAATATAAATTTCCAGACTTTTTACAAATTTTTCTTTTTCCGGGCTTGATTTTTCCGAATGACATACCCAGGTCAAATACAGGCACTATAATAGTTAACAAGATGAAAGTTAAAAAATTATCAATCTTATCAAAAATATCACAATGCATGTCAAAGATCAAGTCTTGAAAGTACTTCCTTATTCCAATACATAACAGACCAAAAATTTTTTTCCAGACCTTTCCAGGCTGGAAAATGACCAAACTTTTTTTCATACTTTTTCAGACTCCGTAGGAACCCTGAACGCGTTTCTACCTTCAAAATTAACAATATTAGCGGCGTCATACGTGTTATATAAACTATCCTGCAGTTATAAAAATCAGTGACCTTAGTGATTTTCTGGGCAGCAACACTGAAACGATTTCTTTACTAAAAAGCAATTTCAGCAAGTGATGCTTGAATTACGCTGTTTGAAGTTCATCGCTTACACCGAATGAAATTTAGTTGGTGCTACAAGAACAAAAAAACTTCATTGAACGATTGTTCATGCTGCTCAATATCAGCAACGTCCAAAAAAACTCTGTTATTCCCAGCCCAATTATGTATAGAAATGATTTAAAGTTAAATTGAATGTTGCTTCAACTTCATTCCCAGAGGTTTGTTTATCTGGTTGAGGTTGTTCATCGTTTCTGCGTTCGTACTGGAGACGCTACTCAAAAGACGCATCAGCTGATAAAAGTGAAAACCACAAGGTTAGTAACTTACGTATATCCTCTTGACGGACATATTTGACGTAACGGTCTTTCGTTCCATTTTTGTCGTTAATGGTTTTGACTTTGTACGGACATTGCAGGAAAACATGCTTACAATAACTGTCAATGGAATCCCATTCCAGCTTTGTGCTGAACGTATCTTGTTTATACCTTATTTCTCCTTCTCGATTTCTTGAAAAGAAATGTACAAAATACATGACTTACATGCAACTGTTTGAAAGTTCCAAGACCCATTGTGCATATAGCGTAGCTTCACTTTTACTCAAACGTGCTGTAATCCACATAATACTGCTCACCGCATACATACCAAATACAAATCGATCACCAACTCCAAATCAAGGCTGTGAAGCCGGAACTCAAATTTCAGGCTCCAGCTCCGGCTCTAACATCTAAAAGTTTTGGCTCCAGCTCCAAAATGATTTGGTCTACTGAAAACTGAAAAACACTGTATTATTTGTACAACCCGATTGCCCCGCAAACTAGGGCTGTGGAACCGGAACTCAAATTTCAGACATGGGCTCCACCATCTAAAAGTTTTCGGCTCCGGATCCAGCTACTATCACCCAAAATTACTTGGGCTCGGGCTCCACAGCTCTGTCCCAAGCTTGTTACTCGCTATACACGTTTATCGAAAAATAAATGGTTTTAGTGGTCACTTTGACTAGAAGAATCGCGCAGGTGTGAGGTTAACCCGGTCCCCAGTAATCCCGAATTTTAAACACGTGTATTGGTCTACTGGTCCATTGCTAAGGTGATGCAACGATAAAGGTTTAGAAGCAAACCGGTTCACATCGTTCTTGCGAAGACGTCGCAATGTTTTTCGTATGAACTCACAGTGCGTACTGAACAAAAAAAAAAATTAGCACAATTCGAACCTGCACTCTGAAAACAACGCTTATAAAAACATGCTATTTGCGATTTATCTCACCTTTTCAAGTCACATTCACCATGCTCGATCTCTTGCAACAAATCATTCCAACTATACGGTTTAGTAACGAATCTTGATTCCAGATCTGAAACGTCCTTTGGATCAAACCCATTCACTACAGCAAACAAACCATTCATACGTGAACGATAGCATTAATTGTGCTACATTTACGGTTTGCACATTTGCTAAAGCTACACGTTTCTAAAAGCCCAAACCAATCACCTTCTTTTCCCTGTGATCAACTCGACACATAGGACAAAAGCGTACGTGTTAGTCGTGTGCCGCTTCATGAAGCAAGTTGCGCAACTTTAAAGCAGCCACATAATTATTGGGACGATTAAACTTGTGCAGGTCTAGTGAGATTATGAATTGAGTTGTAAGCAGGCTCATGCCATGGCGTATTTCGCCCATGCGTAATTGTTTTGTGAACCAAGCGAGCGTGCGTAAACACTTACAATCGGGTTTGAACGCAATAAGATGCGGTTCATGGAAACGTGGGAAACTGAAAAACACAAATGATGCGCATTTATTGGAGCCTATTGATTATCACTTTTCCCAAGGCCGAGCAGATAGTTTTCGATTCTTGGGAGCAAGCAAATAGATAGGTGCACATGATAAAATAGAAGCCAAGGCCTCTGTTATTCCGTTAATACCTAGTCATCTGCATCAGCAAGAACTTTATTTACCAGTGCATTGGGATAAAACAACGTTCAGTCTTAGGCCAGAAAAATAAAGATCTAAAAGCATTTGAAATGACTGATGCATCCACAAGCGTTCGCCTCATGTAAGTATTGCAGCTGATTGAGCGATTATTATGAAACGACTTTTTAAAAGCAGTTATTATAAAACTTTTGTAAGTAATTATCTTGTTTATGAGCAGTTTATGTTCATCGTGTTATGCACGCCATCTTTCAGTGTTAATCAAATCGCCTAACTCTGAATCATTCCTTCAAAACTGACCAGTGCAATAGTTTCACAAATCGAAGTAAAACACTGTTTTTGACGAAATATTGTCCCAAGTTTTATCGATGGAAGCTGGCAGCAAATTGCACACTTTTGTACTTTAATTTCTTGGTGAGAGCACCTTTAATCAGGAAAGACTGGCGTAATGCAGAAAAAAAAATTGAGCTGAAATTTTACCCGCATAACAAGTAGAATTTATTTCGTATCTAAAAATGATTTGATTTTGTACTCAACATTATTGAATGTTTTGCCACAAATACAATTTATCCATTAGTAGGAGGATATTCGGTCCAACTTACTTCCTGGTTAGTTAGAAGCTGAATTGCCTAGATATTAGCAACACTTTCCAGTCCTTGAACGTTCTCAGTTTATTGCTTCACTACTTTCAACATCGCCGCCCTATATGAACACCTTTGTCGACTGTAGCACTTAGGCCTGCACAAAAAAACAAACTTATGTTTAAGCATGTCACAAACTCTTGCACAACCACAAAAGATTAGCTCACTGTGTCATCATGCATAAAACTGTTGTGAAAAAATTCCGGCTGTGCAAATTGGTTGATTACAAAAGTCAACTATTATAATTTGTTATAAATCGTTGATCACATAGTTATGGCTAACGTAGTTCGCTTTCCGATAATTTAGTTTTTGTCCACACAGTGATATATTCGCATTTCATATGAAAACTGCAGCTACAAAGTGCAAAACCACGTAATTACTGGAAAAAAAGGTGAGGAAACGGTTCGCAACTTATGCAGGCATACACTGTAGGTGAGGCAGGGCCGGATTAAGGCTTACTGGTGCCCTAGGCACTGATATAATACAAGTTATAGCAGTGCAAATACAACATGTATGCGAGTGCTTCACATATTGAATGTGTCAAAGTTCCAGCATTCACGACCGAAAAGACATTTTTCTACATTTCATTTTCGCAAAATCACTGAAATCATCCTTAAAGTTAATACTTCCCAGAGTATCTTCGTCAACTGCAAATCTGCACAGAGTCGAGTCTTTCTTGAAGCATAACTCATCTTATTGTTTTTTTTCATGCTTCAATTGTGAGAAAGACCTCTCCGTTGTGGAGTTCGTAACCATTAATGTTAAAAGTATTCTAAAAACACTTTCTTCAACATTTAGAAAAGCATTCTCTTGTTTGTTTTTTTTAATCGTTTTGTAAAGTTCCATGTGAGTGTAAGATGTTTTCTTGATTGGTTTGCACTTACAAAAATCAAATTAATGCAATCGCTGAAGTTTTGTGGGCAGTGTTGTTCATGTCATCGGGATAAGCATCAGTGAGTGTGACATGTCTTTGAATACCTTTCACTTCAGCCCACTCCAACCCCAACGCTAACTTAGCGATAACTCAAACCATAGTTGAGGGATCCGGAGGGGCCGCATGGGCCTAGGCCACTTTTTTCTGGGGGGCTGGCCCCCCATTTTTAAATTCTGAATTTTGCCTAAATATGTTTATGTAACACAGTTAATAAGAACAAGTTACATTTATGTGCACAAGTCAGTGTAACGTAGATAGATAGGGTGTAGTTAGGCAGGTGCGTAGCCAGGGGAGGAACGGGGGCAAATGCTCTCCCGAATTCCGAAAAGTTGCACCAAATATTTTTAGGTTAATCAAGCGTTTTATGTGTAAGCCAAAGAAATATTTCAGTGCAAATTAGCGAAACTTTTTAACTTTGGTTTCTAGGTGGTCGAACCGGATCAAAGCAATAAACTGACCATGAAGTGTAACAAGTGTTGGGTGACGTTTACCTGAGGTAAAAGCTGTTATGTTAAAATGGCTATAAATCAACCAACCAACCATTGTGTCAATCTGCGGCGACAAGTGTTTCTTAACTTTAATGCAGAGCCGTGGAAATAACCGATTGTGGCTTCGTTGTCGCAACTACACAACTACGCCCCGCGTGAAGAGACTCTGCCGCAGGGATCGGTAACCTTTCCATCGTCGCGGTCCAAAAACAAACTCTGCGGTATGGCGGGTCGTAATAATTTTTTACCAACAATTCCGTTCCTTTTCTGTTTATAATGTTGCTAAAACTTGGGAATTTATGGAATTTGAATCAGATTAAACTCCGTATTTTCACAGCTCATAATGAAAACCCAAAATATAAAATACAGCACAATTGTAGCACAGTACGGTTTCTCAAAAGAAGTCCCCCTTAATATGCAATACAAGAACCTGCAAGGAGGGCAGGTTCATAAAATACAATATAGCCTAATGCCATTAGACGGGCCATACAGTTACTATACTATAAGTTGCAAAGGGGCTCCGGGCCTGATGATTTTGCTTGGCGGGCCAGAACCAACCCCTGCTTAACCGTTTACGGTGACCAGCTACATACGTCAATTAGTCGCTCAAGAATTGGTTGACAACACGATCCACGTCCTATATGCGCGTACGTTTTGTAGAAGACTTGCTTCGGAAGTCGATGCCTTGGAGCAATGCCTCTACTCGGCTTTGATTGAATTTGCGTTAGTGTATGTCAGAAGCGTGTAGGCCTAAATAAAAAATCGCAGTCATAATGGGCGGCCATAATGACTTCCTGCTAAACTGCAATATTGGCGCAAAAAGCATACAGCAGATCTTGCACTTATAGCAACGAGATTTTCACAGGCGCTTTTGCAGGAAATTTTTACAAGCAAATGGTGGCTTTCATCCAAAATGAAGCTTGTAAATTCTCTGAATGCAAACTTGTAAACTTGTCAATTCAATGAAAATAGACTTCATTTCCCGCTGACATCTAAACACAATTGTTCAGGAAAAAACGCCAAATAAATGCACGTTTTATGGATGATGTTTCAAGTACAAGGCGCATTAAATATTTAAATGTTGATACTTGGTTGTTGTTTTCCCCCTATGAAAGTTTCTAGCTACACGCCTGTAGTTAGAGGTCGTTGAGGGCTTATAAAATATTGCATAAAATTGCTTAAACATACTGACAAAAGTTGATGACGTCATATTTCTGTGTTTGTTAGGTCACAGTTGCCAATTCAAACCACAAAAATTCTATAGTTTTTTTATTTGCATTTGTGCCCCCACACTTTGAAAAACATTCCGCCACCCATGACTCAAACCAATTTTAACCTAGCAATTTCCCCTCTCGTTACTCACATTTCTTTTACCTCTCACTAATTCTATCCTCGATCTAGTCTATTTCAACTTCACGTGTGTGACTACCGTTAATCACAAGTTTACTAAAATTTCTAGTTGTTAACATGCACTACATCCTCCCACACCCACGTACTGTTTTCTCTAACATGCACCATGAACAAACAAATCCATCTCAACTTTTCACTGGCGTAGATAAACATCACATGGTGCAGCACCATCGGTCAATCATGCAAAATAACATGCCACACTTTTTCTGATGCAGAAATTAATGATTTTCTGCTATAGGTACAGCCTATATCCACAGCCCACTTGTTAAAACAGCCGTAAATTTTTATTTGGTGTGATCGCCATCGGTGGTTTCACAGCATTTAGTTCCACACTAATTAAATGAAGGGCCACTTAAGCTCTATGAAATCTTACCAGTGCAGCGGTCTTAAATTTCGAAGGATATCGCACGCATCATGTCTGGCGCAAGATCACAAAGACCAGTCGAGAATATTCCACAACAAAAACCATGTGACAATATTGATTTTACTGAACGACAAAGGTCAGAATGCACTGCATCAGCACTGCTGATTCAGCAGTGCCCCATCTGGTATGATGATGTTACGAGACACCACGATCAAGAAGCAGTGCATCATGATCAATCTGCCTCATTTTTTCATTGAATTTAGTTTACTTTCAATATTTTCCTCGAATCTGTGGTGTTTCCGGTGTCTCGGGCGCTCTAAGCACGTTCTTAGTCTGCTTAATGGTAAATCCAGCCCTGAATTGAGGGCATACGCGGACTAACGCCGCATGGGTTCAAAGAGCGTTTTCCTTTCAGACGTTTCCAGTTCAGTAACCACTTCAGGTAAACCAGGGAAACCGCACTTTATTAAAGCTGATCCTTGACAGTTCGAACGTGCCTTATTAAAATTTGTGAGCACATCCCTGGGGATAAGGTTATATCACATAAAGCAACTTTATATTCTTGTTTGTCCACGTGTCGCTGTCTAATTGGCACGATTACTGTCTTGCTGTAAATATGACGATCGCGACTCGTTCAGCAAAGTAATCACAGACCACCTTTAACTGTAAGACTTACAGTGCAAGTTGACTTTTGCTTTTTTTAAAAGGCCCCCAACACTAAAAACGTTCATGTTGAACATACTAACAAACTGCACGCGTCAACAATGGGGTTACCACATCACTTGAAATTTTTTCAAGGACATTTTTTTCAAAGAGATATGTTGGGCTACTTTCATACTTTCATGGGCGTCCGCAGGGGGGGCGAAACGGGCATTTGCCTCCCCGGAAATTGGACTAAGAAACAAAAAATTCTAGAAAATCTGAAGTCAAGCTTCTTGATTCCGATTAATTCATTTAATTCTTGCAATAACATTTCATTTACCGGTATGGCACTCACACTGCACAAGAGCCAGCTCCACTGTTCTGGTGCGATGCAGTGATGAGCTTGGAGTTTACTCATGTCCACTCCGTCTGCAGACTCAAACGCTACGAAAGTTGCGAAAGCATTGTTCTACTGTTGCTCTTTGTTGCGTAACATAACATGACAACGAATCTTCAAAGGTTCACTTCAAGTTACGATAGTGAATGCGCTTTTCCGCATGTGACTGTTGACCTCAGACATCTTTCACAGGTGGTGCAGCGATACAGTGGCTCAGTGGCACAGCCAGCCCAATATGTTTTTGGGGGTCAAAAATTTGGGGGTCCAAAATGCTTGATTTTAGGCGAGCAACAGTATTTTCTTTGGGGTACCGCCTCTCAAAGCGCAAAATGACTACTTATTCTAGAAATTTTGGTTAGGGGCATGGCCCCTTGGACTCCCCCTGGCTACGCCTATGCAATGACTGCTGATAACGGTAAGACACGTTGTTTCATACTGTGTGAAAACAAGCATGAGTGAATCTGTAGCAATGCTTCCACAAGTTTGAAAAATCCATTATAGTGTGAGATTGTGAATGCGACCAATGTGCCTGGGTGAATAGCTTAATCAAGTTACGCTAATGCAGGCTTCTTTTTACGCAGTATAAAACTACGTGGCTTGTTAGAAATACCTCTGTGAAAGGCTTGTGGTAATAAGTCTTAATCGTTAAGGCTTAGTTCCGGCCATAGGTGTAGGAGCAAGCAATTTTTTGGGGGTGCGAAGGATATTTTGCCCGGATTTTCCCAAATTTGCCCGAAAAACTTTTTTGTACAAACTTTCCCT
>JGI24159J19872_10006453_pt1 | contig 15276 bp, 9 predicted proteins | sample Ectturendosymbi4_FD_19872 | JGI IMG/M metagenome (IMG submission 19872) | reverse complement strand
AATACAAAGATGAAGAGGGACAATGCAAAGTCTGTGAATCTTGCCCACCTGGATCACAACCTAGTACTGTAAGTTGGCCTTGTGTTTATTTTTGTGGAAAGCTAACTTGACCAAAAACTGATTTGTCAAATGCATGCTAATAAATATTTTTGGAAAATCTAAACTTTTTTTAAAGCTCCTAGCCATTAAGGCTGGTGCATGCCAACAAAAACATGTTTTATGATTTATAGCAGTGTTACCATTTGGCAACAAGATGCAAATATAATACTTGTACACTACAACTTTACTAAGTCATGATCAAAGTAAAGAGAATGTAGGTTAATATCTGTTGCATGTAAGCATTGCTAGATGCGTGGTGGCAGTCATTTTTTGCTTTTTTAGCATCATTGTGGGTTTGGCAAAAAAGATCCAGCGTATCGATGTGTCCCTTGTGAAGAAGGAAGCTTTTCATCTTCAACTGATAACAAATTTTGCAAGTCCTGCAAGGTGTTTGTTGATTTGCTGTGTGTTTGTCATGTCATGTTAGACTACAGTAAACACTGTTTAGTTACTTACACACCTATATTCTTTTGTTTCATTCTTGGCCTGTTGGTGTGACATGATTTGCATATTTTTGAAACATCTCTGCAGTCATTAGCTAATGCATAAAGTGTGCAAGTGAAGTTTTGTAATATTTAATGCATGTGGATATCTGACTTTTTGTGAGGTGCGAAATATGATTGTTATTCACTGCATCTCATGTCAGGATTAAACTTATCTGGCACTGAGCTGTTTTTCTGTTAATTTAATATTAAAAAGACTTGAAGTTTTTCTATTTGGGATTTTTTCTCTAAGGCCACATCCTTCATTTCGTGATTGCTTGTTATTTCTTATAACTATGGTATTTCATGTAAGTCTGATTCCTGGCATTCTGTTCAGTTTTATTGCTTTGTAGACAAACCATCCTTTTTCTGACATGTGTCACAGCTAATTTCTTAAACAGGCCTGTCACATGCTTGCATAATTTTTCAGCCATGTAAAATGTGGAATGCTTTGGTTTCCGTTAAATGTTCTGCAACACAAGATGCTCAATGTGGTGCTTGCCTGAACGGGTATTTTCGACACCTGAAGTCAAATGGCAAGCCTGATGAGGAATGTCACAAGTGCCTTGATGATTCCACAGAACCTGAATGTAAGATTCTGTGATTACTGACAAGGTGGTGGTTAAACTAGCTTTTCTCCAGAAATTTGTGCTGTAGAACCACAAGTGCATTTTCTATAACCCGTGGTTAAGTAATTGGTTCGTAAGGGTGGATCAGGGACAAATTAGTTTCCTTTCCAAGCGTTCTTATAGAAAAACAAGAATATTTATCAATGTAGTCCTTTGACAAAGTAATCACTGTCAGTGTTTTCATTTGGAAACAATAAAACATAAAACAGTAAAGACAACAGCTGTGCTTATGTCAAATATCGGGGTGACAATAAAATTTATTAATCGAATGTTTAATAGCTTCTTGTGACGATCACAAAGCAGATTAAAGTTCTAAAGAGTATTGTTTTCGATTTAAAAACAACACTTTGTACTTTTACTGAACTTCGGTCATGTAGTTGTTATGTAGCTCAGGTGCATTATCATTGATCTGATTGTTAACAAGGTTTGGTTGATACTTCACATAATGCTACCTTTTGTTGCTACTGCATACAAGTTATTAATGATGATGGCAGCAAATTCGTTTGTGGGATGTCGAAGATTCTTTTCGCAGACTTAGATGTAAAAAAATCTAAAAGTTCCTGCTTAGAGACCATTCAAAAATCCCCAGAAATCAATTTTAAATGTTGTCTCTGGTAGCAGTGTATTATATATGCAATCCACAATTATCAGACAGCAGGATATCAAAAAGTTGCGCAATTGCCAGTAGAACCAGTAATTCATAACAACCAACCAAGTCTACTGTTTACTGGCATGTGTATCAGCTAACTTTGCATGATGGAATTCTTTCAGATTATTTTGATTGACTACATCATTTTAAATGCCACCGACTTTCGGCACAAACCACGACATTGCTACAAATTCTTAGGTTGCAAACCTCGACATTGCTACAAATTCTTGGGTTGCAAACCTCGACATTGCCATAAACTCATAGGTTACAAACTAAGGTAGCGTGAGACGTCGAGGGCTTTGGTGCAAACACTTGTTTTCACGCCTTGTCGTGTAAGTTGTGTGTTCGCTGCTCGTTACCTGTTTCGCTACATTGTATGATATTTTCTCGTGACTTCTCCAGGCATCGTCACGACAACTCCATGGATCTTGATACTTGTTCTTTCCGTCGCCGGAGTAACTGTTTTGTCAGTCATCGTTGCCTGCGGAGTGGTGATGTTTTGCAGACGGAGCGCAACGTCGAAGAAACGAGGTGGAGATATTGGTGTTAGTTGAACATATGGTTGTTGTTTGCTTTAAATCGTTTTGCTTTTTCGTGATTGTTTTTGATTTTCGCTTCGTAGTTTTTTTCTGAAACAGCCGCATATTCTCTTCAATTGCAACGTTATCTTGCGAGTTTCCATGTGTCGCTGCTTTGCTACCTATGCGTATAAACTGGGCAAATGTTGTAGGAAGGACAGGGATAGACTTTTCAGGTTTATTTCAGCATTGTAAAGATGGGGCTAGTTCAGTGGTCCCATAAAGCTTTAACGCCTCAATAAGTCAAATTTTCGTCAATCTGGATACTCCTTTTCAACAAAGTTTAATAACAAAAATTGTAAGAAATAAAACAGAGCTAATGAAAATCACGGCCAATGCAAACGATATCAACGGCACATTGCAAACGTTTCGATAACTCCAGTTATAATCAGAGCATTGCAGATGATAACAGGAGTTATCGAAACGTTTGCAACATGTCGTTGATATCGGTTTCATTGGCCATGATTTTCATTGTAAAGGCTGTTTGGCACTTCGGCTTTTCGTGTACCAAAACAGAACTGGTAAAGAATCATTCACTAGAGTAGTGAGGAAACAGGTAAATTCTCGGGTTCAAATCAAAGGGTCGCTATAAAGTCAGCGGATATCCAAGTCAAAGTCAATCTGAATGGAAGCAAGTCCAAGTTCTTAAAATTAGGACGCGAGTCCAGATTTGGACTTTACTTCCTAACACTGTTGAATACCCCAGAGGCAAACTTTAAGAATCGCTGGTCTAGTCAAACTTAAGTCTGTATTATAAATCTTAGATCCAGACGTGGTGAAATGTCGTTGATGGCTTTACAATTTCACGATCAATAGCCGGAGTGATTAATCCAGTGGTTCTTAACCTTTTTCTTACTGTTACCCATTATCACTCCTGACGATAAATTGATGAGATGATATCGTGACCCAGGAACATTTGCTCATATAATGATACCAGTCATAGAATGCAGCTAATGTTTTACTCAACTTGGATTTATGTACCTTAAGTTGAAACTCGAGAAAAGGCAGAAAAGCAGGATTATCTGGTGAGAGTTTCAGCAGCACAGTTACGAACACAAAAAGTCAGAACAGTTCGCCGAGTCGACTTTCCGTGACCCACTAAATTGCTTCCGTGACCTGCCTCGTGTGTCATGACGTACAGGTTAAGAATTGCTGGATTAATCACCGGAACACAGAATAGCATAGGTTTTAACATTAAGGATTTGGCTGCTGTCATCCGGCAACAGGCCCATAAAAGACCGTTTTCCAAAAGCAACCATCAAATTAGAGGCGCACCGATGTGTCGAATCGCTGGTATCGAAAATCTGTTTTCGCTGACGCCTTCCGTCGTATCTGGCTGAAGACAACTGACACCATTGGTAGCTAAAAACGCGATTTACTGGAAAAATCAAGATTTTTAAAAAAAAGAAACGAAAAACTTTAATACGTCCAGTTGAAGGTTGAAGACACTGATGAGGTGCCTGTCCTCGAAGTTCGACGACCAGTAGAATCACCCAAACGCAGTTTTAGACTCTTAGCAAAAAGATAGTTTAAAAAACAATGCTACTGAAGTTTTGAATTCTGACACTCAAGATCACTGGCGTATCGGGAAATGCTTTGATCAGGTCGTTTGAGTTGAAATATCGGCATGGATGCGGTTCTTCCTAAAAATAACTGAGCTGAAATGCAGCGATGAATGTCAGGAATGGTAAAGTCCATACGCACGTGTCACTCCAGGGCCGCAACCAGCTGATAGTTTTTGGGGTTTGGACAAAAATATTGTAGCTTGTTTTTGTACCTGACAACGAAATATGCTTCTTAAATTTCGAGGGGTGCAATTAACCGGTTTTCGCACCCCTGGTTGCGGGCCTGTGTTACACTGTCCATGCGGGCGGGAGATACTTGGCGCTCATCGAAAAGACTGACTTCGATTGGACCGTTTCACACCGCATTTGCCATTCCAGAAGGATTCGCGTAGATGCTGTAAACAGCGTAGGTTGCTCCGCGTTTGTGGCAAATGCACGAAGTAGTGAGTTAAGTTTTGTAGATTTTTGCACCGCTAACCAGGGGTTAAAAAGTGCCCCACAAAAGCAACGTACACAACATTAGCACTCTCCCATCATAGCACACGCCATGCACAGCTTAAAACCTCAGGCATTGTTGCTAAAAGACCGTTCGCGTTTTACTTATTTATTGTAAATCACCTACAGTATTTTCGGCATCAGACTGGCAACCGCACTTCTCGTTGCATAGAGACCAACGCCGGCAAGCAAAGGAACTACTCGCGGGTCACTCACGTTCTCACTTGCGCCAACAACGACGATACTGTGAACAGCATGTCCTTGACGCCCCTCACCAGCTCTTCGGACATACTCGTCGATACGAAGCCGAGCGACAGCTTGTCGCAATTACGCGACTGCTTCAACAATCGTCAGCCCGGGTGAGACTTGCTTGAATCGTCTCGCTTTGTGCTAAACCGCCCAAGTATTCTTGACGATACTCGCTCAGTTTCGTGAGCAGCGCTCTCTGGAGAAATTTTAAAAGGATTGCTTTGTTGGCTGCGAGTCATTTAAAGGTTTTGATTTTTATTCGTGAAAAGTGCCAAGTATTTGTTTTCAACGGCGCGTTCTGTAAACCGATCCCAGCGAAAAATAAACGAAATAATCTCGGTCTGTTCTGTCACGTGTAACTGCCCGTGGCCCTGACAAGTCGGCGATATCTCGTTGCAGAGGGCAGACATCGAATTGCAACCTGATGGAGGGTCTCTCCTACACACAACACCCCACTGCCGAGTACCAGGAAACTTCAATTTGTCAACTTACCAACTACAGCAACCTTCCCACAGCGCAGTATCACACGAACGAGTAAGCGATTTTACGTTTCATTGCGGCAGATTATACATTGCTCTTTTTTTAATCGCTTGTGTTGTTGTCTCACCATTTCTAAAATGCCTCGTAACCTGCTTTTTTTCGCTGAGATATTTCGGTCATTTTGTCCCGTATTAGTATTAAAACTCGCTGTAACAGTATTCACTAGCCTACCTCTTCAGACAGTATGACTAAATTGACTTATTTTTTTCGGTCATTTAAAACAAAAATTCGGTCTGTGACCGAAAAAAATCTAGCGCGTTTATGTGGGTTTTAGACACTGGACAACTTTGGCCAGGTACATTTTTGTGGTCTAAGTGACCGCAAGTGTACTCCCACGCTGGCGTTTGTTTTTTTCTTGGGTAAGGGAATTCTCCCCAATCTTTGTAGATGTACCACAATCTATGTACATGTTTTATTGCCCGAGAAAAATTAACCCTTTGTCAAAATTTTGGACTTTTTAACCCTTGTCGACAACAGTAACCAAAACCCCGCGGTAACCCATGACAACAACGCAGTGACGCCTTTACTTGGCAAAGAACACTGCGCGTGGGACATCGTTTGCAACTAAACAAACAACAGTTTCTAGGATTAATCTTCTGTGTGTTTCAGCATGGTGTGTGTGTACTTTCACCATGACAAATAAGAACAATCACAGAACCCTGAGGTATACGATTTAAGCTTGTGGGTGTTTCCGGCTAGTCGTACGTAGGTGTATGTACGGCATTTCAGCGCAGCGCTCAAGCCAAGCAGCAAGGCTTTTGTTTCGAGATTAAAATAAAAGTCTTCTTCTCTATGAGATGAATATGTAATTAATCAGTGCATTTGTTTGCATCGACCTGATTATCGGGCAGTTGCACCAAAAACCTTTTGAGCACAATTATATGCAGGATTTCTATGCATGCCGGTAGCTGGGTCACGCTTTGCGAGCAAGCGAATTTTTTAATGTTAGCTTTTTGAAGCATGCTGACGCTGTGCGAATGCTTGTTGCGAGCCTCACGGACACGTGATGATTGAATGAAAGTTGAAAGCGACTCGCGCGAGGTTGAGCCGAGCAAAGCGCGGTTTGCTCTGGTACTGGACGGACTGTAACATTTATTATCATCAACGGAATTTTAATCTTTTGTTTCTAGACATGCACCAGCTGCGTTGCGCGCGACGTCGCAGGCCGATGTGGGGCGAAACGCGGTTGATGGCGCGGGTAAGCTTTTTTTTGTCGGCAAAATTCCGAACTTAAATTTGCATTGCGACTTTGCTACACGTGCGTGGATGAAACCGCTGGTATAGATGTGTTCGGCGCATGGAACGTTGAAACGATCAGAGAACATCTTAAATTCTTGAATCAAATTCAACACTCCGGCCATTTTTCACGCATCGCTTTTGCACTTCATTGTTTCCAAGGCCGGTTTTCGCAAGTCTCGTGTAAATCCGGACTGAACCGCTTCATCCCATCCCGTCTACTAATTTGTCATGGTGGGTGGGTGGCGCCCGCCTCATCGCCGCGAAGCATTTACTTTTATCGCATCTTGCGCAGGTGCAAGCTTCGTTCCCGGCACTCCACACTCGAACAGGCACGGTGAGTTGCTATGCGGCCATTTTGTTGTAGTGCTTGACATTCGCCAAACGAGTGAAGCTGCGACAATCAAATTTTGGTGATGACGGTGAATAGAGGCATGCACTGGGAATGGAATCGCAAGTAAAATGATGAGTGGCTTCATGTGAATGATGGTGTGTAAGAAATCACATCTTGAAGGAAACGCTGGCTAAAGGTTTGGTAGCGAAAGTAAAGTTGCCATTTTGCTGGCTGTATGGTGGTACGAGCTGACTGGTTCTTTTACGCCTTTATCCAATCCTCAATAACTCGGATGCATATTACGTTCTGCTTAAAACGAATATTTTTTGTAGTTAAAAAGCGAAATGTGGTCAAACTTGCGTTTCTAACCAGCCGCCTCATGTTTGTCCCACGACAGATTTCTTGCAAGTCGAGTCGTTTGACACAAGCAGCCTTGCTTCGTCAAGACACTGTGCCACGTACGAATCGAAGGTAAGATGTGTGTTCTGGTTTTGAAATCTTTCACGTTGTTTTCCGTGCAGTGCGTAATAATACCAACACGGAATAGAGTTAGTTTTTCCTGCACGCGCCGTTGCATGATTTCCTTTTGATTCCATCTCAGGTTGAAAAATAAAAAAGAACGTATATATTTTGCGAAGAAAATATAAGAGCGATGCTTGATGTACGGTTTCTAAACAGGCACCTAGTTCTTGCTCTTTTCGGGAGCACATTTTAGTGTTGACGTGCAAAATACTGAGGAGATTTGGCCAGAAAAAGAAAAATGACAAACGACTAACACAGTAACAGAAGCTTTGCTATGCGCTGTCGATGTGAACTGGGATAATCAAGTCCTAATGCAGTGATAATGAACAGAGTGACAGGTGTTGATGACGCGCTCTCCGGATAAAACGTTGTTTCTTTCTTGGATAAAAATGATTTTTCGTTAAAAAAAAACAACTAGAAACGCGCCCCATGTAAATCTCGCCGCTTATTATGCAACAAAAACATGTGATAAGTGTGTGCGAAACGAGAAGGCGCCAGCAACGCGTGCATGCCCCGCACCGCCCAAGTGTCCGGCCATTTGACTCACAGCTATTGGATTACCTGCGCTGGCGTTTTCTAACAACTAACCGCAAAGACGCGCGAGACGTCGGGGCAGACTTATAATGAGCGCATTGCGCAATCATGTGCCATGCCAGCGGGTTGCGCCATCAAAGAGTCTCGCAGCAGCAGCTTGCGATTTTCTGGTGCGGCGAGCGGAGATTGTTTTGGCCATGCGGCGGTCGGATGTGACATCATCGATACGACTCTTTCAATCGCTTTATTGTGGAAGTTTGTGCGCAAACAACGTATTGACAAAGCGCACATTTTGTTTGGAGCCTCTTGTGGCATTGCGTTTGTGTTTTTTGTGTGGTAATCTGATAAAACTTTGCACTGCACTAACTTGTTTTGCGATTTTTAACTGGGTGAAGTCTATTGGATCGAGAGATAACATCAACGAAAAACTGCGTTTAGTTTTGTCGCAGTCCACCTGCGGGTAAAATAAAACGCGACAAAAATAACAAGCTTCGCAACCTTCCCGGCGATTCGCGCTGATTGCAAGTATTGTGATTGATATTTGCTGATGGCTTCAAAAGCCTCACGAACGTACAGTTCGCAGACTCCGCGTTGATAGAAAAAACTGAGATCTTCGACGATAACAGACAGTATTTGAAAGCTTCGTTGCTGACGATAAAGCGTTTTTACCGCCATTAGATTCGGGCTCCCAGCAGGCTCAACGACCATGACCTGTGATGACGACGTTGCTTTTCCTGTCCGTTGCTAAATATAACATTGTCCTTGCAGCCAGCGTCACTTCTTGTTGAGGACAAAGCCACCCGTTCGTCCAAGTCCGACTGCTCACTGCACTCGGTGATGAATGTATGATTTTGACGAATCCGCTGCAAGTACGTATCTGACATGTTAAGATTATGTCACTGCTAAAAAGTACTTCAGGGCCATTCCTGCTTTGCGTGCTCAAGTTGTTCGCTTGTTAAACCTCTTAAAAGGCCGTTCTGTTAAATTATGTGAAAAACAGTTGTATTGTAGTAAATTTCTTAGAGTCCCAATGCTCCTTTCGCTTACGGCGTTTATTGTTCATTCGTTTTTTTTTATTATATTTGATTTGTGATAAGTATAATTGTGAAGATAAATAATTCTTACTTCGACATGTTGCTACGCATGACTTGGCGCCTCCGATAAAAAGCGTCTCCGCGGATTTGTGAAAAGCATCGTTGAACGTTAATGCGATTAAGAACCATGACGTCAAGAAATTCTTGGCTCGCCCGAAGATCTTGATTCCGGCTCAGGTGCTTGTGGCTGTGGCGGAGCGAACAGCTCAGGAATTCTTTGAAACACCAACACCGACCATCTGTTACTCTGATGTAATTTGGACATCTTGAGTCGAATCATTTCAAGTGGATTATCAAATTGCGCGTTCGTTTGAGGCTTATAGGCGATGTTGCCACATTGCTCTTTTTCTTTACCTGTGTCTTTCCTGATTGCAATCACGACCTTGGTCTTTGAAGACTTTCGAGGCGTCCCGCGATACTAACGAAAACCGATAGCGTGGCGTTGTCATAGCAAAACTTTCGAAGCAAAACAAGGTCCCAGGCTGAGTTGTTTCGACCTACTTCGTTCCAAAGAGGCCGCGCAGTCGGTTATAAAGTTTTGTAAAAGAGGTCATGGAAGTTTTATTTGACCTGGTGGTGAGAGACCCAATTGGGCGAGACGCGTCACGTGGTTTCTCGTCTGGTCACTAACAGCTAACAGGGCACATTGTGCTGTAAACAACCAAGAAGGGCTAGTGCTTCCGTTAAATCACCTCTTTTCAGATTGTGAAAAAATTGTTCGTGATTTGCTTTACTTCTGTTTCACCTGATGACTTCTTCCGCCACAAAGCTTTCAAATGCGCAGTTAATAAAGAAGTGGGGCCATGACGGTTTTGGGATAAGCTTCCTATGGTTTGAGTGAAAACTGCGGTGATGCTTTTTGACTAAAATGTACGAAGTTTTTCGACTACTGACTCAAGAAGCTGCCAAAAAAAAGAACCTAATTAACGAGTTATTTTGTGTGCTTTTTTTGAACTGTTCATGCACTTTCAAAAGACAATGCCATTGCGTTTATGGAGTTGTTAACGTCAAAACTGGTGTCTTTGCATTACAAGGTTGTGCGAGTCGCACGTTCACCCCTGGCTTCAAACGCACCGTGGACGGAGACAAAGAAAATTACCTGATTAACCTTTTTTGCATCTGATCACAAAGATACGTCTTGTTTTTTTGCTACGTAACAAAGAACGCCAGGGATTTCGTCCATCTTCACGCGCTGTGAGAAGCTTGATGCAACAGGTCGCTTGGTTGAAATTCGTTGCTGCTTTCTGCGCGTTTTTGAAACTCATGCTCGGCCAACATCCTTCGTGCAATGGACTGTTGCCAGGAGATGCTAAGAAACGCACTCTTGTTGCGATGCGGATATGCTGCCGACGCGCAGTTCCGGACACTGCACTCATTCCCAGGATTTGCACGGTGGTCGACTTATGCTTGTATGAACTGGCAGGTGGCTTTCTTTCCAACACCTTGGGACATTCCTCTTTTCTTGACTTTTGGATCTCGCTTATTTCTGTGCTTTGTACAGACTTCGCTTGTTTGTTGTTCAGTTTTCTAGTCGCTGGTGCCTTTTTGCACGCACGCATGTTTTTAGCCTTGTATGTTTTTTTCTTATTACCCGTTTTACGTGATCAGCGAGTGACGCCGAGTACAGCGTGTCCCTGCGAACTCGTTTTGTGGCGAATATATTTTTTGCTCTTTTTTAACAATATGCCTGTCATAGAAATTTTATAAACTGTTGCACAAAAAGCTAATGAAGTAAATTGTTATGGTTTTCTTCCCAGTTGATTAAAGAACGTTTTGGTTTAATGCCGATGATCAACATACCGTGCTAAGGGTTGTGTGTGTTCTGTCACTTTGAAAGAAGCAGTCATAACTTGTGATGCAGTGGTTGCCAGCAGTAGCGTCGTTCAAAAGCGATGATCGACTTCGCTTCGGTGCGGGACCGGAAGCGCTTTGTCACTCGAGCGTAACGGGGTTAATCGCGTGACGTCAAAATTAGCGCGCAGCTTCGTACGTGCTGCTGATCAACGACGAAGAAACATAATATTCCTGTCGGCCGGATGCTCGCCTCGAAGTGATGCTTGTGGTGTTGGGCAAAGCAGTGTACTTTACGGTTAGGTAATGCTGGATGTTTGCTTTGTACAGCTTATGTGGCAAAGTCGTCGTAATTTGGCGTTCACGCAAACGGAGACCAAGTCACATTAGCGACAGCAAGTGGTTGTTAAACACCGCTGCGCAGCGACTCCAGGTGTCCATTGCGGGAGTTACACACTCAAGCGTGAGACGAAGCTTTTTCACAAAACGCCTTCGACAGGAGATTTGCCTCGAACCTTTACACACGCAGCAGTACAACTGATGCCCTCACCTGCCAATGGTAAATCATTTGAGATTGATCGCAATGCTGCCCAGGTGTGTTCGCGTCCATTGGCTAAACTCTCCGTCGTAAACAGAATCGACACGCCATTGCAGCAGTGTGGTTTCATTCTTCCTTGTTCGTGGCAACGGGAAGCGATAGCTTGAGTGTGGCGACTCTTTAGTCCGTTATCCGATCAAAAGCGCTTTTCTTGGAACACGTTGTTTTGAATGTATTGAATTCAGTGCTTGTCACAATGCGCTCACTCAACTCTGTGATTGTCGACGTTCTTGTTTTACCATCTTTCCATTTTTACCCAAATGACTGGCACCAGGCATTGGATCCGATTAAAAGCGTTTCTCGTTGTACTCCAACTTTTTGAATTTCGAAGTATTGAGACGTATAAATTACTCCTGTTTATTTTCAAACCGCCATGACGCATTCGCGTGAAGTCTCCCTCTAATTTAAATCAGTCCACTTTCGCTGTCAATGTTTTTGATGACGGAATGCAATCGTATCGTTCTGTGTCCTTCACTGTTTGTTCATCATGTGTTTCGTGTGTTTTTAATGCCGATCGCCTGTGAATCTCGTGGCAGTTACTGAAACTGCGCTACAGCAAAACTTGATCTGGTGCGAACCTGTTGCTTGGCAACGTTGTTAACAACAGGAGATACTGAGAATGGAGTCAGCGTTCGTTTGAAAGCGAACAACAGAAGCGCCGGCGGGTTTAAAATTCATGAAACTTACCAGGTTTTTCAAGTTTGTCCGCCGGGCCAATCATGCTCACGGTGGGTTTTTGCAAAGCCTGCTTATTTTCAATTTGGGCAGAAGACTAGATAATAATCAATCCAACTTGCAATCTTCTCAAAGTTTTGGCAGATGCGAGAAAAACGGGTTAGGAGAAAGTTGAAAGCCTTACAACGTGGTAATTCCGAAATTGACTTGCAGCTTGAACAGCCCTATATGGTGATTATTCGAAAAGAAAAAAGCGAAGTTGATTTTGTAGCCACAACTGTCCGATGTGTTTAGGAAGTAAGACAAGAGGGATGTTTTCAATTTATTGGAAGGTTCAGAAAATTTCGATCATGCGATTTGCCATAAATGTTGCAAGTTAACGTTTCACCGCGTGAAACAAGGATAAGCAAACATGTAGATGTCAAACCGTTGAGTGGGCTCGGTCAGTTTTGACCGATATTGAGTTTGATGCTGCAGAAAATGAGTTTCACCATAGCAATTCTGCGTCTATCCGTTGAAAAGAATCCTGTACACAAGCAAAAAAATTTGGCCACGTTAACGACAGACTTCACAGGTGAGGGGAAACTTCGCTAATTTTTGCAGTGCTGTATGGAGCACGTTGTGTACTTGGTCATTCATACCTTCCCAGTGGACGTGGTTTCAGTCGCGTAGAGAAATAAGAGAAGCTATTGCGATTTCACGTTCTAAGATTNCTGCGATNTTCNCTTGATGCGGTCGGCGCGCAAGTCAAACCGCATCATGTTTTACAAACGGACAATTCAAAACCTGAAGAAAAATTATTCGAAACCACAAGCAACTCCAAGGCTAACTCGGTCCGACTTTTTCAAATGCTATACGAAATTGTTTCACTGAATACCGCTACTTGCATTCATTCTTGATGACAAAGTGACCACGGTGGAATTCACAGGGTTCCCGATGAGGGGCGGGGGGAACGAATTTTATTGCGGGGGGTCCGTGGTAGATTCCTGTGCAGGTTGAAGTTTTTTGTTCACTATACCAAGCGAAGTCTCGATAAGTTAGTTAAAGCTGACTGTAGCAGGGTTGCAATTACATACACTAATCTCAGACATCAACCGCATGTAATAGTCCTTCAGGCTAATAGCTAATCTCTTATAGCCTACTTAGTCCGCTCTTATAGCCTACTTTGTCCGCTTAGCGGATTCAGGTTTCCAAATTGTATCCCGAGGTGTAGTTAGCCTACAGACAAAACAAATAATACAACCTGTCATAAATCTCCATCTCTTAACATGGGCGTCCGCAGAAATTTTTCCGGGGGGAGCAAAGTCGAAATTTTGCTTCGGCCTATCCTTTTCGGCTTGTTGACGATGCAACGCAAATTGAAAATCGGGTCCCTAAAATCAGAGAAAATCGGGTCCCTAGAATCAGAGAAATCGGGTCCTTACAGGTCCATACCGCGTACCTAACATTTTCCTTAAAAAAAACCTGAATAAATATATAAAATCTTATCAAAATACGAATAAAGTACACATTTTATTCAAATAGCTTCTTCTTGTTTTCGTGTTTTTTCTTTGTTTTGGAATGTCGCAAGTGCGTGAGACGAGATTTCACTGCACAAATGGTCTGCGCAGTTGCACACTTCAGAGGGAGTAGGCTATTGGTTGCAAAAAATGCGCTTTGTTGGCAGCAATGCTTCTTTTTCACTCATTCTGTTTTACACATATATTATAAACCAGGCCTCATACACGCGGCTCGCGGGCAACATGTGGCCCGCGAAGGTGTTTTGTGCGGCCCGCGATGCTTTTTGGGAATTTTCAAATAATTAATATTTCCATCATTTAGTTTGTTCGCTGGTGTTTAAAAGTGCTCGGCCAGCGAGTGAACAAGTTCCTTTTAAAGTTTAAACGAACGTTGAGATGGATAGACATGATTTGCCTGTAACTCACGATACCTTTCGCAGGTTTAAATGTTTCTAGTGAGGTTTAGGTACAGCCACTATTACGTCAGCGCCGTATATGCTGCCCTCGGGTTAGTCCTCATTTGGCCCTCGAAGCAATTTGAGTTGGAGACCTCTGGTACGAACCTCCGTGGCTTACTAATATCAACAGTCGCTGTTTCGCTGCATTACGTGCCAAGATGTCTACGTTCAACAGCTATGAGTGAACTGCAATCTGCAAGCTCATCACTGCATATGACACCAGAACTAGAACAGTGAAACTGGCTCTTGTGCAGAGTGAGTGTTTCACCGGCAAACAAACTGTCATTACAAGGCTTAACCCAACTAATCGGAATTAAATTTCTGATTTCCCGTTTTCAATAAATTTTTGCTTGTTAGTCCCAATTTCCAAGGGGGAAATGCCCGTTTCCCCCCTTCCTTGCGGATGCCCATGTGCCTGGTCCTTGTGTTGTCCAATTTAAAGCTTCATCAAGAAGATAATTTTTTTTATGAATAAGGTATAGAAGTTTTCATCTCCAAAAACTGTTGAAACAAATTTTTGTCAGCAATTTGTTACGTGTTGAGCCTCCCAAACGGTTTTTAAATACTGCTAGAAAATCAGCTAACTGCTACAGTGGTATAGGAGGCGGGGGTGCAAACCCACCCCCAAAAGTTTTGATTTGCCAAGAATTTGGGCAAAACCTCTGAAAATCTGGATAAAATCTAGGGGTAAATCCTTGAAAATCCGGGCAAAACTGGCGCTCAACGTTGTTTGACTTCAAAAAATGGCATCCAACGTTTGCAGAAAACCACAATTAAGACCTATTTTGGAGGTCACACCAAAAACAGATCTTCATGTTCTTTGTGGGAGAAAATTGTGGGCAAAAGGCGCACAAAAGCTTTTCGGGAAAGCTTGGGGAAATTCGGGCAAAAATCTTCGCCTCCCCAAAAATTTGCCTGCTCCAACACCTATGAACTGCTGGATTGAAAATTTTACTTCTGATAGTGAGAAAAACCTGCTAGATTTAGCAGCAAATCAGCTAAATTGGGAATACTCTCCCTAACTTGAAGAGAACCTTTGAAGATTTTTTGCCATGTTATTGTTACGAAATAAAGACCAGTAGTAGAACAATCCGTTCCCACGTTTTGAATCATGACTTTGCAGGCAAAGGAGCGGATGTAATCACTGTATGATACCAGAACAGTGAACGCCATACCGCCAAAAAAACTGTAATTGTAAGAATTAAGTGAAACACGGCTTAATTAAGATTTTTATTTTACTTCGCCTCAA
>JGI24159J19872_10006450_pt1 | contig 15281 bp, 10 predicted proteins | sample Ectturendosymbi4_FD_19872 | JGI IMG/M metagenome (IMG submission 19872) | reverse complement strand
ACTTCTGCCGAAAATATGCCTCAACTATAAATATCTTTTGCTCAGTAGTCCATGGCATCTCGAAGGTCAAATTCGGTAGACTCTTAGAACATTAATTCTACTTGGTAAATTTGTCTACTCCAAAATCAAGCCCAAAATTAGGCGTGTCTTTAATCCGACCTGTGCTGTTTTTTTAATCACTCGCGCCCTTCTTAAAATGTGGTATTTTTTGACCCAAAGACACCAACACAAGTAACACACCGCATCAATCCAACACATGATACCTCTTATAAATGCATGCTGCAGCACTTTTTAACAGATGCGAGGAAAAGATTAGAATCTTATTACACAATAATCGCGAAATAGCTGGTTTTTGTCTGAATAGTTGTTCATCGACTGGTCTTCAAGAAAAAAAAACAGAGTCCGATTTCTTAGCTATAATTGTCACGTCCACAACAAATAAAAAAGAAAAGTAGACAGTGAAATAAGTTGATTTCAGAGGTGGAAGTTTTAATTTCTGCTGCAGTGCACTGACCTATAAATCTAATTTGGTATATTATTTTGCAGTGTGAAAACGACACCCATGAATAACACATTTGCATTTTTATTGAGCAAAATAATGCCATCGGGGTGTGTGGTTCTTCGGCAACTTCTCACTGTCAAATCTGACCCTCCAAGAAAAAATTTTGAAACCCCAAAATTTAGAAAGGCCAAATGACCCTCAAATGAAACTTCCTGCAGCTGCAAGTTTCCGAGAGTGTACCAGTTCACCAATTCTACTATAAGCAGCTATCAAACTTGACCAAAGTGACGTGAGAAACCGTTCCAATGCTCATGCAGCTACTAGTTCAAGACGTAGTTCAGCCGTCATAACTTTAAAACGTTACGTTTTCGTTGAAACTATCGTTTCGGTATTTCACTCTTTCTTTGCGAAAGCCATGAACCAAGGCCTCCTAAACGTTCTCTAGGAGGCTTTGCATGAACGCACGCGCAGCAACTCTAGCCCGAGATTGCGAAACGTCACCAGACCACATCCAAGAACCAGTGATCCAAAACTTGAAACGCAGTGCATCGCCGCTGACGTGAGAAACCATTAAGCTGAGGAACCCAACACTGCAGGCGCAGAAAGAATTTCACATCTACCCAGCGAGTCTGAGGTTGATGCATGAACAAACTTCAAGAGGGTTCGGCGTCGCCGGCCGAGCGCTCACCTTATTTCTTGCGTTCTGTGCTTCACCAACCAGCTCCACACTCGAGGCCGCAACTGGTGCGGAACGCCGCTGCGAATAAGATTCTTTACATCTTCGTTCCGCTGAAGTTCTCTGAAGCACAGGAACATTAGTGAAAGTCTTGCCCAGAATCTTTGTTCCCACCGGTGACGAGATGCTGCTGAACACAACTACTTCCGGCAATAGGCGAACGAGCAAGCCACTGAAGTGGGCGCCGACTAGGGACGTGAATAGATGCGCGGTGTGACCGGAGCACCGCTGGAGACCTTCACCGTGACACGATACTTGAGAGATTCGTCACAAGACCCCGAACTTGTTTAACAACAGCTACTGCCGATCAAACAGACTAATATTCTGCTCGAGAGTTTTTTTCGTTCCGGCGAACGACAAGCGAATCAAACCGCAACTTACTTGTTAAGAACGAAGTAGTTTTGCCATTTGACCGCAACAGAGGCGTGGAACTCTTCGATGGAATGAGTGAAGTCGCCGGCCTTCTTGGCCATGTGGCTCGCAGCTGCTAGGAGGGACGACTCAGCATCGTCTTCGGGCCAGCATGAGAAGCCAAACTGGTCGTATTTGCCGTCTCTACGTGAACAAAGTCAAACCAAAAAAGTAGTGGGCGATTGCTCTCAGAGTACGGCAAGGAGTGGCCAGTCTAAGATAGATGACAACCCGCAATGTTTTCGCCATGCCTGTTGCAGCCGAGTCAACTTAAAAGTGCTTCCCGGTTTGATACAATTCCATTTGAAGCATCATAAATTCTCGATTTCAACGCACACTCAAATATATATACTTCGTGTCGACATATCTATCACCTATGACACACCTCCTCATGGACCAACCAGCATGAGCGGCTTCAACCGTGTCTTCCAACGCTTCCTTGATCAGAATCTTTACCATATCTTTTCGATCTTGGTCAGAGGATTCGACTTTCGAGCCAGCCACAGCCAGACCCACGCTGTCTGACCTCGGCTTGTTCATCTCGGCCAGCAAAACTAGGTACTTGCTGTTTAGTTGGCAAAGTTCTGCTTCTTTAGTCACGAGCTGCGAACAGACAACATTATGATGGCGCATGCCTGGCATTCCGGGCACGAGTACATTTCGATCAAAAAATCGCACTTGAACTTATCGTACACGGCATGTGCACAAGTTTAGGACGATGTCGCATTCGTGAATCAGACTGCATTTGACTCATGCTCCAACGTATGTACAGGGTGCTTTTACTGTTACTAAATTAACGCTGACTGCACAATACAGCAAAATGTGCACATTTAACCGAAACTCCTAATGAATGACTGCAGTCTTTGTAATGCCATATTATTTCCTGATTGTCAGTGTTATTTATCACTATACTGATTTATCCCTGTCACCTTCGCAGTATGCTACATATATTGAATTTTTTTTTGTGAGCCATGTTGAATTGACGTCGAATGATCTCTCTTTACTACACTGCAGCGTAAGACCTTTGTTTAAAAACGAAGACAAGCTTCAAAAAATTATAATCCATGTTCAAAACCACACTATAGCTCTGTCGGAAACAAAACTTCAGGCAAATTTGAAATATTCACCACTTCACGGCTATCATTTCATTGGTGAAAATTCCCAAATGCAAGCATTCGGTTTAGGCGCCTACGTAAAAAATAATTTGAATCATCTTCAAAAATATGACCTCCAGTACAAAACATGTTGATGTGAAAACATAAGGTTATTGCTAGAGATCGACCGATATGGCTTTTTTGAGTCCGATACCGATATATCGGCCACTCATGGGCCGATAGCCGATACTTCTAAAAATTTTAAATCTTGTTTTCTGATTAGCCGCTACAGAGCATAGGTTTTGCAGTTTTTCGAAAAACCTTGAAAAATCTCACCAAAATTTTCAAAAGTTAACTCCCACCATTTTTAACTTGAAACGGATTTTATAATCCCTGGCGGTGCTTTTAAATACTGAAATGCTTTATCAGTTGTTGTTGAACTGCGTAGGCCCATAGGGAGTGAGTTAGTAGTAGCCTATTGATAAGTGGCAACTACATTAAAATCCTATGTCAGAATAGTCTGTGCCTGGTACCATAGTTGATGAGCATGACTGGATGATTTGCGGTGAATTAGAATTTGTGCGTGTTGGTCGGACAACAAAGTGGATACACAAAAGTTCCCTGTTTCTTGTGTCTGTGAGACCGCAGGGCTCGCCAAGAGCATTGGACTAAGGAAAGTTGGCCAAAGATAGGATTTGAGATTGGGGAAAGAAATATTATAGGCCTACACTCTCCTTTGGTTTATCCAAACTAGGTGCTACTTCCTCTCCATGTCAAACTAAGGTTGATGAAACCATTTTTAAATAGGGAAAGTGACTGCTTTGCATATTTGTGTGAAAAGTTCCCTACACTGAGCACTGAAAAGTTGAGGGCAAGAATTTTTGATGGCCCTCAGATTCGACGTTTAATGCAGAACAAATATTTTCAACTCACCACGACAACCCTGGAAAAAATGCTTGGCGGTCCTTTACAGCAGTTGTCGAAAACTTCCTCAGAAATTTAAAAGCTCTTAACTATTACGAACTTTTAAAACAGCTGTTAAATTCTTACGAACAATAAGGGTGCAAGATGAGTGTGAAGGTTCATTTTCTTCATAGTCATGTATTTTTCTGAAAACTCAGAAGCATGATGGAAGAGCAAGGAGAGTCCTTCCACCAAGATATAAAAACTAGGACGTAATCAAAGACATTTTCGACAAATGCAAAGGTTCTCCATTTCCGCAAAGGTTAAATGTTGATGGACGTGTTTGCTCATCTACAAAATTAATTGTTGGTGCAAATCATAGTTTTGTTACTTTGGCACAAGCTTATTACTCTCTGTAGACTCGTATCAAAACCCTGATGCAAACACAGAAAAATATCTTGCACCACTCCAAGCGAACTCTATGTTTTCCTCACCGAACACCCAGGGAGGACATGCTCTCACTTATTCATGGGTTAGACTCAAGAGTCACGTGGTATGATGATATTTCGGTGAACGCTTACCGAATTCAAATGTCATGAAAATCATGCTTTTGCTGATGAGAAGGTATTAATAGACCAGTGGTTCTCAACCTTTCATGGTTTGTGGCCCCCTTCCTAAGACTCTCAACACTTGTGGCTCCCTGCTCATCAATAGGGTTTTGCAATATCACCGCAGAGCTATTTACTAAAGGCCTCTGCTCGTGGCCACCGGAGAACTACTCCGTAGCCCCCATTTTTGGCACATGCAAATTTATTACAACTCGTAAGTCATCATGTCACTAATTCAATGAGAGATCTGGGCTTGCTTTGCCGCAATTAGATGCTCCGACCTGTAGGGATTGTGGTTGTCAATGGCACCCACATTGTTTGCTCACAAGGAACACACTGCGACTGATATAAATCTCTGTCGTTCCAGTCACTTTTGGACCAATTTGGCCTTGGTTCCGCAGGATCCGGTGAGAGTTTTGTCACGGACCGGTACCAGTCTGTGCCAAGTCCTGATCCAAGTAACCAAACACATCGCATGTTATACCACAGACTAATAAATGCACGAATGCAAAACAGAATTACTGCCTGGGGTAGAGCAGCTTCATGTCATCTGCAGCCAATATGGCTAGTTTTAAATCGTGTGATGAGATGTTTCAATCAACACACCTGGAATTACGACTTCCAAATTTACATGCAATAATGAAATGCAGGAAATCTGCAATTGAAATATATTTACAATCTTGAGGTGGCAAAATTCATGTATAAATCGAGTAATTCACACTTTCCGGTTTCATTTAACTTCAAGCTGATCGCATTTGCTCCTTCGTACTAATACGAGGCAAACAAAAACTCAGCAATCTACGTTACCGAAGGTACATTCAAAATCAAGTACGAAAATGTTGAAGTACATTGCAATATAAATCTGGTCGCAAGCGTTCTAGAAGTAAAAAAATAAACCGCGTTTGCAACTTTTTATAACCAAATATAAAAATGTGTTAATCGGGTACTAGAACATTTTTGGTATCCTTCGTTTTTTGTTTGTGTGCATTAACCAAGTTGTTTGCATATATTCTGCTGTACCACCTAAGTGCAAAATTCCATGAGGCATTCCTGTCATCTCTTACTTTTCTCCGTATTAGCCTCTCATAAATTTTAAACCTAAAAACGCATTGCGCACACAAAACCTTATACAAGTGCCGAACATCATAGTCTGTGTTGGCGCCATCTAGTGCGTACATGTTTTTTTGCTGCAGCCAGACATTTATGCTCATGTTGTTTCACCTATCGGGGTTCTTTGTTAACGCCATGTGTGTGTAAAGTGTACTTCGTCGTGTGCGGGTTAACTACTAAACAAACAAGACGTTAACTACTAAACAAACACAGCACTAAACAAGATGTTAACTACTAAACAACACCGCACACGACGCGCGCAGTACTGGCAAAAGTCAGACATAATTAGTGATGCCTCACTTTCTCATCAAGGGCAATGATCCTGTTGTCGTCCATTCGTCTGAGATTGGCCAGTTCGAGTATTTCGTTGTTCAGCAGTTTATTTTGCATCATGAAACCTTCCAGCTTATCCTGAGTTAAATAAACATCTTTCCTTGAATGTTACTCGTGATCAACATGTGCTCGAACAGCACGTTTTAATTCCAAGACTCGTTCGCGCGTAACCCGCAGTGAGACATCTTCGACTAAGACATAATTTTTAAAAGGTCAATTTAGGTATCATGTGCTATCACCCAAACATATTATTGCCTACAACTGCACAGTGCTAAACTCTCGAACTCAAAACCCGTTGAGAACGCGTACTTGTACTTGCATTCAGAGTTGAAAACTGCACGTGTCAATAGTTACAGCACCTTAAGACCGGTTATGTCTTCTTGAGGATTGGCCGGAGTTACGACTACAAATTCTTCATTCTTCTCCTTTTCCAACTTAGCGTAATCAGTGCTGAGAGATTTATGAGATAACTCCAAGTCGTGGAGCTGCAAAACCAGCAAATACACATCAACTGCACGAAAAAACACGTTGCTTCTTACAGTTTTCCACTCGTACACTAGCATTTTTGGAAAATATAAGCAAATTAAAAAGCATCGCCAGGAAGTACAACATAGAGAATTCGCTAAACACGGTATGCACGAAGTAAAGCTACGCTAGACCAACACGAACTTAACAACATTGCGCTGATAAGAAAAATCATTTTAAGTCAGCACTTCTCAGAGAGTCGGTCGGAACTGAAGCACAAGCTTTAAATATACGTACAGTGGACAGCATGGGGCAACATAGGCGTGTTGTCAGATTTTGGTTCTAACGGGGGGCTAAACGCAAACGGGAGAACCAGTGCAATTCAAACCGTTGTAGGAAATCAAAACTTACATAAAAAACGAGAAAGTGGAAGCACGTTTTTCCCAGTTCTTGTTCATACACTCTAAAAGTCTAAATGAATAAAAAAGCCATGACTGCATCCCATTGCCAAATAATGCCAATTTTCAGAAAGTTTCGAAAACTTTGATGAATTTCTTCCCCACATTACTGCAAATATGCGATTTTAGTACCAGTGCACTGAACGACAAATGTAGAGCCTGAGAGTATCGACCACCAGTGGTGGCGCCCTGGAGCAAAACCCCGTTCGTCAACTAACGCTGAAAGGACCGAAATTCCTTTGGACATATTTGTACCTGGTTGCTAAGCTGCACAACGATGTCATCTTTTATAGTCAGCATCTCCCGCAGCATCGAGTTTTTTTCAGTGAGGTCCGTCTCTCGCGATCTCGACTCATCGATTTCCTGCTGCAGTCTATCGTTGCTCAATTTGAGACCGATCACTTCCGATCTTAGCTCCCGTTCTTCGTCTGAGAGCTGGTGCCGGACGATGTCTTTGCCTGCGGCGACATTCGAAAGTTGATCGAAACTCGTGAGGCGCGAGAGAATATTTGCCCGTAAGCATAGAGGGGTTACAGCTATATGCAGAACTGTATATAGGTATACATATACGTACCTATAATAGATACAAGTGTACAGACCTACGTTGCCGGGTTTTTATTTGCACTGGGCGCCGTCGGCGCCCACCCAAATGCGCAGCAACTCACGACGTAAAAAATACTCACGTTTACTTTGATGTTCATATCTTTGTAGTTCCATCCTCAATACCTGCACTGACTCCTGAAAACAGTATGGAAGATGTTCTAACCTCATAAAAGCAGGAACATAACAGAAGTATTGGTCTAAACTCTGAACCAGGGTTGCGGAGTCGGAGTCGTAAGGTGTCGGAGGTTTTTGGGTGGAGTCAGAGTCGGATTCCTAACAACGGATTTTTTTGTCCGACTCCGACTCCGGATGTCCGATTGGATCATTTTTTACATCACACTCTTAAATTGGGAATTCCTGTTGAAATGGTACAATTTCTTTTGAAGCTTTTGTTGAAACAGATTTCCTGCTGTGCACCACGCTTTCCATTGATTTTAACAGTCAAATTTCACTCTTTTTATGTTAAGGAGTCGGAGTCGAAAATTTTGGAAAGGTCGGAGTTGGAGTCGATTATCTTACCTTCGATCCGCAGCCCTGGTGTGAACACTAAATAACATGTTCAATGCGATCAACTCTAGATTTGACGAAAGACTGTTAACACAGATGCAGTTGACCAAATGACCAAAGGTTACCGGGGTAGTGGTGTAGGAGCTGGGGGTGCAAGCGCGCCCATAAAAATTTTGATTTGTCGAAAATTCGGGCAAAATCTCAAAATATTGGGGCACAGATGTTTCGACATTTTCAAACAATATTAATGAAATTATACGTTTTTTGTTATTGAGCATATAAATAAAAATTAATGATGTCATAGAAAACACATCCAGTTTTTCGACAAATCAAAATCTTTATGGGTGCGCTTGCACCTCCATATAAAATCAACCAACTGTTTCTAGCAACTTCGTGTTTTTTAGTTTGTGGGAGTTAATGAGTAACCAACAGCTACAGAAAATTTGTGTCGCATAGAACTTTTTCAGGAAAATAAGCAATATATCTTTTTGCACCTCCAAAAAATTGTCTACTCCTACCAAGGCTTTTTTTCGGTGTTTTTTCAGCCATAGACCGAAGTTTTTGAGAAATGACCAAAAAAATTAGATAAATTAATTTGGTCATAATGCCTTTTTCAGTCACATAAAAATGTCTTAAAATGAAAAAATGACAGAAAGTTTTTAAGCTATTTTTGGCAAATAACCGAAATGTCTCAGCGAAAAAAAACCTAGGCTCCTATACCTATGACTGTGGGGTTATAAATGACTTTTATCAAAAAAGGGAAATTCCTGGTTTTAGACACTTTAAAACACAAAGCCTGGAATATTCTTATAAACAAGGCACACCAAGCCAAAAAAACTACAGCAGAAATGTCAATGCTTTGAGAACAAAACCTCGACGTCACTCACACTAAGCACGCACCAGGCAGTTGTATAGGTCGACGAAGAACACAAAAACAATCACACAGTAACTGCGCGATAAACGGTTCCATGTGTTTATGACGACAAATAATATTTGCACTGCTGATGAAAAAGATAGCAGAAACCTCTTTTGTTTGAATTTTCATTTTCATAAGGTCAAGCTCCTCCTTCAACTTCAGTACCTCCTGTTTCAAACCGTTAACGAAAGTTAAATAACCCTTATCCAACGACATCGGCGAATTTCGTGCCTCTGCTGTTGCGAACTTCGGTGTGGGGGAAGTTGACGCTGCATTAAAAAGTTCAATTTTTAAACGTTAATCTGTACATTGGCGGAGTTGGGCCATAACATTTTCAATCATCAAACATCACATGATTGATTTTGAGGAAACAAATAGGATTCATAGCACAGCAGGGAAAGTAAGTAGTAATTACTAGTGGTCAACCCATACCGATTTCATTGCCACCAAACCTTTGCAAAAATGGCAGCTACGTGCTTTTCATACAGATATTGCAAGCTATGACCTGGCTTCGATAAAAAAAAACTGCGCATAGCCTGCAATAACGCCTGTCGAATTTTATATTACAGTGCCCAAGAATGTAGCACCACGCGACCATTTTCATTGCCCTTCCCTCAAACAAACTTTCTTAACTGCTGACATCATCAGTGATGATGAAGCCTAACCACTTCGCCGAGCTGATATTCTTGTGCCATGCTGCTGCTCACTGCTGTTTTTTGATTAACTACCGTAAGAATAGCAGCGCAGACGAAGACTTATATGGCAACTTTGCACACAGTTGGTGAAGATATGAAGAGGCAACGTTGGATGTTTCAGACCTTTTGGTGAATTTACCGCTGAAAGGTTCGCTGGTACAGCAGTAGCTACGTGATGCCTCATCCTATATTTACTGTGTTTCATAGCCAAATTTTATATTTTGTTCAAAAACGTCCTCTTCTAATCAAAAGCAGAAGTAGTGACATTTAGCACGTTTTAACTCACGGTGTTGGCTGCTGGAAAGCACGGTTTAAACGGTAAATAACAAAATAGCTGAAGACATAATATCATTGCTTACAATAAAAAGCTACAGCACATGTAACAATACGTTCTGCGGTTCATATCTTTCAAAATAACTCCCAACACATTTCGTGAATACTTCAAGATCGCATCAAAAACAACACCATGGCAGAAACAGTGTATGGACTACGGAGCCGTTGCAAACATAGTTATTTTTATGCTTACCACTTATCTCTGGGCAAATTGTTTGCTCACAGGAGGGCGCTCCAGCCTGTTTCACAGTAGCGGGTTTTAAACGCTGCGCTTGCGTCTTCAGCGTTTTCTTTGCGGATTCTCCTAAACATGTCAACCCGAAAATGAAGGAATGTTTCAACCGTGCAAGTGTAACAATAAGATGTGTATCACGAAAAATCAAGAAACACGCCTACCAGCATTAGTTAAGGCTGCATTAATATCGTCCAACTTAGGAACTGGTATACGGCCACTGATAGTAGCCAATCCACTGCCCGACAGAATGCTAGCAGATCGAGGTTTCTGCAAAGTCGCAGCTTTTATTCCTATCGTGTCCGGGGGCTCTTCATCCATGGGAAAAATACGAAACGGTTCATCAATTGATCGCGTGTCATGCTGAATGGCTTTAAACAAAATCCAGAAAGCAGTTGGAATTAGCTAAGCAACTTCAAATACATGTTGAGATGATTTGCCAGGCTAGAAATTGACTCACATTTCTATTTCCTTTCTTTTAATAAAAACTCAAGAACCGTTAAAGACAGTACAAAATAGCCATAAAATATTATGCATCTCAAATGAACTTTCCATAATATGTGCCACAAAGAAATAACAAACTAAAAATTAAATATCTTATGACGAAATTTTTTAGCTGTTACCATGGTTTTACAGTTTTTATGGTGGCTATTTGACTCAGGAAAATGCCAAAGCTTCCCACACAAAAATAAATATCTGATTTAAATGCTGCGTCACTAATGTGGAACGAAAAGTGCAACCAATATTTGAAAAAAATTAACGACTTAACTGTGTTCAAATTACTTAAAATATGTTTCAAAACATACCACAGTCTTAAAATACAAACTTACATGAAACATTTGATGCATTGTTGGCTTTTAATAAACCTGATGCCATATCATGCTCATTGGGCACCCAGAAAACACTGGAGCCCAAAATCGAACCATGCCAATCAGGTTTGTGGGGATGATCATCAAAACGTTGTTCATTAAAAGCCCTTCTTCTTGACTGCAGTTCTTGAAGCCACCAAAGTAGTGTTTTTTGATCACATGCCTAAAGAATAGTAAAGTATAGCTTCATTTGTTTGTTTTTAACAAAAGCTCACTAACCGCACACAGAAAAAACTTTATTTGTGTACAGGGTTTTTAAGGTTTGACCTTGCTGACTGCAAGGTCATTTTGAGAGACCACAACTATTTTATCTGAATACCAAGATGGTTGTTATGCAAGGTTTTCTTGTACGTTGATGGGGGTAGTAAAGTGAGATTCTGTTGTATTTTGAGCAACCGTTGGAAAAATGAGAGACTGAAATGGTCTCTCAAAATATCTTAAAAAACACTGTTTGGGCATTATCTTTGGAATGCAACTGTACCTGAAGTGTATGCACTATTCCATTGGCTGATATTGAAAACATGTTGTCTTGAAGATCGCCAGCTGTAAAGTTAAAAGAAGCTCTCCTCAAGGGAATCTTTCCCAAACATATGCTGCCCCTATCTTCTGAGTCTGCATTTCGTGAATACACAAGCTCACATGATTCAGGTTTATAGGCAAACCATCTGGTCTTTGATGCTGAAAAATATACAAACAATTGTATTGATTTGATTTGGAAAACTTGCAAAATGACATACAAGAAACCTAGGCCAAATCTTCCCAATTTTTTAAAATCGAAACTAGAAGGCTTTCCGCATCTGTAGAGGATTCAAATAGCTCTCTCTCAGTTGGCAAGTCAGGGCTGAATATGTCCAAGCTGCCTAGCACAGATGTTAAAGGGACAATCACAGTGATAAGCACTGATACAAATGGAAAGGCCCAACACAAAACACAAGTCATCTTACAACACACACTTCAACACTCGAGACTAATGGGAAAATCATGGCTCGCAAAGCTGAAAGCAATAGCCTGTGAAGGTTTGCTAAAAAAAGGCCAGAAGTAAACAGCAAGAACACCACTTCGTAAATAGGATTACAGGATTACAAGTCAAATCCAAATTTATACACTCACAATAAATGTAAATGCTTTTTGACATGAGAGAAAAGACAGTCTCATACTTTTGATGGGGCCGGCATAAGACACTTTTGTAAGATAACCACATAACTTGGTTGATGGTTTTGATGAAGACTTGGATGCAACACATACTTGTTCAATTTGCTCAGAACTTCCATCGTTTTTGGTAGAAAAGACTTCATGCTTCTAGAAAACCAAGATTAGGAAGTGTTTTATGTGCTTTAAATAATGTGTTAAGGAAAAATAGTCAACATTACTAATTACACAAAAATATTTCAGCTTTGACCATCAAAACAGACATCATTCAAACAATAGACATCAAAAACAAGAATTCATTTCTCAGTAGTACAAACAAACGATCAACACAGAAAATAGACCAATTTATACTCAAATTAGACAAATTGACCATTACCAGCTATGCATTGTTCTTAAACACTTGTGTTGTTCATGCTGCATTTGCAAAGTATTCTGCAGCAAGATATTGATTGGTGTAGTCACTACAAGCAGCAAAACATACAAGTCAATGATGGAGCCTCAAGAGCTGGTCTTTGCCCCTCTGTAGGACTCAGTCTCAAAGGTATAAAATCTCATCAAAGTTTCAAAGGTCTAAGTCTAAAGCTTACTTTCTGAAGGTGTTAAAACCTGTACTGATACAGCTCAGTACAGCTTCTGTAATTCAACCTATGTACTGTCTATTGTTTCTTCAGGAAAGCAAAAACAAAATTTTGTGGTAAAACACTGTCTATGAAAAGAAATCCTTTCTCAGCAAAGAATCAGACACTTTAAGATGTTACAGAGTATATATTTCGCCTACGATGTAGGCATCATCAGCTCTGTGAAGTGCATGAAGTATAAATAGAATAAAATAAAACCCACAAACAGTAAAGTTGCCAATTAAGAAAATCTAATCAAAATTGCAACCCTAACTGCCCACTTCACATTGGAAAGCTTTGGAAGCTGCCCACTTTTGGAAAACTTTGGAACCCCAGCTGCCCACTTTACATTGGAAAGCTCACATTGGAAAGCAAACCCCAGCTGCCTACTTTACATTGGAAAGCTTTTGTGGTAAAAATTAGAGAAATTTCACAAAATTACAGCTCGGAAGTGTGGTTAATGTTTTTTGGAAAAAATCCACAATAAAATTGTGTGAAACTGCCAATTCTTCAGGTTTCAGTATTGAACACTCAGGTCCTAGTCTTGGTCTCAGCTTTTTTATAAGCCTCTGTCTTGATGTTTTAACCCTGTCTCACAGATTACAGCCTCAAATATATTCCTGATATAAGCACTATTTTGCAATGACCACAGCACAATCTAAACCAGTGGTTCTCAAAAGGGAGCCACTTGGCTCACTAAGGGAGGAATTTATAATTTCTGGGAGGAAATTTGTTCCAGGGAGGAAAAGCTGTGGATGAAAAAACCTTAATGTTATATTATTATTTTATTCAACACATCAAAAAACTGCGCAGCGAGGTTGGTTTTGATGTGAATGTCTGCAGTACAAAAGCACAAGCTGCTTCATAATCATCTTTTGAGCCTGTTCTTTCATTACACTGCTTGGCCGCAATAGATCTTGGGGGTGTTGAGCAGCCAATCGATTGTCTCATCATCCAGAGCCGTCAGGCCATGCAATCCATGAGGAGGTCGATTCACTCGACATTGGAAGACAACATGGTCAACAGTTTGATCTTCTTCGCCACACTCCTAAGCCTCAGAAGCAGCCATACTGCATTTGTGTTAACAGGAGCAGAAACATCTGTCACCTGTGCGGAGGCGGTTGAGCACGAGCTGTTCTTGGTAGGCCATTCCAGGAGGGTGAGTCGGGGATGAAAGCACGAAGTCTCGTAGTGCTCTCCAAACTTTCCACATTCCATCAGTGATCTGCCCAGACCGTCGCACTTCTGTTGTTGTCAGATGAACTGATGAATTGTTGTACAGTAGGTACAAATGGGTGTCTCAATTTGAGTTGCCGCGCATTCCCACTTGATGGGCAGGTGAGCGCTGAGTGGATCAGATGTCCAGGCTCCATGGGACGGTGTGCTAGAGACAGTGTGGCTCCTTTGCCATGAAGCTCAGGAGGTTTGAGACCTGCAAGGATAGGAAGATTGTCCTCTGTTGTAGGACGCAGGCATTCAGTCACAGTTTGCAAGGCATCATTGATGGCAGGGTCAATGAGGCGGGTGTGAGCACTGCGGCACCAGACAGGAGCACAGTACTCTGGTGTTGAATGGACGTGACTGTTCACAACGTTGTTGCTTCAGCACCCTAGCCAGAGCCAGTAAGTCACTACAAGAGTGCAACAAGCAATGTCAACATTTTTTGAAGTGACGCAAGGTGCCGACGGTACATGATGGCCTGTCCAACCTTACTCCGAGTTATGTGGGCTCGAAGCAAAAGGGCAAGGTTTCGTTGTTGTGGTTGACTTTCAGCTCATGTTAACACTTTGGCGTCCGGCTACTTTTGATGATTCTCACGCCAACACAACTGGATCGCACATGGCTTTGCACGCGCATAACTCAGGCGCCGAAAGTGGTAGAGAGCTGTTCAAAGGCTCAAAAGACACAGCATGTCTTCTAGCCTGCACTCAAAAAAAATGTTTTGCTTGGGGGTTGCAGATATTTTGTGAGTGACGTCATAAGTTGAGGACTTTTAGGCCACCTTGGCCCACTTCACCTGGCCCTGGGTGTAAACCCTTAGATAGTAGAATTTCGCTGAAGTTTTTACTGCAAACTAGGCTACAATCTGAATCTTTTGATACTTTGGATGACCTGCTCGGGGTTTGGGTTCAAAAGCTATGATCTAAGGTAATAAAAATATTGGACTAATTAGCTAATTAATTCTTTGGCATCTAGCTGCTTTCGGGAATTTTCGGAAAAAAAAAACGCCTGAATGCACGTGGTTTTGCGCAGGAATTTCTCCAGTCCGGTATGCTCTACAGACCCGGTAAAAGTCTCAAACGACGTGGCAAGTCTTCTAGTCTGCACTCGAAAAAAAAATTTTTGCTTGGGGGGTACGGGTTTTTTGTGAGTGACATCATAAGTGGAGGACTTTTAGGCCAACTTGGCCCACTTTGCCTAGCCCTGGGCTCCAACTGTTAGGTGGTAGTATTTCACTGAAGTCTTTACTGGAAACTAGGCTACAATCCGAGTCTTTTGATAATTTGGATGACCTGCTAGGGTTTCGAGTTCAAAAGTTGTGATGTAAGTTAGTAAAAATATGTGACTAATTAGCTAATTAGATAATTAATTAATTTGTTTATTTTAGATCATAATTTTTGAACCAGAAACGCTAGAAAGTCAAAGGCTCAAAAGACTCGGACTCGAGCCTAGTTTCCAATGAAAACTTCAGCGAAACACTTTGGCCTAGCGGTTGGGCCCTAGGCCAGGCAACATGAGC
>JGI24159J19872_10006449_pt1 | contig 15282 bp, 13 predicted proteins | sample Ectturendosymbi4_FD_19872 | JGI IMG/M metagenome (IMG submission 19872) | reverse complement strand
GCCCAACCTGTGCTGTTTGTTTTAAGCTTTGTTTATTGAAATGTGTTCTATTGCTGTGTACTTACAGCGCAAACATGACTTGACTTGACTTGACTTTAATAAAAAGTGTAGAGCATGAAAACGGTTTTATTGGATAGCTGATGATATTAGCAAGTGATGTTCGTCTAAAAATATTTGCTGACGCCTTTAGTTTATGAGAAAACCGTTGTTGCTTAAGCGCGTTCGATATTCGAAAAAACTTGCCGAAAGGTTGACGGTTAGCTTAAAAGTTGTTTGAAATAATTCGTCTGAGTTCTTTGTAATATGATTTTTCCATAATATGTTTTTTTGAGTTTAGTTTAGTTAATCTGCTCGTTTTTGTGTTGGCGGTTTTTTCGCCAAGTCGCGAAAGTGACGGCTGGGCGAAGTGACGGCTAGCTTTACTCTGGTCGTTTGTGTGTATGTTCCACCAGGCACATAGCACCGCGGAATGAGGTTGAATAGACAAAGGAAAGGTAAAGACAGATTATAAAAAGTTTTAACAGTGAACAGCAATCGATTATGTGCTAGGTACAATACATAAATAATAACAAAATAATGTTAGTAAGGATAGCTGAAAAGAGGAGCAAAACAATACTGCACAGAGGACTTACAGGAGAAGGCAGTGGCTACAGAACCATTGATGGAACTTTAAATTTGAAACCTTATTCGACCATCTCTTGTAATGTGACAGTAACGCATGACGAGAATGCAGTAGGCTTGGTAGAAACATTTAACGTAAAAGGTAAACCTAAGAATGGGCATCGGAAGAATTATTTCCAGGGGGGGCCACTAAGGAATTTTTCAAAAATTCTTTAAGGGGGATAAAAATGGTGAAATGAGCTTTTTCCCTGGAAACAAAGAAAACAACCTTTTTCGTTGAAATTAAAAAATCTAAGGGGGGGGCCAAGGTTTCCCCTCCCCTTCCAAAATGCCCATACCCTAACCCCAACACTGACATTATGATAATGGTAACATTAATAACCCCTAAACCCAACCCTTAAACTTATCCTCTAAACCAAACCCCTAAACCTAAGTTTGAAAAGTTTTAAAAAAAGAAAAGAAAAACTGGTCTAATGATTAATATTTAATGATATGAAACTTGCAACTACTATGTGAAGTCAGCAAGGTGAGAGGCGAACCAATAAACCATTGGCACAGCAGATGTGGAACCTACCTGTTAGGCCAACAAATTGACGTCGGTTGAATGCCCGGTCGGATACGTTTTGAAACAGAAAAATCCATGGGCGATTCTGTAGCCACTCCCTGCACAGAAAGCATAAAAATATACCAAAGACAATAAAGTTTACAGAGAACACAAACGTTTGGAAGGCAATAGCTATTCATGAAAGAGAAGCAAGCGACAGGCAGGAACACTGGTTAATGCACTGAAGGTCAGGTGGCTAAAATCAGATCAAACTTGCACACAGGCCAATATAGGCTATGCTGACAGCGTTTCCTCTGACTATGGCCAGAGACAGGCGCTGGTGGAGCCACTGTCTCTCCCTGAGGTCACGTGATATGACATGTCAACAAGTTTCTTTGCAAGACAGCTCAAGAAAGGGGCAGTGGACTTGCCATACACACCAGTGGTTTCGTTGTAACTAGTTGAAAGTAAATTGTCAAGGTGAAGGAGGCCATTATAAATCCGACATTTGTCGGTCTCTCAGCGTCAGTTGCTACACTGCCTGGTGTAGCAGCACTGACTATGTAGTGGCTTTCAGCAAAAGTATCCACAACTGTCGCGTCTAATACAGGGCTCCTGCCCTTGTACCAAGGGTTCAGGGTCAAACCATCAGGCCTTCTATCCCTCAAGCCAATGGGCTCCAAGACAGAGGGGAGACCAATGTGGGTCAATAATACGACCCGATCAATGTGGGTCATATATTTTGTATACAAAAAAACGTCAGCCATGAAGAACAAACTGTCGACCATGTTGTCTCCAATTAGTGTTGCCACCCTGTTGTTATGAAAAAGTAGTGGATTGCCTGATAAAAACACTAGATTCATGAAAAAACACTAGATAATAGATTGCAAATACATGACAGATTTCTTAGATTACAAGAAAATTGGTGTTGTAAGTAAAATGGACAGACAAAATGCGTTGCAATGCAAACAAAGACAGTGCCCTCAACTCAGTGTAAACCAGAGACAATTTTGAGAAGAAACTTTATTTTTGTATGTTTACCAAAGTAATGTGTTGCGTTATATATTAGCTTTCGACAACAAAATGATTGTGATAATCTGTTGCATTCACTGTGATTAAAGGTTGCTGGTCTAGAAAATTTTTTTGACAGTACGCTAGTCTAAATAGGTTGAGAACTTCTGCTCCACAGAGTCTTTTCATGCTTAGTAGTATGAGTGTGATTAATTTCTTAATAAACAAAAGCATTGATGTTAGTATATATATTGCTGGATTTAAATTTGTGCATTAATTTTTGCGCTTCTATTTTGTTAACATCATTTAGTTTTACCAGATGTAGATGTGTTTACGAAAAAGAAGTATTGGTATCTTAATGAAAGAGATAATCTTAAGAATTTTATTGCGAGTAATATTCAATCTCCTAAGCTATGATCAAGTAGCGTCAGCGTAATAAACGTCAGAAAAAAATAAACTAAATAGTTCGTAATGTGGATAAAAGCAGATAGTGTCTAAACCTAGCAAGAATTCCACAACCTGTTGAGGTTTTGACTGTGTTGCAACCTCTTTGCTGGTGTGGCAATGAATGTGCATTTCACCACGAATCAAATGTGTGCGAAGAATAACACCAGATATAAATGTGGCATGAACAAGCAATAATAGGCTGATCGCAGTCCATAACTCTTTTGTTGCTTGCCACCACAGCATGAAGCTTTCTGCACTTGCTGCTCAGGCTTTCCAATCACAACAACTGAAGTAATTTTTGTTTCCCAATTCAATTTATATCTAACATGACTTAAGAGATGTTTTATGCTGTTTACAGCTTCTATCTAATGATCTTTAGTTATAATTTTCAACTCATTGTTGGGCATATATTTTTGTGAAGTTGTTAACATGTACTACATTTTGTACTAATTCAAAGATATGTTGTTATGCCTAATCCATTTATCCACCTTATATTGGCTTGTTAATCATTTGGGCAAGCTAGAATTCAGACTGCTGATAAGCAAAGCACTGAATCCTCTGCAAAAAGAACTGATCAAAAATTGGATATAAGAGCCTAGTGACCAACAACATATTCTGTCACTGACGACACTATTTCAGAACTTAAAATTTTTTTCCAAAACAAAGCAGTTTTTCACTGCACACGTAAAATCTTGAAGGAAGTTTATTGCTTTGTTGCAGCTGGAACAGAAGTCCTTTTACTGATGTGGCTGCAAAGTGCAAATAAATTAAAGGCCATTGGGCTTCAAGCTTATACTCATGGTTGGTAGAAAACATCGGTTGGTTATCCAAGGTGTTCAAACAGTTAAATCATAGGCATAGTCAAATCTCATAATGACCAAATATTCGCAAAAGAAACGAGAGTTGTGATAGGTAATGAATATAATTTTGATATGATTAGTAACACCGTACTCTTCCCAATACACATCATTGTCTCCATTTTTCTGTATGTAAAAATGGTACATCCAGGGTTTTTTCGGTCACAGACCGAAATACTTTTGAAATGACTGAAAAAGATTAAGTCAATTTGTGGTTAGAACCACAAGTGTCATTTAACTTTTCTTCATAAGTCAATTTGGTCAGAATGCCTTAAAATATAGGCTAATGAACACCGTTACAGCAAGTTTTAATACAACTGAGACAAATGACCGAAATGTTCCAGTGACTAATTTGTCTCAGCAAAAAATGGCCAAAATGTCTGAGCAAAAAAAAAAACAGTCATAGATACACCTCGCTTCATCATCATTCTTGTATGGAGATATATCAACACAAACAAAAAAATTACAGTTGTTCCAACCCTGAGGTAATTTGGTGTTGCAAGATGCACTTCTTAATGTGCATGTGACATGTTTATTAACCTTGGTCTTCCCCAGTCCAATTTATTTATATCACTCGTCTCGTCCTGTTGATCCCTAGGTACAGCTTTTCCTGTTGCAAGATTTACTTCTAGTTAACCTTTACATCACTCATATCTTTACAATACTTTGTCAAATTATTTTGCTGGAACAAGCAACCAGTTGGTCTGACTGGAGTCAGTGCACGATCCCCCCAAAAGAGATAGTTTTTTCATGGCATGACAAGACATGGGGAATCAAAAGTGTTAAAGATGCGTAAGAATATATATTTAGCCAACCTATTAGCTGATGGTATCTAGTAGGCTAAAAGCAAAAGTTTAATCAGATTAACATTAGATTAGGCTTCTTCATATGGGCTGGATATTGGTTCTAAATAGTTTCAGCAATAATATTCCATGCTTTTCACAGTAGGTCATCCATCATAATCAGAGTTATTGCTATTGCTCAGGTTTTTTTCTGTCAAATAAAAATTTAAATAATGTTTTGCAAGCTAAAACACTTTTCTTCATGGAAGTGTTGATTTCAATAAGTGATCGTCGTAGACTTAAAGTTTGTAGCTGAAGGTGCTGACCTAATGGTGGCTACTGCAAATGTATTAATAATGATCTTTTGTTGACCTTTAGTAAGGTGAATACAAAGTGTTGCCAAACAGAAGTGATTACTGTACTAGCAAAAATTCATCTCTGCACAAGTTTTTGCTACTGGCCAGATATGTGATCTCTCTCTATTGTACTTTTTATTAACTTCTGTGATTGCTAAAAATGTTTGATTAGAGGTACTAAAAGGCTTTTGTTAAATGGTTGCAGCTAAATATTGCACCATTTAATCATGGTTTTATACAAGCAAGAACTTTCCAGATTAAGTCAGGTCAAAAGCCTACATACCAACATCAGAATACTTGTTTTTAACTTTGTGTTAAGAATTTCTTGTGCCCATATGTACGTTTTCAAGCGTTCTTGAGTTTCACCGCTGTTTGTCATCAATGGGCGATGCGAGTTTCACCACTGCTTGTGATTGGGCGATGCGTTCGACAAGCAGAGCACAGTCTTGAGTTGTTTAAACGTGCTTTGTTAGTGAACTGATTCTTGTTTGTCAGTGTCTTTTGAAGCCGATAAAGGCATAGTGTAGAACAGTGCGCGTTTAAATGCGCTTAGCAAAACAGTTGTTGATTTATGTCGATCCTGTCCTACAGGACAAAGGAAAGAGCTTGGCAGCTTACAAGTGCTGGCGTGTGCAGTAAACACAGCCTTAAACAGTCTTGTTATAGGAATTGGATCACCGGCACCCCAAAAAAAATTCCTATTACACTTTGTGTTGAAAACAACTACTTTTATTTTCATTGTGTCGTCGCAGAAGTGTAAATATGTGTAATGAAATAACAATTGATGTAAGGCTTTTTTTGCAGCAAAATTTGTTCCAAGCGAAAAACGTAAGCTTATTTTGTCCACACACAATGTTTGTGGAATTACCAAACCACTAGCTTGCGCTGTTACACAAATGGTACACAAAAAAGGATTTTTTTGATTGAGCATACTGAACAGCTTTGGTGTAAGGCAATGGTTTTCAAAGTGGTCGATATCGACGTGCAGGGGTCAATTGGACCATCCCAGGAGTCGATAAATAGTCACGGGGTTGAATGGGGGTCACTGAATGGCCAAGGGGTCAATGAATAACTGCTGGCGTCTACTGGAGGAATGAAGCATCCAGTTCACAATTATTGCTAATCGGGCAAGGAATGCAAATGGCGTTTTTCAACAAATGAAACAAAATTAAGAGGGTTGATCAAATCTCAGCTGCAGTAGTTTAAAAGTACATTCCAGGGGTGGCCAAACCTGCTCCATGTATGAGCTGCAAAATGTAAAACCCAAGTTACACAGAGCCGCAACATAAAAATCTAAAAACACGAATTTATTTGCAGTCTATGCTTCTGTGACATCATAATTTTTTGTAACGACTTACAAAAGTAATACTGTATGGCACGCTAGTCACCACAATCAGGGACGGATTTAGGGCGCGCAGGGCCCAAGGCCATCTTAGCTTTTAGGGTCCCAGCAGATGTGGCCTATTTGGCCATTTGTCTAAAAAGCGTGAAACTATGCCCCTCTGATGTGTTGTGCCCCCTCAAGGATATATCTTTCGTGGTCCTGACTTTGGTTCTACGTCTGCCTTAGATCTTCAACTGAAAATAAAGCCTTTCCTACATTGCTGTCTGGGACAAATGGCAATGTGATCTTTTCTTGGAATTTATGGCTCTTTCATGTAGTTAAGAAGTTCTCTTCGTTAAATTTCCGAGATTTCTAGCGTTTTTTGTAGGTGTACTTGTCGGATATATACATTTTCACGCAGGACCATGTTGCCGGCCTAGAAATATCCTCTAGTTGTTGATCTGATGAGCTGTACGTAAACTCCTTTGTTATAGTAACCACATGGAACAAACAAGCGCAATCCACTCAGTGAACACAGGGTTTACTTATGCCTTTTTAAGTTGTCATTTTCCAAGCAATGCAAAGCGTTTTAATCCTCTTAGACTGATTGTAAACAGCATGAAGACAAGTTTTGCACAAAAAAGTATTGTCGCAACACCCTCAGCTAACCATATGAAGTAAGCCCAATGTAGACACGTTTTTCCAAATAAAACCTACGAGAAACTGTTCCCGCTGATTTACCTAACATAGGCGTATAGAGTTTCAACAAGCTCTGTTTGCGGGCAATCTAGTTAAAAACAACCAAACGTAGCATCCGATACTGGCAATATTGCTTTTTGTCGGAGTTCTGCAGTGCCTGGCTGTCTTGCGTTGTTGCGAGCTTATTGTCTGGAAGATTGAACATTAAGAAAGTATTGTTCTTTCTTTTCTTGTAACCATAGGCATAGCCAGGAAGGCAAGTGGACCATTCCCCTTAAATTTCTAACATATCTTGCCATTTTGTGCTTTGACGGGCAATGTCCAAATAAAATACCGTTGCTCGCTTTAAGTCATAGTATTTGGCCTTCCCAAAAAAATTTTGGGCTGGCAACGCTACTGCTTGTAACCACTTTCATACAGACAACCTACGTCGCTCTCGCGCCCAGCCATGTTCCTCAGTATCAAACCTTTGACACAGCACTTCTTTATTTGATGTCCAGTCTTCCACTGGCAAAAAGCTCGCAACAACGCAAGACCACCAGACACTGCAATATTATAATACTTATATTGTGTAGCAAACAATATTATCGTGTTGTTACTGTACTGATAGTCTCGACTAGACGTTTGCATTTTTGCTCGTTTCAAAGTAAGTTGTGAAGTTATGCGTCTTCACAGTTTAGCAAAATTTAAGTTAATAATGAGTCGCCATCGGAAGGTGTTGCGCGGGGCCCTACTAGGCCATGGCGTCTGCGTAAATCTGTCACTGACCACAGTACCACTTAACAATATTTCTACACTTTGCAATGCATAGAAATAAATATTCAATTTTTCGAAGAGCCGCGGTTTGGCCACCCATGGCACATTCGATTCGAATCGTTTTTTATTAAATCATCCATTGTGATGACAGTATAAAAACTGTTCTGTTTGTTAGGTCACAAACAATATTGTAGTGCATGTGTCGCAGTTCGGCAGTTGTTAGACTAGTAGTACAGCAGTAGCGTACGCAGTAGGACGGAAAACAATTGTTTTATGCTGTGCCTACATCTATAGTTCTAAGCATGTTATCAAATTACGTATTATTTCATCATGCATTTCAAGTGAAAAGTACTCAAATTTATTTTGACACATACTATCCTTGTATTAGTAACTGTTAGGCTAGGCCATGGGGTCTACAGAAAATTGTATACTTTAATTGGGGGTCAACGTGCAGAAAAGTTTGATAACCACTGGTCTAAGGCAATACAGTATACATCAGCTTGTATAAACTTTAATTACCCCGGTATACTTATCCTCTGCCTTGTGCATTATAGACAAATTCCTTGATGTCACACTTTAAAAAAACTTGCTTGTCGTAGCGTCAGTTTTGCGTTGAAAGAAATATTAGTTAAAATCTATTTATTGTTCTCACCACTGTAATCATTCCCGAATAAACAAGTTCTATATTTCGAAACAATGATACTGTTTATTTTTCAGTTTGAATGTAAGTTGTGACATTTTAAGAGTTACTGCTTTTGACCATGGGTAAGGACAGAAGAACTAGAAAGTTCGCTGAAATGAAGCGAATGATATCCGCCAATGACAAGCGTTTGGCAAAGAAGAGAAAGAAAACTGTCAAAAAGAAAAAAATGAATTCTGGAAACGAGATATCTACTCGTCGTCTTCCCCAAGCGTCTTCAGCTTTGTTCTTCAAGTACAATGAACAACTCGGTCCACCGTACCACGTATTGGTTGACACAAACTTTATTAACTTTTCTATAAAGAACCGCCTCGATATAATGCAGTCCATGATGGATTGCCTTTATGCGAAGTGCACGCCGTGCATTACGGACTGCGTTATGGCGGAGTTGGAAAAGCTAGGTCCGAAGTACCGGGTCGCGCTTCGGCTCGCCAAAGACCCGCGCTTCGACAGGCTGCCGTGCATGCACAAAGGCACGTACGCCGATGACTGCCTGGTCCAGCGTGTGACGCAGCATAAATGCTACATAGTCGCTACTTGCGACAGGGACTTGAAGCGTCGCATCCGAAAAGTCCCGGGCGTTCCGATCATGTATTTGTCGCAGCACAAGTATACGATTGAGCGAATGCCCGATGCATTTGGCGCACCCAAGTCCGATCAATGAACCGTAGATAACAGAGGTGGCCGGAGTCGCATTTGCAGAGTCCGCTCCTGTTCCTAAATCTTCAGTCCGGGTCCGAAATTTTTTCAAATTTAAGAATCCGACTCCTGTTCAGACTCCGGTGACCATCGATGCGACCAACATTTAGGAGTGTTTCCACTTAGGAAATTATATTAATGAAAACCACGCAGACTCCTGCTACTGTGTCCGGATCTGTTTTTTCGAAAACTTTTGGCTCCAGATTCGGAACCGAAATGAAACGTAGAATTTGCCGTAACCGACTCCAATTCCACAACCTCTGATAAATAGTGTATGCCCGTGGTCTATGACTTCATCGTAGCAGGTGTAGCTTCATTGAAGGAGCTCTGTGGACAAAAGCAACTTGCTTGCGATTTTATCTGCGGTTTGTTTCGGGAAACACTGCCTTTGTGCGGTTTCGGGAAACACTGCCTTTGTGCGGTTGTTGTAGAAACCAAGTCCTCTGAAAACTCATTGTGGAGCAAATTGTGCAATGTGCATTCTGCTCGTTGTGTTTTCTCCGATGCTCTTGTAGTGTATCCATCGTGGGCGTTGTTCGCTTCGGAAATTTTTTTGTTATTTTATGTGCGGGGCAGAAATTGAAAAACATCATACAGTGCTGGTTTGTTGATGAAGAGTAGCAACTTCCGCATCACCGATATACTTACAACATGTACAGTACTTATTCTAAGAATAATGTATTTAGACTGGCCGTCAGCATTGAAACGATGTTTTCATTCAATAAAGTAATTTAAAATTTGCGTTCATGAAATGACTCTTAACATTAAAACTGTCTTCTTCACTGATGTGATACCGGCAAACAAGTTAAAATGTTTTCTGGGATATTCGTGCTTTGCTGATGCGTAGCCTATGAGAAGTCAAGCTGTACATTTTATGCTGCACTGCAAATTTTGTTTTGATAACTAGAATTTATATGCCTGAGTAACATCACCTGCAGGAGAAATGACATCTAAATGAAGCATCGTTAAGTATCGCAATTATCTGCTTGCTATTGTATCTGCTTATCTGCTTGGTAAGTTGCTGTTTTAGCGACAACTTACCAATGTATTGACACTTTAAAACTGACTCTAACTTTTGAGAAGAGAAAAGCAGCAGAGTCCAGCATTAAATTGAAAGCGCGAGAACAGCTTGTTGCGCACGGTTGTTTCTTAAGTTTCGAGAGAGAAAAATGAAATTTCACCACTTTGCCCCACCCCTCTGGAAAAATTCGCTACTGACACGTCCTCAGGAAAAAATCTTTGCGACGCCCATGAGCAGAGCCCATCCAACTTGTGCAGCAGTGAGTAACTGCGCATTAGTTTTCATGAAGAACAGCGCCTCGTTGTGTTTGTCAGAATTTGTTTCTGTTGCAACTCATAATGCATATTTGTGTGCTTTCATCAACAACTGTCGATCGGTTACAGCTCATAAGAAAAAGAATGCTTGCAATATGAACGTCTTATTGTCATTTGCAGCCAGGGTTTATTGAATTAAACATGTTTTTCGAATCTGCAAAACTTTTATGTTGTCCATCAACTCCGCATAATTATTCAGTGTAACCTGGTCACTCACTCAGTGCTTTCTTCATCGCCACAACTGAGGCTCCCCCCCACTCAACACCATACGCAGGTGCGAAACTCAATGAAAAAGTAACTAGCGTTATTTCGACGCATTTGCTTTGTTTTCTCAATTTTTTTTTCAAAACTTTCAAGCGTTTTGATAAACGCGTTGAAAACTCACGAAATTAAGCTAATTCTCTGCTTGATAACGTCAACTATTGCCGAAAATGGCCGATATTGACGCAGGCCTGTAGCTGGGTTTTAAGGTTTGGGGGAATGCATTTTTATGGGGGCAAGATTTTTGTTTTTATTATATGTTAATTATAAATTCCTTGGGAACATAAAAGTTTGGAGGGCCAATGCCCCCTCGTGGCTGCAGCCTGTATTGACGCATTAACTGTTCAGTGTAAAAGCAGTCATGACCGACGATCTCCCTTATTTTGTAGACGTTGGATCCAGTGCGTTGACTACATGTCGTATTGATGGGCGAGGATTCAACCGTTGCGCAATGGAGCCGTGTACTTTATGAGAATCACGATCTTCCTGACAATTACGTCGATCAGTCGTTTCTGAAAGGTCGGAAGAAGAACGCGACAGTCCGAGTCTACAGTTACCCGAGGCTGGTTGCCTCATCCAGCGTTCTTCTACAGCAGTTCAGCACAGTTTGCGCATTCACTGTAATATGGTGGCATATGAGTGACGGCTTGCTGCCTCCTATGCTGGTAGGGTGCGTGAGCATTCCCAGCTGTTTCTTTCTGTACGTCGCTTACTTCTTCATCACGCGTTCGACTCCTGACAGCAAAGCGACGGAGATAATTCTGGAAGACTTCAAAACGGCGATCCTGCTTTTGATCTTCACCGCGCTTTTCGCCCCGGCGCTCAAAACCCTCACGCACACCATCAGCACCGACACGATCTACACCATGACGTTCCTCATGCTGCTCGGACACTTCATCTTCCACGACTACGGCTCCAGCGCGGTGCTCGTCTCTCGCGCCGTTTCGCTCAACATGGCGGTGTTCGGCGCCGTTTGTCTGGCGTCGCGGCTCGAAACGACGACGCACGCCTTCGTCGCCGTCATCCTGGCGCTCCAGTTGTTCGGTCTCTGGCCGATTTTCCGTCGACAGATTGCCAGTCGTCACCCAGTGTGCTTGCACGCAGTCACACTGCTGCTCACTGTCTGCGTGTTCCTTTCTTTGCTGCATCGCAGTCAGAACACTGCGCTCTTGTTCTTCCTGACCAGCGTTTCGATATCACTCGTCTGTCCAGCGATATTGTTGGCGCTGCAGCCGCACAAAGACAATATTTGCGGACCTTGGGATGAAGCCGTCATCAAAGACTGAAAATTCAGTTTCTGTTCCTGGCGCTCCACCACCAGCCAGTAATAAGAAATGGTGTGAACAGACAAATGTTCAAGCTGTTTTTAATCGATACTTTTTGTTCTGTAGCAAGGTGATTTTATTTATATACTGTAGAACTTGTTATGTACCGCAGTGTGTTCTTTTGGCAAAGCTCGAAATGCAGAAGCGTCGCTTTGGATTTGAGGCGACGATGACGTAACAACTCAAGGTGCGTTTCAAACAAAACCTTCGACGCATGAGATGTCCATTGCTACAACGCCACTGGTTTTCAGCGATCTCAAACAGACTCAGATTGGCCAACAGATTAAGACACTGTGATTCGAATTAGTAGTTAACCTTAAAATTGTAACTAGCTTTAAAAAAACTTGCAGAAGCGGCTACCAATGTTCCCGACAAAGCAACTGGAAACTAGTTAGTTATTAATACTTGGGTCTCCAAACTTTCTTGTCAGAGGGTCACGTCAGCTATTGGCCACACATCTTACGTACAGTACTATGGTTGTTTCGGGATATGCAACATTCTACCAACAAATTTTTTGTAAATAAATCGTTTTTGACCAAATGCCTTCGTTGGCCGGATGAAATGGCTCCGCGGGCCGTCGTTTGGACACCCCTGCCGTGTTACGTCGAACAATTCTTCAGTGAAACAAGAGAAGTGCTTCTACTTCTGAGCAGCAACAAAAATTGCTTTGAACGATCTTAACGCGTGACTGAGCAAGTCCTCTGCAGGGCGCCGAATGCTGTGGGGTCAACAGAGGTACACGTGTGTGCCCAGGACACATCGTGCAGCTGCGCCAATTCCAACTTGTCCCCGGATACCACCGAAAACCCTCATGACATCATTCTGGTCGTTACATGCAAATCAGGTTTTTATTTTTTCTGTGACCGACACTACTCTGTTCTATTTCACCGACCAAGCATGACTTTTATCAAAAATGTTTCTCATTAAAGACTTCACGTTGCTAATGCTGTACGTTTGCATTATTCCTGTGTCATATCTCCGTCGATATTGCTGATAACCTTCTGTAAGATTTTCTTATGTCTTTCTGCTTAGTCAAGAAACGCAGATGCGCTTAAGAGTTCGCTAAACTTCTCCGTGACAAAAATATTTCTTTGCCTGTCGCCTTTTCTGCAATTGCCATTAATGCCAACTTCAAAATAAAAACTCCGCAAACGGTTCCTGGAAGTCGTTCCTGGTGGGAAAAAACTGAGGAACAATAAGTGAAGAAAGTGAAAGCGCGGTAGAAAAGGAAATACTTCGTGTTACCCGGCTTGCCTAACATCAAGAAACGCTCCTAGCCCCGTTTTTTAATCATGGAAAAGGCCTGGATAGATCCCACTAAGGCAAACAGCTGGGCAGGAGCGAGCTTGTTTTTGAGAAGCGATAATTGCTGCGGTGCTCTAGTTTCAAAACAAGAGCTCGCTGCTTTTCTAACCTTAACACCTTCCTACTGTAGCTTAGTTTTTGAATCGTTACAAACGTGATGTTGCACACAAGGATTAACCAATCCTAGTCTTGGAGCAGTGTGTGGTTATTTTGTGACCAATAGCTATCTTGGACAGTGTTGCCAACCTTACTTTTGCTGTTTCAATATACTGTAAAACGAAATTTGGGCTTGTTTTTGTGTAAGTTTTCTTATTTTCGTGGGCTTGTTTTTTGTTTTGTTCATTTTTCTTATAAAACGCATTTTGGTCTTGTCTTTCTGGGGCAACTTACTTGTTTTCATAAAATAACTTGACATCATTGGTCTCTGAAGTTCATAAAACTTTTCGTGGCTTTACAACTCGTATCCGTTCACGCGTGGTGAACAGTTGTTTACGCAGATGCGGTCTGCGTGCTCCCTAACTGATGGTATCAACTGCTTTGTGGTAGAATCAAATATCGCAGGAGTGACTTGTCATCCGTATTTATCTTTTGCTTTATTCGTGAAAGAACAGTTTTTTAATGCAGAGTTCATTCGTGACGCCAAAAGTTGAAGCTTCCAATGCATGAGCTGAAGTTACCTCCGCTCTTCAAAACCTTCCTGAAGAATTTATGCAATATCTCAACACTAAAGTGTCTTGCAACTACTGCAGAATATTTGTCTTTTCGTTGATTCATTGTTCGTGTCAGTGAAAACAAGATCTCGAGAAACATTGGACTATTTTATATGTTTCGTTCAATAAAAATTTGCCCTAACCCGCTTTTTTTGAAGGAGCGCATACCCATCTCTGGGCACAGAGTCCTTTTCTGTAGGTCTAGGCTTATGTGTTTGTCTGACGTGTGTACGAAAATTTAGAACAGGGTTGTCGACAGGGGAGGGACTGCCGGCCTTCCACTCGTAGGTGGCGATTAATTTTTTTCGAAGTGTTCACTGAATGCAGTCTCCACCACCAAAACCTTGCGACGCAAATGGAGTAAAAGCTCATCAGTAAATTCCAGGTCAAAGTCTCGCACACATTTTTCTTTAAAGAATTCAAAGCTAGAAGAACTCACCTAAAGCTGCTCCAGTCCTGCGACGCAGGGAAACAAAACCGAAGTGGAAGGTTGCACCCCAAAAATTGAAGGATGAACTACGTAAAAAAATCTATTTGAAACGCACATTTGGAACCGAAGTGCAGCTTTTTTGAAAAAAAAGATTCTGCTCCGTGGGACAAGGTTTTCAAGAATACTCTGCAATGAAAGCTCTGTACGCTTATGAATCGCTCTTGACGAAATTATTACAACTTTTTAGATGAAGCCGAAAAAGATTGAGCAAGGCGAACTTACAAGTGTTGGGAATATTTTGATGGAATCAAATTAAGTTTGTCAATTTTTGTTATGTTGCCATCTGTCATTTTTTGTCGTAGGAAACTGTCTAAAAAAACTATCAAAACTGATTCTGACGTTTTTCCACAACTTTGAGCAGAAATGTTAAATAGGAGAAATATTTGAAAATCTACAAATTTTCCATTATTATGCAGATTTTCTCTGTACGACTTACTAAGGCAAGCAGAATGCCATCGAGGAAACTAGCCTTGTAAGCATCCGAAACATGACAGTGAAGAGAAACTAATAAAATTAGTTATTAGACTAACGATTGCTGAAACAATAATTCGCTGCCATGAGGCGTATTATCAACCAACAATTAATTTTATTGTTATGTTTTGAAGCAAGCACTCTTACAAATGTTCGAAAAATGCTAAGGGCTCCGCCAAGTGGCGCACGCGTGCCACTTGTTACTTTGCAGTGGTCTTTGGCTAAAATGGGACAGTGAAAGTTACTGTTGGTTCGTTTTGCTCTTGCTACGTAATGAAACAAACCAATTCCTTGTGCCAAACAAAAATTTTCTTAATTATTGTAATACCCAAATCCATGCATCGTTTTTAAGAAGTGAACATTTAATTTAGACGTAATATGTTCCGAGAAACCCGATTTTAAACAAAAAGTTGCAGATTATTCACAAAACAGTCACTTTCTCTTGGATTTATGCAAACGAACAAATTAAAGTCACCAATCTTGTGGTAAAACTTTCATCTGGGGCACCTGACTAGATAACCTCTGTGTTTTTTCGGTGCCCCGGCGTTTTTTCTGTTTTATCGAGTATATCTAGCGCAATTAATTCAGT
>JGI24159J19872_10006445_pt1 | contig 15286 bp, 11 predicted proteins | sample Ectturendosymbi4_FD_19872 | JGI IMG/M metagenome (IMG submission 19872) | reverse complement strand
ACGTAAGGCACCAAGTCAAGAGGTGAACCCTCAACAATTGGCACAGCAGACTTGGAACCTATCCGTTAGGCTACCAGATCAATGCCAGTTGAGTGACCACTTTATTCGAACCCCGTCATGCGAGGCGGTCGAATAAGTTTTGAAATAATAAGATCCATGGGTGGTTCCGTAGCCACTTCCAAGTAACAACACTTAAGTTTTCAGTTCGTGTCCTTTATACACTAAAACCATGTAGTCTTAAGGCAGTGGCTATGGTTGGCCATGGGACCTTCATTTTTGAAAACTTATTCGTCCACCGACTGTAACGTGTCACACGACAAGTGTGCACTAGGCTGCACTACAATTGCAAGTAGTAACATACTAAACCCTCTAAATCTTAAAAACCTAACCTAAACTTAGCCTCTAATAAATTAGGGTTCCCAAACTGGGATACATACACCCTTAGGGTACCTTTCCTATTTGAAGGGGTACATTTAAGGTTAGCAATTGAAGGGGAAAATATGTTTACATATAGGCCATGTCATTTCGAAATATTTATGCATTCATCTGAATAGTATTTTCAAAATCATGCTTATTGGCAAATATATATTTGGTATTTTCCTCAACCTTTTTGTCATAAGAAATTTTAGGGGTACATGCTCATCAATCGAAATGCTGAAGGGGTACATACATGGCCAGAGAAAGCCTGTCCTAAACCTGAACCTGGGCAACAGCGACAGACTATAAATGAGAGCGTTTGTTGATTTGATTGATTCTTAACATGGTTCACTGATTTGCATGGAAACAAGTGGAACGGAATACGAGCAGAACGGTGAAAGAGAAAGAACAGCAGCAAACAATTTCATTGTTAGATTTTGAAACTTTCCAAAAAACAAAAATTTCGCCTCATTGGCAAGCAGACCGCAGCGGCCCGGAATGACGTCACCGCTAAGAAAATTGTTAGCGGACTGTTTCAAAACCTTTAGCGGACGCCCCGAAGACTGGACTCCAAGCGGCCCGTGCCATCTCTAAAGCACAGTACGCAAATGGATGTTCTGACCGCTAGATGATGCATGTGAGCCATTCAGAGCCACGGTTCGGCAGTAGTCTCCTAAATTGCCCGGTTGTTTTTCGCATTCGCTGTGTTGCGTGCCAGTGATTTTAAATCGATTGTTTGCTTACGAAATTAGCTATGCTGCAAAACGGACCAAGACTTCCAGGCGTACGATGTATGCTCTCTTATGCCGACTACTGGATCGGTGAACCTGGCAATAAAGTACGCCTCCAGAGTGAGGAAGACCGTGCTCGCACAGCGACTAATCGAGGTGAGCGAGTTCGCTGTAGCTATTTCGGCTGGAGACTGAAGAAATCTTAGCTTCGAGCGTTCCGCGCCCGCTCTCTCCGTTTTGTCAAATAATCGCAAAACCTCAACTGTTGCGAATCAGCTTCCGCGAGTAATTTTGTTTGAACTTCATGCTGGCGATTATGCTGCGCAGAAAACGCACCAGTCAACCCGATTTTGCGTTGACACGGTGCTGGCCAAGCCCTTGACACCTGAGGCAGTCCAGTGTTTCGTTTCTTCAGATAGCGCAAGAAAAAGCCCAGGATGAACAGGATGCTTTACGCCGAGAACAGACACGACCGTTAGAAGAAGCGGAAAGCGAATCCGAAAATGAAAACGAGGATGAGTTCAAAAATGAGCTTCAGTCAGGGTAAGCGCGTCGACGTCCTGACGAAAAAGTTTTTTAGTATATTTGTTGTTCAATAATTTTGATCTCGGTAGTTCCTTGCATGGTTAACATGCGTTCTTTTTTGCTGTTTTTGTTAAAAAAATTTGTGTGTGTGTCTGTAACACTAGAATACGTTTCTCTTCTATTTACAGTAAAATGTCGCAAATGTTTTGTTTTTCAGTTAGTCAATTCAAGCGTTCGTTGTTATGCAGGATGCTTGATTTTGCTTCCGTAGATACAGTGCTTCGGAAACAGAGTGGTCGAAACGTGGAAAGGGTTCGGTGTCGTCGAGAACTCCCACCACCCGCGTCACCAGTGACGACCAGCATGACTCGGACGTCGACGTGACATCACAAGCAGCAGCCAGCAACGGTGGTAATGGACACTTTTTGTGTATTCGTAGTTCGGAACAGAAGCTTGCATTCAGCTTCGTATCGTGTGCAGTGATGGTGATTTTAGGAATTCCTACAACTCGTGGTTACTTGAAAAACGTCACTTCTACCAGCCACCGAGTTTGGAGCGTTGCTTGCCATTGATTTATTATGGATTTCGGTCTCGGAGCTGATAAATCGTGAACAACATTTAGTTCTAATCAATGTTGTGTTAAAACGATACCTGAAATTACGTTAATATATGCTCAACTCTACCTGAGATTCGACTTGCAAGAAAGAGGTTGTTTTTCCACCGTTCATATCATGCCGATCAGCCGAGAAACATTTTTGTGGTAACTCGCTGCAGCTTTGGATTGTGAGTGCTTTTTTGGAAGCTTTTTGATGGCGTTTTTTGTGCCTATTGCTTGCGGTAAGCGCACGGAAAATTTCTGCGCCATTCCCTTCAGTTCTGATGGGTGTAAAACATGGTTCTACTCCGCAGGCACAGCGTACGACACTGAGGCGGGCTACAAACCGAAGACTGCGCGCTCGCTGTCTTCGCAGCTATCCGTGACGCGAAGAAATCCGTTTAAAGTGAGTTGCGGATCAGTTATTGCGCTTCTCACTGGCGTGTACTTTGAAGTCACGCAAACAAAGTGTGACCGTTTCGCGCCGAGTGAAACTGTCGCCCACTTTCGTGAAAGGTATTTCCAGCTCCTCTTAATCTTAAGTTGCAAATCGTGCGCTCGTCTCACGTCACTTTCAACATACCGATTCGCCCAGTCTTGGCGCTCGTCAAGTTTCCTCTCCGTAAGAACGACTTGCTGCAATAAAGGCTCACGTACGTCAATGAGTCTGCAGGCACTTAGGGTTTTATCACTTTCAAGGCACCTAGGAAATCATAATTTGAATAAACCGTGTTTAAATTACAAAGTAGTGATAACCATGGCACTGTGGAAATTACCCATTCGAGCATCGATAGTTGTTGTCGTTCCAAACGATTGCGGTTCATCTAACGCGCTATGTATTAATCTATTCGTTTTTGTTCATGCTGCAATCAACTCGTAAAAAATTCTACGCTGCGAAATGCTGAATGCATCAAGCTCTGCGGTAAGCACCTCTTGCGGTATCGCCATAGTTATCTATGCTGGCATTCGTTAAAACAGGCGGTTTGGTTTCGTGCTCGTGGGTGGTTTCTTTATCGTTCCAGTTCTGCTGGTTTGGAACAACAAGTGTATGGTTGACTTGCAGTGCCTCTTTTTCCGTCGCTGACACGTTTGTACCTGCGGCGCTAGAGATCCTGAGAGAGATTGATTGTTTCGTATGGCTCAGCTGACAAGTAAACACAGTGCGACAAGCCATCATGCAAAAAAGTAACCAATTTTCGGTGGAAATTAGAATAAATAAAAACACAAAAAGAATTGATCAATGTAAACAAAGTTTGTCACTGTGTCGCATAGGATTGGTGAAAGACCATGGAAGTTACCTGCTAGTCAACCAACCCTGTTCTGTCCTTCGCAGAAATCCAATCCCTCGTCGCAATCTTCTTCACCATCGGATACCACTGCACAGTCCACAGGCAGTGTTCTGGATGGAATAAGGCGGACTGACCATGTTCCGTCGCGTCGCGCACCGGTTAATGCTGATGGCGTTGGTCGCAGTAAAACGAAAATCAAGGATTCCGGAAAACGACAGAAGGTGATGCAGATCGTTCAAAGCTATATTCTACGTTTCGCGTTGTCTTGACACTTTCAACTTCTGTGAAATTTTGCAATCTTTAAAATTTAAGTTTTTTTTTTGTGCGTTGCTTGTGGGAATTCACACACCGCCCTTCACATTCAGGCATCCAATCAGGCGACACTTTTTTCGCCCAAGCTCGTTCTGACTTCCACCCCGAAAGCGAAAAAGCGCTCGTCATCAACAGCTGACCATCGCGAAAACACCGATACGAAGGTTCTCAAAGAAAACAACTCTCTTGTCCCTGACCCAGTTGAAGGTGACGCGGGCAGTGAAGCGGCTCCAAAAAAGGGTGGCGTCGACGAAGCCAGGTAATCATATCAACGCTATTCCTAACGCTGAAAAGCCTTTCTAATTTGCAACAAAGAGGTTGGGTATTGCCGCGTTAGTCTTTAACCCACTTTAACGCAATGAAAAGCTCGCTGAGACCGAACGCCCGGTGCACACAGCAGCAGCACGCAGAGCGAGCGTTCATCGCCAAACAGTGAACGACAGCGATCTCAGCCGCATGTCGTAGCTCGCGCTTCCAATTGCTGCGGATCAGATTTCCAACCTGCAAATTGTTCACAAGCACCTCTTACGAGCTCATGCGAACAATCAGACGCATCATATACAGCCGTTGTCGCGGCGCCGGGCTGAGCCTCCGTGAGTGAATAATGTCGCTTTTTCACCCGAGTCGTTTTTCCCTCTTGAGTTGTGGATAAATGCGTTGCCTCCCGACACTTTAACTGCAGCTCATGTTCGGCTGAAAGGAGAGAACCAACAACAGTCTCATCCCTTCAACAAAGTAAGACGGAAACGCAGAGAAGGGCAGTAACCGAGGATAGACCGATGCACTCGCTGTCTCCCTCGAGGCAGTGCTGCCCAGTAACCGAAGCCAACGAGCAGTCGCGCGAGCTGTCGATCTCTTCGTGTTTGTGCAGCACGTCTGCGCGGCAGGCATAACAAATTTGAAACCAAGAGCTTGCCTCGTCTCCGCCCGCTCGTTTTTGCGATAAAGCTTTGCTCGCCGGATAGACTTATCGTGTTGCTGAAATCAAAACCCGGCAGTTGTCCAGCGCTGGTTTGCCAGCGTTGAACGGGAGTGCAACACCTTAATGCCACCAGCGAGCGAGATTGTTATTTTTTGCTCCTGCTTGTGACGCAACAGCGAAACAAAGTCCTTCATTAGGTTCGTGCGCACTTAGTGAGTAACGCGTTTGAACAAATCTACGCGGAAATCGTAACTTGAAACCGTAAAATTCGTACTTAGGTTATTGCAAATGACGTCAGTTGCCATTTGATATTCACCTTGCCAGGCTACTGCATCGCCCGCTTTTATTTTCTGATCAGCTCGGATTGTGCGCTGATGAAGCGGCGGGTCGTGTGCATCGCTTCGTAAGCCTGGATTGCTCGCACGAACAAGCATACGAACGTGTTTGTTGTTTTTCAGCAAACTGACTGGAGTCCAGTTGTACATCGAGGACCAGTTGCCAACCATTCGACACGAGCATCCTGACCTGGATGGGATCGAGGCGAGAAAGCTCGCCATTATTTCTTTCCGTGCTCTGTCGGCGGAAAAGAGAAAGGTACGCGTCGCTCTCTGGTCGCGATTACGGCATTTGTTGGATTGGAATCTGCCAGTGCGCAATTTAATGTGTCATCTATCCGTTAATGCGATGCAGGTGCCAAGGAAATACCAGTAACCCAGACAAATAATACGCTGATTAGATGTCGCGCAGGTGATATTTATAACTTGTTCGCTCATTTCAAGCTTTCAGAGCGCCCGAGATACTGATTCGGTTGTTTGTCTGTCAACTTGCGGTCAGCTTCGTGCGCATTTCGAATCGCTTCACTTCAAGCACCACAGTCGCCAAGAACGCGCTAAGCCCGACAGCTCTTCATCGCTTAGTGTCAGATATTGCTGGAGTCCATTTGGAGCGTTCACTGTTCTTGGTAATTTTGCGATGATGGTTCTGAGTCCGATAGCTGCAGCTCTGATTTGACACTTGCGTCGTCAGCATTTCTCGACTCCCGCGTGAAACAATCCGTTTAAATTCGAGCAGGAAGGCTTTGTTGATCTGAAATTTTCGGCTTGTGACTTCCATCACGACAGTCTCCATGCTGACTATCATAAATCCGATAAACCATCCGCGATAGTTGCATTTATTTTATTAAAAATACTTTGGCATAACTCTTTCGTGATGTAATCCGATTATGGCACGAAGCGTTCGTCTTGATTCCGCGGCAACGTTTTAATTTATTTCATAAAAATTAAGACCTAAAGTCCTTGTTTTGAAATCCAAGCAGGGTGACGAAGTAATTTGAATTGCTGACTTGACCGAATGCGGCTTCGTCGTCGTCACGTTTATCATCGGGCAAGCACAGCACTTGTTGCTACACTTGCTGAAAACATATCAGTTGACGACCATGTCCACGACTTTCTGTGTAATGTGAGCTCACTGTGTGAAAGGTCCGGTAAACAAGGTGCGCGGCTCTGTGGGTACACTGAATTCTCCCAACGCTGATCCACTAATCTTTGTGGGAAAGTATAAGTTTATCTCAACAACACCGCCTGTAAAGAAGCGCCTTGGAACGTGGTTTTCAACGTTGTCCTTCTTCCCGCGTTCAATAACTTTTCGCATGGCTGGATCTTGTAAGTTTCAGTTTCCTGCCACATCGAGGTTGTTCGACAAGGTAGTCGTGAATCCTGTCAATGCATTGACCATGAATGGTCGTATTTGTCCCTTATATTGTTTTCTGTTTGCATTCACAAACTCAGTGCGTTTAGTTTAAAGGGTAGAGTTGCTGATGGTACTTAATTGGAGAATCTTTTGAATCTTTTGTAAATGAAAAACCAGAGAACTTCAAAATGCTGTCTTGAACAAGCAACGAAAACATTTTTTGAGCTTTAACACGTGTTTATTTCCAAAACTTGCGATCTGTGTCCCAGTAAGCCCGAACATTTCGCATGCAGAAGGATGTTTCTACTGGCGCATGACTCGATATTTTCAACGTCTCGCCGTGTTGCGGCAGCGTTAATGTGTTGACGCTTGCAGAGAAGCAGCAGACCGTTGTGTGTGCGCTGGTGCGACTCGCGTTGAAAAAAGACGTCGCGGGTTTGAAGACCAGAATGCAGCCATGCGTTGAACACATTGTTTGCTGCAACTCTTTCTCGAAGAGCCTCTGCTGCCAGGTCAGGCGAAACGTGCTATTGACTGTCCGGACCGCCATAGCGCTCGGAACGAGCTTTAGCGCGCTCGGTCGCACGTTACGCCTGATCCCCGCCTAACCTCTAGTCGCATTATCCAGTCATCGTGCAATTGAACAATCTTAGCCTTGCGCTGCCACGATCCAATCCTTTTCATTCCCCGCTTTTTTTCTCTCGCTGCGTAATTGCTGTGACGAACGGCCATGCAAGGGTCCAAGCGCTTCAGGCTGACTGGCGCTCTTGGGAATCTGAGGACGACGACAGCGTCTTGCTTAAACCCATTATCACGAGATTATCGAAGCGACCAGGCGGTTGTCCGATCTCTGCTGTTGCTCCCACGCAACGTATGTGGCGCGCGGCCGACCACGAAAAGCGTTAGTAATGCGTTTATTTTATCGCTTTTCTCCCACTCGCCGATGGGGGGTGAGTGCAGCGAACCCATTTTGCCGCGCGTCGCATCGCGATAACCGACATTATGTTTGCACTTTGTCGAAAAGCCGTCCCGTTCTCTTCGCGCTAAAGGGCACTTGAGCGATCCATGCGAAAGAGCGCTGCCATTTGACGACGCGGAGCGTTAATCTGAAGCGACGGCCGCCTGATAATTTCTGTCGCTCGTGCGGCGTCACCGCTCGATAGACTGCGCCCCACACATCATCGCTGATGTAATTACACGCAACATCACGACGGCCGTAGTGTTCACATGCTCGTCAGCGGCGTACAACCAGGGCTGAGTTCGTGATGAAATTAGAGGAAGAAGCTTATGTTGGCTAATTACGGCTTAGCGCAGTTAGTGGCCTTTAAACGCTCGGCGACTGACGATGTTCATCAGCCACCGATTCCCTCCCACCGCAGTAGATCCAGCACTCGAAGCGTTGCTTCGCTTCAATCCGAACCAAGACAATGCATTGAATGCAGCTTGCTGCAGCTGCTTGCACCAATTCACAAAGAAGTTCTCGAGGGATCTGCGCTTAAACGTCAGGCACGTCGCACAGTACAGCGAATGTCCACATTTAACCTGAAGCATTACTCTTTGTTCATCCTCCACAATTCACCATCTGTATTTCTATCCGGATAACTGATAAGAATTGGCGAGTTTCGTGTCGTGTACGTCTACTCACTATCACGTCTGGCATTCCTTTGACACGTGTGAGATTATTCGCCAGGTTTGAAAGCAACATGTGACTCCGACTGAAAAATTCAGCATCTGATCGAAAAGTCCGGTTGGATGTCACTGTTTCCAGCGCAGCTTTCATCAGGCGGAGTTTCATGGGAAACTTCCGCGCAATGTAATCCGGGCTTCTCGCTGCGCTAATCTTTCCTGAATGGTCATCATCGGCGCATTGCCCAAGCGCACTGTGTTTAAGCCAGTAATCACGCATCGCTGTTCGTGTGGATTGCGACTGTTCTGCGATCCCTCGATCGGCGAGCGAGGTTTTTCGCTCTTTTGCGAAAACAGGGGGCCTTTGCGTCATTGCACCGTGGATCACTTGCGCTGTTGACATTCCGCAAACCTCCCTCTCGCTGTTCGCGGTGCGACCAAGCGCTGCGCGAACTGTGTCTCATCCCGAAGGCAAGTTGCCTGTTTTGAAGTTTCGTGTTCTAGTCGGTGCGAAACGTCAAAACATCGGCGAGTGCGCCGCGCGAGAGTACAAAGCACGTCTGTCACAAGAATGTGCAAACCTTGTTCTCTGTGCGTTGATACAAATAACGACAACCTCCCTCATCGAAACGCGCGGCGCTTCTTGTCTACGCGCGGCTCGGATGCCATTGATGGATTACCAATAAATCTGCAAGCGGCGACGATTGTCATCTCCCTCGTAAAATGTCGATATCTGTGTTCAAATATTTGCTTTCTGATCCTTGCCAGAAATTTCCCACCGCATTCGAATTACATCACTCCAGGTTTGAGCGACCAGTTGCTCCTTGCCAGGTCCGACAAAGTGTTCTTGTAGAATCCTCGGCAGTCACGCGCCAAGCCCATCGTTTCACCATGACTCAAAGTTAAGATGCCTATAACTTCTAAACCATATTCTGGTGCGAGCGTGTTGAGAAACGTGAGTCTGCTGCGAACGGACATGTCGTAACGTTTGTGTTCTCACAATGTTTGTTAATGCTTCGCCGTCATTACAACGTAACCATTGCCTGGGCACATGTGTCAAATTCAAGGCCCGCGGGCCAAATCAGGCCTGCGAATGAATTATTTTTGGCCCGTTGGACGGCATTTAATTAATATTACAACTGGCATGCACATATAATTGCACACACCACCATAACACTACTATCCCCACAATGCACTGCGAGTGCATTTGCGCGCATCGAGTGCCGGTGGGTGCGCTCAGCGCAGCAAGCCCGCGTCTTGACGACTCAGCAGCAATGAGAGCATAACGATTGCGGTCAATTTTCAGCCACCCACTCCCTAGAAAGGACTACACGAAAGGTGGACTTTGAAAACATGATGGAGTCATAAGAATTTAGTAATGCAACAAGAATGCACTTTCAGTTTGTATTGCATGAAGACACGTTTCTGCAATTTCTTTGCTTTCAACTTGGGACATAGTTTAGAAGTTTTTGCTGTTTGCCTGTTGAAACAAAAACGTTTTCACTGGAAATTACTGACGGAGCAAAATAAAATATTGCAACTGATTTTATTTATGTTATACTTAGTTGAAAATTTAATGATTAATGATAGTGCAATAAAGGCTGTATTAGGTCCAGGTTCAATACGTGCAAAAATTTCAAGTTTTGGCTTGAACAAAAATCTTTATTTTGGCCCACTGTTAACTTGATTTTGGCACCCACGGCCTCGGGCAGGGGTCGGCAAACTAGGGCGCGCGTGCCACACTTGGCACGTCAAGCAATTTCCAATGGGACACAGAAGCTCGACGTTTTACATATAAATTTTGTTATGATTCACAAGAAGTGTTGTTGACCTTGACTTGTACAAAAAGACGGATATAGTTAGCACACTGAATGATTTGCAACCTTAAATCGGCACACATTTACCAAAAGGTTGCCGACCACTGGTCTCAGTTTGACCGGGAAAGACCAGGGTTTTGGGGCGGTGTCCCTGCTAGCCACCTGTTTGTTCCGTAATGCGACTTTAAAAAGTAATAGTTGCGCCATAAATCGTGGAAAGCAAAGTAAACGTTTTCGATTCTTCTTCGAGAGATAAAAGCGATGACTTTTTTGCTCTTCAATTTATTTTGAAAATATTTTTGGTACTTCTGGATATCAGATAAATCGACAGACCTTACTGAAAGTTTCACTGAATGATTTGGGCATTTTGAAATATCAAAATGAAGACCACCCTATCGTTACCGAGGCAGTTGCATGTACACGACAGACACCCTACTATCAAATCAAAGTTAAGTCGATTTTTCGAAGCGAGAACAAGTAAAACTTTGTGCTTAGTTATTTCAGTTGATTCCAAATTGTAAGTAATTTTTTCTGGTTTTTAATGTTTTAAACAGAAGATTTCTTCCACCGTCAAAAACATTGTGATCCACGGAGAAAAAAGGCGGAAGACCTGAACGTAAATAGGACATGAAATCTCTGTCTAAAGAATTTATTTCGGCCACATATTGCGTTTCGTGAATTTTTAGCTTTCTCGTGTATGATGCGCCGTGAGGATATTAGAAATCTTGCTCTTTGTGGTTTGTCGTAAGGACTTCACCTGCCCGGCAGTACACAATTACTTTGAATCACTTTTTGTTCTCAGACTCGTTGGTTTCAATCACGGGTATCGTGCGCTTGGGCGTTGCTGGCCCCCTTTTGACCTTCGCAATATCCTGGTCATACGATCCCGGCATCGTCTCGTTGCGATACGAGACAACGCGCACGGCTCAAGATGTTCGGAAAGCGCTCGCGGTTACGCGTTATTATGCGACGGTTCGTTGTTCCGTCACAGGATTACCTGTTCGCGAATCGCTTACCAGCTCAGCTCGGCAACGGCCGAAAACGCATATTTCGCTTGTGTGTTATTTTTTGCCGATCTGCGCCAGATCGTGTAATGACAACGAACCCTTTTGCCCCGCAGACGTGGACTGCACGGGCGGCCGCCGCCCCCGCGCCCGATCCAGACACCGCCTCCGGACAAAAACGCAAACACGAAAGCGAAGAAGACGAGAACTCGGCGCCCGGCGACCAGAGCGCGGCCGCTGCGGAACGTGACCCGGCAGCGAAAATCACGAAGCTCGAATCTCCGGCGCTGGAGCCGACCGCGAGCGCTGGAGGAGGAGCCCGCTCGAAACTCGCCGCCTTCGCGTTTGCGGGCAAGGAATGATGACATCATCGCTGCGTGCTTGGCCTAATTTCCTGCCGCTTTCGAAGCACTTTACGTGCGAAGCAGCTAAATCTGGCACGGTTACTTTACAGAACGATTGCTTCTTTTCTCTAAACGTTTCCTCGCGTTGAAAGGCGGTAATGATCCATCTTTCAACCTTGCGGTGAAAGCGCACTCGATCCCGCCTGAAAAAAGTAATCGAATCAACCGATCGCGTGTTTGCGTGTCTTCAAAACCGATGGAAAAACATTTATTCTCCCTCCCCGCATCACCGAGTGCCGTCAAGTGTAAAACGCCTGCGTCGTAATGAGTTCATTGGCCACGCTCGGGGTCAGCCGCATCCTGGGTTCCTTGCACGCATCTTTAGCCTTCAGGAGCTGCGGCGGACCATGTCCCCCCTTCTCGTCTTAACGGAGCACAAATACTCTACTTTCTGTCTCCGAAAAGATTGGAGTGAATGTTTCCGTTTTCTAAGATTTCCCGTTCCGTGGAGATGCGCTAGATCGGTGGTTCTTAACCGGGAGCACATCTCGCCAGGGGTTCGCGCGCCATTACGTGCTAAGTATCTCACTAATGCGTGATCAGTAAGTTTACCAGGAAATACATATGCATGCAAATTATTTAAAGTCAGGGGGTCTTGAAACAAAGGACATTTACTTAAGGGAGGAGTAGTAGAGAAAAGGTTAAGAACCACTGGAGTAGATGTTTAGTTTACGCCGTTTTGAAAGCGAAAATGTATATGCCGCTCACAACTTAAGCTTTCCAAGTGCTGCAAACGTTTTACTGATGATCAAATTTTACGCGGGAAGATTGGGACGATGTTTCACTGACCTTTGCGGCAGAAATCTTTTTAATGCTTTGAAATGACTCTGTCGCTGAAATGCGCTCTACACTCCGTTCTTTAGAACAAACAACTCGATGTTGACTGAAAAGTTCTTCTCAGTAAATTTTACCTGTCTGGTAATCGTTTGTTGTCTGGGCAACAAACGTTCATGGTTTTTATGTTTGGGGTTCGATTCTTCCAACCGACACTTCGCCCGTCGAGCGGCTCGTGTAAATGCGCAAATTGCCTAATGCTCGCATCGCGAACCAAACGAATTTATTTTGAGCTGGACGGCGTTGTCGCCGCGACATAAACCGATTGCGATCTGACGTCCTCGCGCAAACCCATCGTGTAATCTCGCCCATCAAACGCAGTTGCCGCTTGTCACGTGATTTCCGTGATCAAAGGTTTTCATTTCGAAAAGCTCAAGTTCTGCCGCGCGCGCTTTCCTGGCAGCAGGTTCTTTCCTCTCGCTGCCACTGATGTGCGATAATCGTCGCATGTGACTCGTTTGAAAAATAAACACAAATGTCCGGGCAGCGCTTGCTGCATGTTCTGCCTGAAAAGGGAACGAAAGCAGGAAACCGAACCCCGGTCTAATGTTTTGTGGCTCTTGCGCAGGTGTTCCTTTTAACCGCTAAGTTATCGGCTTACCGGCAGGATCATGCCTAAGCCGTTTTTTTCCGAGCGACAGAACTAATCTTCAGTGACTCTGTGCGAAGTTTTCTGACAAACAGATGATGTGTGTTCTTTGCTCACCAAGACTCGTCAACTCCGGTTAGGAGAGGGCCACAAGCAAGCCGACGCAATTCGGGAAAGACATAGCTGCTAGAACTTTGCTGACTCACTTTTCACACCCGCTTTCCACTCCCGAAGTTGCGGGACCAGCAGCCCAAGTAGAACTCAATATCGCACGGTTTTCAGCGATGCCAGATATTCCTGCTGGTTCCACACCAGGACGGGACCAAGCAAGGTCGGTGCTGTAGTCACGCCACCTTGGTCAACCTCTGGGCCGCTTTGGCGTGGGTGGAGCCAACAGGACTCGTCTCGAAAACCTTTCTGGCTTGCAGAACGCTCGTAGAAATAGAAAATTGCAAAAGTGTTATGGCAATAGCCCTGTTCCACTGCAGGCAGTAACTGGAAATGTTGCAAGAATATTGTGACTGACAAAAATCACCTGCAGTGCTCCGCGTCTCCCACAAACGAGGCAGAATGCGATCTGCTTTCTGTTCGCATTGAAAATGTAGTGGACCTCTCTTCAACCAAGTTCTCTCATTCGCGTTCCACGGTAAGTTCATTATGTTTCTTAGCAGAACATTATTAAGAAGAACACCAGTATTGACCAAATGACTCACATTACCGGCTCCATGCTTAAATCAAAGGGTAAACTGTACTCGCCGCCGCATAAGAGCGAACGAACGGTATGCATCACGGGTTAAAGGCAAAACGCAATTGTGCCAATGCATTTGTGCAATCTACGTCATGCTGCACGGTTGTGGGGTGCTCGAGCTGCCATTCAGTGTTGACACACTTAAAATTTATTTTACGTATCCTAACCTCTGTGACGTGATGCCGCCCCTGTTAGGGATGCAGTTACGAAGAAAAGCAGTTGACGCAGAACATGACGACATCAGCGTTTTAGCGGTTAACTTCTAGCAGTGAACTTGGACAGCCTGATTTCCCGCAAACTCCGTCATGCTTTGTACGAGGCATACCGCAAGGTCTGCGTGCAAAACTCATGTGGCTTACGTCGCTGTAATTAGATCCAGGCGCATTGGGCGTTCGTGCTGAACGCTTTGCCCACCCACGGGCATGTTGGTTGACTGATTCGCTTATTTGTTGGCAAAAATATGAGCGTACATTTGCGTCTGCTCTTTACTGCAGTCATTAATCCCCTGAATTACGTGACTGTAATCGCTTGGTATGCAAAGTACCTGATAACTACAGGCTTTATTAAGACCAGTGTTGAGCGGTGTGTAGCAGATTTCAGGTGATTCTCGTGGGAAACCTTCGCAAGATCAGCGCGTCAAAACTAAGACGCGGCGCGTCAGTCTAAATGGGGGTTAATGCGCTTTATGCGATGTATTAGTGGTCTAAAGCGAAAGCGTTGAAAAGTTTTCGCGTCTCACGTAACCTGCCAAACGGAAAAGTGCTGAGTCCTTCAAAAATCGAAGAACTGCGTAATCGAATGAAAACCTGTAAGAACTGTACCTGAACACGTGTTGCAATGACGCGGTGACACTCTTGACAAGGAAGCACTGACATCCTGTACATATAAAATACGCAACTGCTTCGCACTGTGATATCCGTGCTTTTTCTCTGCTCGGGGCGCCACCATCCTTGAATCGTCGCGAAATGACTGGAGAGAAATGCATTGAGTTTGTGATGGGAACATTTCCCGTCGCTTGTTTTCACAACGCACCATCTGAATCAATCTGACCGTGCCGCTGTAGCGTGGTTATCAAGCAATTTTCAAGTGACTTCTGTGCTATAAAGTTTTTCGTTGCCGGAAAAATATGGTAACGTATTGGCTGGAGTACGGGAAAGTTATTGAGTTCATTGCGATAACTATGTTAGGTTTCCGCGACCAAGGCGTCAAATTTCTTGTCGCCAGAAGCTGTTTCACGCGCAACAGCTACATGTACTACCAGCTTGCGAATGTGCCAAGTTGGTTGTGGTCCTGGCCGTTGTTGGGGGTACGCGTTTCGCTACTGAACCAATTTACGGACAACCCATTTTGGAAGGTTAAACTTTGGGTTAGAACAGCTATGTCCAACCGAATTTGCATAATACTGACTGAGCCAAAAATAATGTCACTGTCTTGGCCCGTGCCGCACATTGAAGAACATACTAACGAGGACCGCACATTCAATGACTTAAAATTTAGCAAAAAAGTGAATGTACTGACAGTATTCGAATCCTAACCAGTGTTCCCTCTTAACTAAGGTGTACCAATGCGCAGTACCACCAGACCAGTTGCGCAGTGAAATCTCATTTCTCGCACTTGCAACATTCCAAATTTGAAACTAAAATATCACTAGCGTTTTTGGACAGAAGCAGCACGCTTCTGAGCGTATCCCTTTCCGAAGCTATTTGAATTAATGTGTACTTTGTTCGTATTATGATAAGACTTTATACTTATCTTTAGGGCAACCATACATCCTGTTTTTTCAT
>JGI24159J19872_10006443_pt1 | contig 15287 bp, 14 predicted proteins | sample Ectturendosymbi4_FD_19872 | JGI IMG/M metagenome (IMG submission 19872) | reverse complement strand
TGGGATGTGGGGTTGGCAAAACTTAAGGCAAAACTTAAACGTCGTGAATCCAAACAAAGTAAAATGTATTAGGTGTGATATATGAAGGATGCAGGAATATGTTGAAGACAATAACAGGGGCGGATCCAGCTAGTAACGTTAGGGGTGAGACGTTAGGGGTGAGATTTCAGTAATATGGTATTTGCCTGGTAGTCAAGTCTCATAATGGCTTCGCTACTGTAATAGAGACGAAGTATCCTTCACAACACTGCTGTGACAAAAAATGGACTACAGAATGGCCTTATGTCGAGAACAATGAGACATTTCGAACATGACGAAAGATTATTCGAATTGGTCTGGTATGTTGTTTTCCGAATTGTACAAAATCATGGTGAACAAAGTTACTTTCGTAGTTTATGAGGGGCGATCGACCCAATCGCCATCCCTGGATCCGCCTCTGGTGTATAAGCTTCATATGGCTTTTTTATTGCGGTTTTCCAGTGTTATATGTTGCTAGTGCGTTTATTTCTCTTCTGTTATCGAACGCACCTGGTGGCCTCGCCTCGTCAAATTAATTGCGCTCTTGGTCCCTGTTGCTTGGCCATTCCATTTGTCTGTTGACTGAGAGCGGATAGCGTCACCTTGGCCAACACGCAGTGAAAAGTTGAGAAACGATAGTGAATGCGGATGTGATTGGCTATACTAAAACCCGAAATCATAGAAAAACACTCCGAAAACTTGCGTAAAACACCAAAAGAAAAACCTCCTGAAAACCAAAAAATATAACGAAATAATATAACCTATGTGGAGGCCCGGTTTTTACTTTTAGTTTGCCAGGGGTTGTTCTCACCCCTTCCCCCTTGTCAGTGCGCCACTGCCAACTTCGATTGCAGTGATTACCCTGAGAAGACAACATGACAAACTGACCCCTCTCCAGACTTTTCACAGCAACTGTGAGTTGGCAATATGTGATTAAATCACGAGCTTCTTTGATCAAAACCAAACATGACAAAACTTTTAAAATTAAAAATTTTTAAATCCTATAACTTTTTTAATTCTGGCTTTGCGTTCTGTAGCTTGCGAATTTCAGCTCTGCGTCTATGCGACGAATTACTTTTGTGGGAGGCATGCCTCGCACAATCGTTGTTATCGTAGGCGCGGATTGAGAGGGAGGCTGCTTGTGTGTGTTTCGTGGCGTGCATTTTCTCCACTGAGTAGGCGAAGTTACACGTCGTTTGATTGATGTAGCTGCGTGCGAAGTGCGAAAGAAAAGGCGAGTCAGATCTTTTGCTTGTACTGAAAGCTTTGCTCGTTATTAGCTATTGCTGGTGTACAAATGGGGAATACGCTCTCCAGGGTTCCCACACATTTTCAAAAAATTATTCATTACCTTCAATACTAAATTAATAAATCAATACAACCACTTATCTACATTTTTTCAAAATTATACTCATTAAGCACAATGCCTACCACTGTAAAAACATCTGCTGCTTTACCTATTCTGTAAAACTGTCATGATCGGCAAAGAACAAAATTTAAATAAATAAGTGGCTGAATCTGAATGCCTACTGCATCAATCTTAGTGAAAGTATGCAAGTTGGTAAACCTGTGTTCTTACGGGCGTTTTGTAATGCAATTTAAATAAAGCTTTGCAAAACAATCTGCAATCCAGAGTACAAGGCCCTTTTTCTTTAAAAAAGCATTACATAATTTGTCGAAACTGCACGACCCCGTATTTGCCACGTCTGTCTTTAAATTTGTTTCTTTCGTTTTTTCAAACTTGTTGGAAAACTTCCCATCGACATTGGGGCCATCCACGTACAGTTGTACAAGAAAACAACAAAGTTAGTTGTGTATCCTGATGTGCCCTCCACGCTTTGATGAGCAAAGTAACACACGTCAGTTGCTCTGGCATGTCCCATGAATTTTGGATCAACAACACTTATTCCTTAAAAATTTAAACTAATCAGTGTAATAAGAGACGATTCCGCTGAGAAACGTCATGGTTTCTTTTCCTTTCAGAATTTCCATAATTTTGTTACTTTACATAGAATTTCCTTTTTCTTTACATTTTGGCCAAATTCATTACTTTCTCAAGGTCTTGAAAACAGATTTCACAATTGAGTACTTTTGATACCGCTTGGTAATTCAGACTATTAGTCATTGATATGGCAGAAATGGCTGGTGAAAAAACTCCTACTCTTGCCCAAGAAAACCGTGCATTTCATTGGGACTGCCAACTAAAACGTTTTGTGATCGACAAGGATGGCAAGCCGCACTGCATTTCCTGTCCTGCCATGATTAAACGTGTGAAGGCTTTTAATGTTGAAAAGCACTGCAAAACTCTTGCGACTGAATATGCTTGCTGCCAGTGGCGTGTCTAGATGTTTGAGCCAGGGAGGAAAACTCGATGAAAGGGAGGGCCCACTAGCCAACACTCAGAATCAAGTTGAAAAATTATAGCGAATCCGGATGTGAATGTCTGTACCAAACCACTCAAACACACTCTGAAAGACGCAAAAAAACAACAACCTACTGCAAACCGAAAGAATACTAAGAACCGAAATATAAGCAAAATGGAGGCCCAGTTTTTGCTTTTAGCTTGCCAGGAGGGGGATTCGCACCCTGCCCCCGTCAGTTACGCCACAGCTTAATAACCAGGAGAGCAGAACCGTCGCCAGAAAGTCGTCAATAGGGTGGCTTTAGGTTCGTGCGGGGGGTTTTACGTTCGTACAGGGCGGGCTTGACATTCAAATTTGACGAAAATCCCACTAAGTTATAGTGTTTCATATTTCAATTTGGAGGGGCTTGGAGCTTTGTTTGGGGGGCTAAGTCCACCAAAGCCCCCGTGGTGTCGGGACTGCAGGAGAGTCAAGGAAAAGGAAAGTATGATTTTTAAAGCCAGCGCCCACAAAGAAGATAAATTTAGTTAAAGCACATAAGTGATTCTAAAGATTCGACAAATGCGTTGTTCAAGATAAGCATTCTTTCAGCACGCAACACGAAACCATATTCCGACTGTGAACTCACAAGACAAGCTATTTTCATGTTCTCTGAAGAAAGGTTGTTTATCTGTTTGAAGAAGATTGTTGTTCTGCTCTTGACGTAACAAAAGCTAAAAAAATGCAGCTCAGCAATGATGCAGCAACTCGTCGAGCTGAATGCATGTCTAGTGATTTATGCGACCAGCTTCTTAGCAAATCGACTTATTTCGTTTGTTAATGTGCTGCTCATGACCTCACAAAAGAGTTACCCATACAGAGCAATTAGTAATCTTCGCCAGAGGAGTCATGCCAGACTTCAACATTTCTGAAAAATTTCTCACTTGGCAAATATATTCCCGCGAGTTCCGCGCAAGTCTCGAAGAAGCACATTTGGATCTGTCAAAGCTTTTTTCAATTGCTACAGATGGCGCATCTTCGATGCTGAACAGAAGATTATCAGGGACATACTATCCAATGGCGAGCTGGGGTAACTTCATTCCTGTGTTATGGTCCCACTGCGTTCACCAGGAAAACCTTACTGCTAAGTCGCTGAACATGGTCGCACGAGAGAGGACTTAATATGAATTATGAACTGGATTCGTGTTAATGCCCTTGGCCATCGCAATTTCAGGCAATATTTGGCTGATAAATAACGCTGACTATGGGGACGTGTCAATGCACACTGCTGTTTTGTGGTTAAAATCGCGCAGCATGTGTGAAGAGGTTCTACAAACTTTTACCGGATATCAACGTTCTTGGCAAAGGGAAAATTATTTTTTTTTATTTTTTTTGCTTAACTTGACAGTGAGCAGTGGAATGGCTGATTTGGTTTTCATGGCTGACATCACCGCTCATATTTCGACTTTAAACTGCACTCTACGGGGCAAGGGAAACTTTGTCATGATTTATACAGCAAACAGTCACAAATGTTTCTTTATCACTCATGCTTCTTTTCAAATAGATTAAAATTATGTGCGTTACTGTCTCTCTACCTTACCTGCCAAGACGCCTGGGTTCAACAGTCACATGCGGCAAAAATACCACTAACGTCACTTGAAGTAGAGTTGCCAGGTCATCAGCCCGTAGCCACGGGGGGAATTCGGGGGCAGTGCTACCCCAAATATTTTTGTTGCATCCAAATTGTGTTGTGCCCAGAAAAAATTGTTTTAAACATATAATAAACAAAATTTTGCTTCCCTAAAATGTATTTTTGCCCACCAAACCTTAAGACCTGGCTATGGGTGTGTGTCACAGGCCCCCAAACCTCTGAATAAAAAATCCATATCAACTGTGAAAAAACCAGATAGTACAGTACCAGAAAAGCCAAAGATAAGATAAACACACAACCACGGATTGAACATTCATTCAGGTTGCACAGAACTTTTAAAGACGTTGCAAGCACTAGCGTACGGAGGGGGGGGCACTGTGCCATGGCCCTCACTTCAGACCCTAAAAATAACACATGTATAAACAGTTTTCGGCAGTGTATGCTGTCAGTATTCGGCAGTGTATACCAAAATATTTCATGTTAGGCGAATAACACCATTTTATTTAGAAAAACGCCTCTCATAGCACAAAATGACTATATTTTCTACAAATTTGGGGGGAGGCGAGGCCCCTTTGGCCCTCCCCAGGCTACGCCTATGCTTTGGCCCTCCCTTGGGAAATTTTCTGCGTACGCCACTGGTTGCAAGCGTTGCACAACTGATGGTCATGAGCTATATTAGCGTGGTCCAAGTACTTTTGACCTATACGGGTCATTTTACAAAAATGTGACAATTTGCGGACCGCTTCCAACAAAATGATTTATAAGAACAAGCGCATCGCAGCATTTGAAACTAAAAATCGGAAATAAGTGAAACCATCATTGAAAAGATTGCACAACACCATAAAGCAACGCGATACAAATCTTTGTTAATGGGATGCCTGCGGCCGATACTTCTCTGACACTATCGTTCCTATATACATATATCAATGCGAATGTTACTGGTAGCAAGTCAGAAACTTTTGTCCAGTGTTTTGTCTGCCATTCGATTGCTGTTTTTAGATTTGATTTGCTTCATTGTAGAAAATGTACTGTCACAGACATATGTGCTACCAAACAAGTAAGGGTGTTTTTATTGCAAAAACGTGTTATCAAAACGATTGCAGTACGTTCTTCACTGAGCTCTCATTCGAAAGGAACTTCTGCAGTCAAGTGTAAATATAAATCGTTCACTGTGTCACGCCGATAAAACATAATTTTTGGCCTAATCGTGTGCAAATAGGTCCGAAAACCGCAACTTAATGTACTAAAAGCGCCTCAGCTTTGCCGAAGCTCGGTAGCTTTACACGAAAGGTTTGGTGTATAGTGCTGTTCCAAGGCAAATATTCATTGCAACAATTTTCTGTCCGTATGCAACAACCTTGTGGAAAATGATACCACAAGAATGACAATGTTTATGTAGTGAACTACCACAATCAGACGGCTTGGAAGGCTATTTCAGCTACTAGTACTAACGGGCTCTATTTTTTGCCTGAATACTTGGAGCAAAATGTGTCCAACTTAAGGAAAAGCTACAGCTGATGTCTGTTCATCGGTGCAAGATTTACATGCAAGATGAGGACATTTGTCAAAGAGGTAAAGTTTTGAAGATTTTCTTGGCATCATTTTTTAAGTGGCCCGGAAATGGCACTGCCTTAAATCCCATTGAAAATTTGTGGATGCTCTTTAAGATAAATAAATGTCAGAAAAACAGCCAACAAGCCTATAAAATTATTTGCTACTGTACAGTTATGGCCCAAAGAAATTACATTCTAATACTGCAAGAAGCTTATGGGCAGTATGCCTCAACGAATTAAAGTGGTGTTGACGAGAAATGCAGATTACACAATGTACTAAAATGCTTGTAAAACTGTTTAATTTGTTTGCTCATAGTTAATTTTTACAAGTGGCATGCACATATTGTTGTTTACTTTAAACAAATTAGGTGAAATATGAGTGAAATTATAAAATGCTATAGTCAGGTGAGGCAGATTTCTTTCACGTCCGATAGTTTGAACCTGGGCACCTGGCAAAACACGTGACATGACATGGCCAAATACCACGGTTGGCTGGCTTCTCATGCATGATCTCTCCGCCCGCCAGTTACGCGCATTTCATTTTGGCGCGTACTTTTAAAACAGGCGCTTGACCACAGCACAGAAAAAAGTGTTGGTCGCAAACGCTGTCGTTGCGAGCAAGTTCCGTTCCATTCACTATTCTTCTGCATAGAGCAACGAATGGTTTGAAAATATTCGCGTATTCTAGAACTTACAAAAAATTAAATAATATTGTAATACGTAAACGTAATTGATGTTTTTAGGTAAGAAAATTAAGTGAATGCAGTCGTGAAGTTAATTTCTAAATGCCAAAAAATGTTTGTTATGAACGACCGCAGTTCATCCTGTACAGTATATCTATATGATGCATGGACGACTATTAGCATTTCAGTTTTTTTGGATTAGATCCGCAGTGAAGGTCTGAAAAATGTCAGCTAAAAATATTTGACAACAGGTTGCGCTTTGATAAATCAGCTTCGATGCGAGCGTAAAGACGATGACTGCTAAGTTTGCCTAGCATGCATTTGGGATTAGTTATGCATAACTAATGATGTTCTTTAAACTAGCTTCTGCTGAAAAGCATAATTTTTTGTTTTGCGGGAAGGGAAGGATTTCAATCATCATGCATGCTGCTGTCCTGGAGATGCTTAATTGAAATTCATGCGAGTTGATCCCGTTTAGAATACCTTGCGGCATAAAAAGGTTTCAACTTTTGTAGTTGTTTTCAAAATATGTGGTTGTTGGATACTTTGCCAGAACGTTCGCAGAAAAAAAATGTTTAATGAACACACAATTCCTTTAACCTTTCTTAAAATGGGTGAAGTGTGTATGCTTCAATTTTTTTAATTTATCACTTCACTTCTTTCAACAGGTTTCGCCACGAGAAGCGCCAGCGAACAGAAAGAAAAATGCTACCGAGCTGGATAAAAACTTCCCTACCGTTTCATCAAACAAATCAATGCAGCTCTGACCGTTTTTACAAATTTGTGCATGTTTTCCTTCGCCAACTCAACGTCTCTCTCAGTTACACAAACAAACGTCAAACGTTTCCTGAATGCAAATCTCCAAATATATTTCTAACATATTTATAAAACGGTCCTAATGATCCCAGCTTTTCTCTGACTGCAAATCAAACTGCACTCACCCCTAAATGCACATTTTATGAATTTTAACATTTCCAAAGCTGTTTTTGCACGAACGTGATCCATCAATTACACCAGATCAATCACAGCACCTGTCCACAATGGTACACCCTATGCCTATACCACCTCCTGCCCGATAGTGTGAATTCCCCAGACTGGAGTTTTGACATAGTCGCCAGCATTAGGGGTTAAAAACACCCGGTTGCTTTACGGCGTAAAGGTATCTCGCTGGATAACAGTTAAAAATGCATAGCCAAGATGTCAGTCGGTTTCCTGAATTGTCAAGAGGTTTACACATACGCCTAATAAGTAAACCAAAGCAACACTAACGAAGGTTTATCATTTTTATACAAAACAGGGATAAACAATACTGTTTCAATTTCAGATCTACCTTTTCTGGGACAAAATCACTGTAACTTGTTTTTGTACTATTTTTGGGAGCAAAAAGATATTAATTTGTTGTTGTACCTCGCAAACAAACATGGTTTTGAAAATTTCGAAGGGGAGAGCAATTGCCCAGCTGCCCAAGCCCTGGTTACGGGCCTAATCAAGATTGCCGGTTTCTGACAATGCACCACAACGCAAGCGCGTTTCACAGCGTCTTCTGATAATGAGTCTCCAAGAAAACCGCAAACGTTTTACATATAGGTTAGTCTCCGTTTAATGCATAAATAGTAACCAAATTCGCTGCTCAAGGAAGATAATCCAATGATTGAACATTGGTTCTTTTAGGTTAAGTTCCAAACGCTAATGGATTGGAAACGTTATTTTGCTTCTCCAATCATAGGTATAGCCAGGGGGGCAAAGGAAGCCATGCCCACCCCAATAGCTTGTCGCTTTGTGTTTTGGGAGAGGTTTCCCAAACAAAATATTGTTGCTAGTTTAAATTCAAAATATTTGCCTCCCAAAAAATTTCGGTCCGGCTACATCACTGTTCTCAATCGTGAGGTTGCAGCCATGCAGTGGCGATTCTAAGGGGGGGCCTGGGTGAGCCATGCCCCTCCCAGATTTTTGTGCGCCCCATGTTTAGCCCCCCAGTTTTTCTTAATTTCCGGTTTGAGTTCTTTTGTTTAACATATACAGTAGATAACTTTTGGCCAGCAATATGTTTAAACGATAATTTAGAAATCCTCTAGCTTAGATTCAATATTTCCGAAATGCATGATAAGCTGTGTTGTTGTTTCTGACGGTCGGATAACCAGAGTTGTTTACGACGACGCACGCCCGTGGTTGTTCGGATCCTGCGTGAAATTTAGTCAGACCGCCGTCATGGTTTCGAAAGTTTCACTTCGAAACTGAAAAACAGTCACATAAATGGTAAGATTGATCTTTCATGCATTTCAGTGTGAGATGGAACTGGATTATAGTACTATCACCAGATTGTTGCATATCCCAGTAGCAAGAGGTTTGTGGAATTATTAAGAATTGGTTTCAGTTAATTTATCCCAATTTATCCTGACTGCTGTTTAACGTTCTGCTGCCTTGTGTATGCAACTTCGAAACACCTTACGTAAGGGGTTCGTTACTACAGTTTTAACTCCACTCACACGTGTCCTGAAGGCAGTTTTGTACGAATTTTCTGTAATGATTCAGAAGCAATTCTTTCGCGTAATGCAGGTCTTTGCCCCGGAGGTCAAACATTTCTGTCAGAAAAACACTTGAAAGAATTCGCAAATCATATTCATTTAGTGAAAATGATTTAAAACATGAAATAACTTTGGCAAAGAATTTGCTTCGGAAGGAGTCGAAGTTGCTTATATCGCTCGAACACTTTTTTAATTTATAGCTACTTAAAAAGCGGTGCTTGATTGTTACTGGTAGCTGTAACTTTTCCCGCCACCAGCGCTTCATGCGAAAGAAGTTTTTCAAAAATGAAATTAGTGAAAACATTTCATAGAAATTTCATGGCCAGTGAAAGATTGGGTAACACTGAACTACTTTCAGTTGAAAAGTACGAGCTGAAAAATAGGTTTAGATGGTTTTGTTGATGAATTTGACAGTCGACATGATAATCGAAGAATTAAGCTACATTGAGGTGATGATCTAGGCCTAGCTACGTTGAGACAAATGAGGCACTTGCCTCGATGAACTAGCTGTAATACTGCCACAAAATATTTTTGTAACGCTCATCAAATCAAGTTATGTTGTGTGGCTGTTTCAAAAACAGCAGCACTGCAGCTACACTGTGTTGCAGCCACCAGAGATACTACCAGCCTAGATTAGATAAGGACAGGTGATTAGGTCTTCATAAACTACATTTAACAACATACCAAACCGGTGACGTAATTGACATATTCGCCTCGGTAAAAATTTGACTCTGACTACGGCAATGATGATCATATTAAATTCTCACGTAGACTGTGAGGGATCTGTGTGAGAATTATATTGCTCATTGTCTATTTTTCTGAATCTTTATAGGTTTTTAGAGTTAGTGCGTGTTTCGCTTATGGTAAGACAGTCATAAGTCAACGCAGGGTTGAAAAGTCAGCTTTTGAAAATCAGCCAGAGGAAAATTCAGTGCGAACATTGAAATTGATAACTTTGTTGGGAATATTCTGCAAAATACTTTTTACATCTGCTGTTACATCTTGCTATCAGGTAAACGTCCTGAACGCCGATGCAGACCTATCTGCGGCCCTGCGCTGTGCTACTTTAAGTGCAACTGTTGCCGAAACCTCGCTGCTGTTAACTGCATTGAATAGTTCGCACCCTATCCACGCTGCAGATGACCATTACACTCATAAAATTGTTCTGGTTACACCACAATCACAAAATGTCCATAAGTAACCACAAAAACGGATTAGTCAGTATCACGAATCCGTTGGCACATGTTTTATTTTTTATGTGCTTTGTAGTTAAACTATTGTGACGAAACCAGTTGGCTATCAACAACCTACTTGTCTCTGTGTCAAGATAGAATTAGTGGTTGGAACCATTTTGCTTTCACGTGAATTGTAAATTGTATTCACTTTTGTGGAGCTGTTTTCGTTCATGTGGGGTCGTTATAATAGTCTACGGAAAACTGTGTTTCGTTTTACATGTGCAGTGCTGTGGAGGTTGCGTGGTTAGCACAGAATATTCGACATGGCAGTACACGTAATTGCATCTACAGTGGCGCTTAAGTGTTTCTAGTGAATAATAACGCTAGTTCATACGATATTCATAAACCTATTTTAGGTTTCATAGGGTTAATCATAGCAACTTAACCTTCAAAACAACGAAAACTCACCATGCAAGATAATCATTTATGTTGGCCCCCCTACTTTTTCCTTGGCCCTGCAGTGGTCCCCCCCACTTTTTAAATTCTAGAATCGCCGCTGTTGCAGCAGCGTCATCTGCAAACATGTTTATAAAACTAATGTATACTGCCAATGCTGCTTAAAGTATTGTATGAACAAGCTGTTGTAGCACGATTCACCTTCTGCACTTAGGATGATATTTTTACTGATATAACCATGAATTTTTCCATTGTTTTGTTCAATATATAATTTTCAATTGTCTTAGGTTCTCCAAAACTAGATTGTGGTTGAAAAATTTTTTCCTTTGCTGCTCGTTGTCTATGGAAATATTGGCTAGAACTTATCTTTGAGCAATAGGATGAAGTATTCAGCATCGTTTGCCAGATGCTTGTGCCAATAGAAAATTTGTGAAAAGTTGTTTTCAAACAATACTTTTGTATATTTGGGAGATACGAATAAAACATGTTACAATTGAATAATGATGATTTCTGTGATAAAATAAATACTTAACGTGCAACATTAGAAAGAGCAAATTGGAAAAAGATTTTCTTACGTGCTCTGTCTCCTTACGTTTCTCTTCTAAAAGTTCACTGAGATTCAGTGGGCAAGCCTTCGTTTGTTTTGATAATTTTTGTTAACATTCTTCTATAAAAAATCAGGAAGTTTGCCTGTCTGCTTTGAATCTTTTGATAAACTACTGTGCAACATAGACGTGCTGAAGAATTTCTGGATAAAAAAGCAGTAGAAGTGGCCTGTGTGATGAAATGTTTTTTATATCTATTGTAGTTCGGGAGAATCCATCAGCAGTAATGCCCAATACCATACAAAGTTAAAAGTATTATAAACATGTGTTTAAAAAACGTTTTGAAAAACTATAACTCAATTTATTGTGAATGAATATTGGTGACAGCGGACATATTTTGTAATAAAAATAAATCAATTCTTTCTAAACTTTGGCAACAAGATGAAAATATTCTCAAAAATACAAAAAGACCCTAATTCGTTCCACCATTCATTCATTCATAGGTTTTATCTCCATTGGTCATGAAACAAACAACAAAAATACCGAGCTGATAAAGTTTTTTTAGGTTTTTTTCCAACCTAAGTTGAAAGCCTTGGTCAAATACAACTCCATTGGTCTTTTCAGCCTACCGATTTCATATCGAAATTTCCAACGTTTGTGTTTCTTACAAACAAAAGATTGGTGCATCCAATTACTCAGGAATCTTATGAACCATTCCAGGATACTTACACTGACGGCGTACCTTGTCGGCGTTCTAAGTTTTCTTGGTCTAGCCGCAAATAATTCGTACGAATATGACCTCTACACGCAATTTTATAGTTTTGAAGTTGAAGCGCCTACTTCAACTTCGGCCGATTCGTAAATTATGCATTTGTTAGTTGTACACTGAAATAAAACGAGGTGTATGCTGAAAAAAACATGACTACAAAATGATCATAATGATCGTCTTCATAAAACTGGTATGGTTTTGCGTCGTCTCCGCTCCGCGGTAAATTAGAACACTAGTTGCTTCAATGCACCGTGTTGAAAAGTCGTCCCTCTGTGGAAACGTTTTTGTTTTATCGAATTCGCAAAATTCAGGCGGTTGTGTTGCCGTTCAACCAGGTAATCTTGAGAAAGACCTGTTTGTGCTCAGTTATGCAGTTCAATTCGGAACAGAAGTTTCAAAGTGCGTTTGCTGTGTTGTAACCCGTATTACTAAAATCAGCTCATTGTTTAGAAGAACTCTCTTTATTTTCAATAATAACGTTAAAACAAAAACAACGTTAAAACAGTACCATAAACAAAACATCATTTCAATGGTGAGAAATAGGCGAGACTTGCAAAGTTTTGAAAATTATCAAGGCACTTCATAATCTTATTTTAAAAAATTAAAATTCGTAAGCATTAAAACTTAGCTTGTAGTCGCAAAAACAAAAAAAACAAATGCAAAAATTGCCAACAAAGTAACATCCATCAACCTACTGTGTACAAGCTTTTAGTCAAAGCTTTATTAATAAAATATGATACATGTATAATTCAGAAATAGACACGCTTTTACTACCTCCATAGTTCAAACTGGGAAAAGAGCTAAGTACTCCACTTCAAACCCTCAGTCAAAGGCGAATTATTTTTGCTTTTATAGAAGTAGACGATTTTTTGTCATTAAAGTAATGCGTCAGAGACGAATAAAACTGGGAAGTAAAAATCACTAACTGCTGCTTCATGAAATGTAGCTCGTTTCTGATTTTAGCAAGTAATTCATTTTCTTGTACAGTATTTCCTTTTTCAGAACGCATATGCACTACAAGATGAAAGCGAAAAGTTGATATTGTCATCATAATCTCCACGATGTCTTCTAATCATGGAAATGCCAGTGCCATGTAGAGAAGCGAATGATATATATAGACACTCAGTTAAAATACGTCTAATCTACTTTCACGAACTTTGTATCAATATCTGTGAAATCATTTTTCAAGAAAAATAATGTATTAAAAGCCTATTTGACGAAAAAATCAATGCACAACGTATTAGTAAAATGAGGATGACTTCATCGGCTTTCAAGTACATTATAAAGACTTTCGTGGTAGAGAATCTGTCGTTTTCTTTTGTATACATTTTTGTTTGTCTTCAGATCCATCGCCACAGGCTGCAAAACAATTTTATGCATGTGTTATTGCTTCTTCTGGAAACATATTTTAAACATAAACTTTCCCAAATTTTTCGACAAACAAAAAAATTTCCTTGTCACTTCAAAGTTTAGTTTTATATGTTTCCACCAAAAACGCGCAACCAAAATTCAAACGATGTACTCCTGCGTAGGCTGTGATGTATAAAAATCGTTACTGCCAAGACTCTGAAATAACAATCTATCGTCTTTTATGTGAAAAATTTAAAAAACAAACAGGGGCGTAACGAGGTTAGATGACACCCTGGGCAAAAAACAAGTTTGGCGCCCCAATATTATCATCTTAGGTTTTTCGGAAGCATATTTACTGTATTGAAGTAAGTACTTTGTGACATTGTTCGGACTTTTCGGCGACCCACGCAGTCATTCGGTGCTCCCCGCAGTTATTCGGAGCCCCATAGTGATTCGGCGCCCGGGGAATTCTGCCTCCCTTGCCCACTTTCGTTACGCCCCTGAAAACAAAGCAGTTGCAACACCTTGGTCAGCAATTTTTAGCCCATTGTTTGGTCGAAAACGTTCTATAGAAATTTACTGCGTAAAGCTGTGGTGGCAAAATGTATACAGCATAAAGTATCTCATGCAGACCATCCTTCCAGCTCTTGTATGCACGTAAAAGTGACCCTTCTCAAAGCGTCTGTGCCTTGAGTGCAAGTTTCGTTCACTCTGGTGGATGTCAATGACCGTAAAACATCAAAAGGCACAAATTCACTTATATGAGGTGAAAAAACATTTATCTGAATTTAAAACGCCATTTTCTTCCAATAAGTACGAAAGCAAAATAGTTCACAGACGCGGTTTTGATTTCAATGATCCAGCCCATATATTAAATATCTGAATTTTAAGTGCCTGCGCTTCATACAAATCGTATGTTACAGCGTTTACGTGGGGTGATAGAAACTTATTATACAAGACGAAAAGTTTTGGGAGCAGTTGCCAGGTGCAAAATAAAAATTTCCATAGAGGTGGTTTAGATTACACTTCTGCAACTCATTTTTTTACTAGGCTGCATTTCAGAAAGGGTGCATTTCAGATGCTATTTGAATAAGGACTGAGGATGCGTGATTTTACGTGAAATCGATTTCCTATTAAAAATTTGCTGATCCATTCCTTGCTTACACCAATCGTGGAAAGTACATCATTTTTTTATGTCTGCCCAGTGACTTCCTGCTTCACGCAAAGCTGATGTTAAAGAGTATACTGAGGAAAATTGCTATGCAAGTCGAAAAAGTTTTAGTAGCAGATGGGGGATAAATTTATGTCATACACTACAAAAATGTCACAGGAACTAGATAAAGTTGGATACTTACGAGAAGTTGTCAGCCAACGTTATTAGTAAGATCCATGTCCGTAAACACATCTGTACCGATTGAGAAAGCGTATGCATCGCCTACCATAGCCGCAGTAGTAATTGCAGGAATTGTACCAACGATCGCGGTTGCCTGCGTCATGAACAAAATTCCAATTAAAATTTTGTCAGTTCAAGTTTCAAAGTTTTGTTGTTTAGGTTTTTGCTAGAAATTTTGTCAATAGAGCAAATTTAAGCAATAACATTTTCAAACTTGAACTTGATGCTTGCAACAACTGTCTGTGTTGAACCTTTTCATACACAATAAATCTGTGACGTTCTAGACATCGAATTATTTTTTGCAATTTCAGCAGAATTTCCAAGCAAATTTCCAGTTTTCATCGGAATACAGTACAAACGAAAGTAAAGGATAAAAGCATTTTTCACTTATGAAAATCTCATATGAAGTTTACATAAAAATGTTAATTGTTTTTAGGTTTCCTTTCAAAACATCTACTTCTAGATCTAATTTTACAGTTTTTCACATGTGCTTACCTCCGTAGTATCCTCCATACCCTCCGTAATATCCTCCATACCCTCCGTAATATCCTCCATACCCTCCGTAATATCCTCCATTGCCTCCGTAATATCCTCCATTGCCTCCATGATATCTTCCATAAAAAGGTCCAGGGTAAGGGTAGCCGTCTGGTATATCTCCTCGTTCAGGGCCTGGAAAACCTACGTCAGGGTATGAGGCACCTACTGCAGGGCCCGGGGCACCTACTGCAGGGCCCGGGACACCTACTGCAGGGCCCGGGACACCTACTGCAGGGCCTGGGACACCTACTGCAGGGCCCGGGACACCTACTGCAGGGCCTGGGACACCT
>JGI24159J19872_10006441_pt1 | contig 15288 bp, 10 predicted proteins | sample Ectturendosymbi4_FD_19872 | JGI IMG/M metagenome (IMG submission 19872) | reverse complement strand
AAATTAAATTTAGATTAGTTCCCAAACAATTTACAGAACTTTTTACAAAAATTGAAGATATTCATTCGTATCATACAAGACAACGATCAAGTATTGATTATGCCATTCCTCGGTTCATGGTTATCAGCAGAGCACTCTACTCATGGCTAACTGCTTTTGTGTGCTTTTCTTAACTCCATGAAAGACTGAAAAAGTTATGAAAGAATAATCAAAATATTGAAATACAATTTTTGAAAAGTTCAATGATTTCATATTTTCAATGGAACTAAATAGCTTTCAATTTCAAAATTATTTATCACATGACTAAGACACTTTTGATGTCATAACCATCAAAGTAGGACTTGGACAATGTTGTGATAATAAGAGAGAAGCTCATTTATATAACTTTGATAAATTTTGTATGGATAGAACTGTTTGGAACAATCTTAAAAAAATTATGAAGTTCTTCAACACTTCCCATTGTTGGGTGGTTTACCCAGAAAAAAATGAACCATGTCATAGGCAATCGGCTGTAACCATAATCATGTATTTCATCATAATCATGAAAAATATGTCTTGCACCAATAATCTGTTTTTCTCCTTTATAGTCTACTAATATAAGTCTATGTACCGTATATACTTGTGTATAAGTCGAGTTTTTGGGAGACAATTTTAAGGTAATACTTTTGGGGTCAACTTATACACAGATAATGTTTGTGGAGATGTTGCTCAAGAGCGGTTTTTTTAAGGTGTTTCAGGGACGCGATTCAGATCCCTAGAATGGAAAATCGGGTCCTTAGAATCAGAGAATCCGAGGCTCTTTAGGTCCATACTGGGTACCTAATATTTTCCTTTAAAAAAACCTTGCTCAAGAGTCATATACAATGTGAAAAGAAAACTCTGTCGTTATACATGTTATATGCGGTAGGCATATGTCGGCCTTAACACACATTTAAATTTGATTCTTCACCTTAAAAAGTGCTCACATCTTGACATTACTTCACAAAATTATCAAATATCAGTGTGATTAATTTTAGGGTGTGTAGAATTCTAATCTACGGTCGACTTATACACAGGTAATACTTAAAATGACGCAATTTTAGGTCTTAAAATACATATCGACTTACACATAAGATTGATTTATACAAAAGTATATACTTAAAAAAGAAAAAGATTATAGCTGGTAACCAGAACAAAATTTTTGTGAAGAAACAATCACCTAGGTGGCGCAGTAATTCTGGTGACCTTATCTAATCATGTAGATATGGGACAGTAACAAAAGTGTTAACAGGGCCAGCTTGTTTAGCTTTGCTGTTTCTGGGATACCAGGAAAACAGACTTCATTAATTTTACTAAACCTGGTTATTAATTTGTGCAGAATATTTGACTCAACATTCTTCAAGCTGTGTACAATCACCTTGTTCAAAAGAATCACAACACCGACATCGCTTCTCTGCTGATGTTTTTTCATTTCTGTGGAAGTTTTATTCGGAGGCTGCTCAACAGTGTCATGGATTGGACGTCAATATTCTGCTGCACAACATTGGGACCAATAAAAATAGTTTGCACACTTTGAAAACGTGGGCAGTATTTAGAACTAGATTCTGTTTTTTAAAATCATTGAATGCTTTATATATCACTCAGTTTACAGCTAAAATCATATGGATAAAGAATGAATTTTTATCAGTGTTCGTGTTGTTTAAAAAATTACCACTAACTGTTTTCTCATTTGGAGAAGCTGGGGAAAGGTGTTTGCAATGTAAGATATTTTTTCTAGCAGACGTAACTCCTTTGTCATTCTGCATGCCTTTGAAAGTGTATGCTTAATACTTTCGCTATATGCACCAGTACCAGATGGTTTACCTTTAACACTTTGAGAGCTGAGGTACGATATATTTGCACTTTGAAATCGGCCTAAAACCAGCAGTTGTCAGTTGCCTTACCAACGCTCTAGCTCTTCCACCGATTGCGCTAGAGAGCTGTTCAAAGCCTCAAATGGATCGGCCAGTCTTCTAGTCTGCACTTGAAAAAATTTTTTGGTTGGGGGTTTGCNGATTTTTTGTGAGTGACATCATAATGAAGTAGTTTTTGGGACATTTTGGCTCACGTTACCTGGCCTAGGGGTCAACCGCTAGGCCAAAGTATTTCGCTCAAGTTTTCATTGGAAACTAGGATTGAGTCTGAGTCTTTTGAACCTTTGATCGGCTTTCTAGCGTTTCTGGTTCAAAAGTTATGATCTAAAATAAACAGATTAATTAATTATGTAATCAACTAATTAGTCAAATATTTATATTACTTTAGATCATAACTTTTGAACCTGAAACCCCAACAGGTCATCCGAAGTATCAAAAGACTTGGATTGTAGCCTAGTTTCCAATAAAAACTTCAGCAAAATACTACCATCTAACAGTTAGGGCCCAGGGTAAGGTGAAGTTGGCCAAGGTGGCCTAAAAGCCCTCAACTTATGACGTCACTCACAAAAAACCCATAACCCCCAACCGAAAATTTTTTCGAATGCAAACTGCAAGACTTGTCGAGTCTTTTGAGCTTTTGACTGGGTCTGTAACGCTTACCGGACTGGAGAAATTCTCGCGCAAAGCCGTGTGCGATCCAGTTGTTTTGACGCGAACTGCTTAAATTAACTTGGGTGCGAAAGTGTTAAGTCCTGCAAACGCCACTGTTTGGCAGAGCTTTGCAACACCACTACTCACAAGCCAATTGAGCTAGAGAGCTGTTCAAACCCTATAGATTCAGGAAGTCTTCTAGTTTAGATGGAGAAAAATTTGTTATGGGTTTGGGGTTTTCTGTGGGTGACGTCATAATGGGGGCATGTTTCTGCCTTGCTGACCAAGTTGACCTGACCCTAGGCACCAACCTGACAAGCCATTTGTTTGGTTCAATCTTTTTTGGAAACTAGACTATCATCAGAGTCTTTAGAGCCCTTGATTGGCATTCTAGCATATCTGGAGCCAAAATCATGGCTCAAAAACTAAAAGTTGGGCAAAGCTTCAAATCCAATAAAGGTAACCTTGGCCATTTTGTGTAACAGCCACCGTAACCTGCTAGCCGATTGAGCTAGAAAGCTGTTCAAACTGTCTAAAGACTCAGAAAGTCTTGCACTTGGAACAAAAATATTTTTAAGTTCCGGATGTTGCGTATTTTATTGATGTTTACATGACGTGAATCCGTTTATGCATATTTTTTTTATATTAGGATGATGTCATCAGGCCCTGGACCCCAAAACCAAGAGCCATTTTTTTGACTCTAGTTTTTATTGGAAACTAGGCTATAATACGAGTCTTTAGAGGGTTTGATGGACTTTCTAGCATTTATGGTTCCAAAATTATGGCTAAAATACCTCGAGTTACTTAGGGAAATCCTTGCAAAATCCCTAGGGAATTCCTGAAATATTTGGAATTTTTGGCCACAACTTTAGCTCCAGAAACACTAGAAAGTCAATCAAGGGCTCTAAAGACTCGTATTATAGACTAGAATCCAATAAAGCTTTGAGCCACAAAATCATCTCATTGGATCAGTCGATGATGTCATCAAAAAAATTGTAAAACCTATCCCAATAATGATGTCAACAACCAAAAACCCCAAACCCAAAACTTAAAATTTTTTTATTTCTAAAATACAAGACTTCCCGAGTCTTAGAGGGTTTGAACATCTCTCTAGCTCAGTCGGCCGGTGAGTTACGGGCTTTAGCCAAAAATAACAAGGTTACCTTTTGTGGGATTCCAATTTTTGGTTTTTGAGCCATAATTTTGGCTCTAGGTAAGCTATAAAGCTGTTGAAGGGCTCTAAAGACTTGGAGATATCTTACTTTCCAAAAAAACCTTGAGCCAAAAAATGACTCGTTGGTTTGGCGCCCAGGGCTAGAAAATGAAGATTTTTGTTAAGAATGTATATATACGTCACCCGGTAGCCATGGCGGGTTTTCCCCTCATATGTACACATCGCTCAGTACCAAAAGTGTTGAATGTGCTACTATCCAGGTTTTGTGCAAGCATTTTAATCACATTTTTATTAGGTTTTATTTTGTATTTGTTCAAATTTTATTATCCTTAAATGGGACTTATAAAATTCTGCACATGCTGTACGTAAGTTGTTTTTCTCACTTGGTTACAGAGCAGAGACATATGAAAATTTCTTGTGTTCATTTATACCTGTGCATGTGAAAATATTTTTTAAGTCTTGCAAAATGAATTCTGCTGGGTTTTTCCCACCATTAACACTTTGAGAGCCGGCGTACGATATATTCATACTTCGATTTCGGCCTAAAAAACAACAGTTTTTGTTGTCTTACCAACGCCTTAGCTCCTCCGCCGATTGTGCTAGAGAGCTGTTCAAGGGCTCAAACAGATCGGCCAGTCTAGTAGATTGCACTAGAAAAACACTTTTGGGCTGGGGGTGCGGATTTTTTGTGAGTGACATCATAAATGAAGTAGTTTTGAGGTCATTTTGGCTCATGTTGCCTGGCCTAGGGCCCAACCGCTAGGCCAAAGTGTTTTGCTAAAGTTTTCATTGGAAACTAGGCCCGAGTCCGAGTCTTTTGAGCCTTTGATCGACTTTTTAGCGTTTCTAGTTCAAAAGTTATGATCTAAAATAAACAAATTAATTAATTGTTTAATTAGCTAATTAGTCAAATATTTTTACTAACTTACATCATAATTTTTGAATGCGAAACCCCAACAGGTAATCAAAAGACTCGGATTATAGCCTAGTTCCCAGTAAAAACTTCAGCGAAATACTACCACCTAACAGTTGGTGCCCAGGGCCAGGCAAAGTGGGCCAAGGTGGCCAAAAAGTCCTCCACTTATGGCGTCACTAAAAAGTCCAAAAAGATGTATCCATTTTATTATCGCTATCATTTCATACCAAATTAACCCAGGCTTTTGTTTTCCAGGTAAATCATAGTTATAGCTCCAACGTTTTATTACCCAGCTTTAATGGATCAAGATTGTAAAGGCCTATTTCGTGACAAAATCACTTGGCCAAACTCAACAACAATTTGGAGTGATTTTCCAGGCAGAAATGCTCCAACCAATATTAGAGGATAACATGAGAGGTTGCAGTGGCTGGCTGTGGTCAATTAGGACAGAAAATCACATTGTGGCAGTGAGGCAATGTTTGGAGCAGTATCCAAGGCAATCCACAAGATGTTTGTCCTAGGACTAGGAGACAGATACTTCAAGTAGTTCAATTATGCCCATGATGCACCAGGATCTTCACCAGTTTCTGTATAAGATACAGATTTTACAACTTCAGACTGATGCAGACAAGGCTGAGAGACATGCGTTTGGGCAAGCTATTAGTCAATGATTTAAAGACCAGTCCTGATTTGATGGACTTTACTTTTTTCAGTGACAAGGCAAATTTCCACCTTAGTGGTCACACGATCAAACAGAATATGTGCTTTTGGGCTCAGGATCAGTCTCATGAGCATCAGTATCACCCACTCAGTGTGAAGAAAGTGATTGTTTGGTGTGCGTTGCATCGTACTGATATTATTGGAACATACTGGTTTGAGGATGCTGATGGATGTCTGGTAACTGTGAACATAGAACAATACATTTAATTAATGAGAAGAAAATTCATCCTGGCACTAAGACAGAGCTAGGAGTGAACATTGATACTGTAGTATATAAGCAGGATGGAGCAAAACTGCATTTCCCCAACATCACTGGAATATGTCCATAGTTACTTCCTTAGAGACAGGCTCATCTCCCATCATGGACCACCCTTGGCCCTTTGCATTATTTTCAATGGAGATATCTCAAAGACAGGGTCTAAGGCAGTGGTTCCCAACCAGGGGTCCACAGAAAGATTTTTGTGGGTACATGGCCTTCTAATGTATAAGTTGAAAGCAAAATAGCAAAATGCAAACCGCCTGCACTACCTGGTGTTCTAGCTTGCAAAAGAGAACAAATCGAGGGCAACTCTAGAATCCAGGCTACAGAAACACAAGATCTGGCTCATATGAACAAACATGTTTATTCACTTAAACAAAGGTATGCAGTTTGTCATGTAATCAANTTCAATGGGACGTTTGATACTGTTTATTGTTGATTAGTTTATCCATACAAGTTTCTGACAAAGCACATCTTACATCATCCTCCAGTTCAAGGTGATTTCTGTGTTTAGTTTTGAGGAGAGGCATTGTTGAGAAGCCGGACTCACATAAATATGTGGAAACAAAAGGCGGAAGTGAGTGGAGTGCCACTTTAGCAACATTGGGATACAAGCTGATCATATGAATCCAGAATTTCTCAACTGTCTTGTTACCTAAAAGGTCTTGGGTTGTAGAATCATTTTGCAAATCAATCAGCTCATCTTGGTGCTCATCGGGTATGCTGTTGACAGAACATTTGAATGGATTTCTTACCAAATTCAACTCTTTGTCACAAGCTTCTGGAAAATAGTGCTTCAATTCTTCTAAAGCTGTCAGATGAGCTATAATGTTTTCTTGAAGTGACCCTGGCATCTTTGTTTTCCATGTCCAGCATCATTGAAGTAGATTGAAACATAGAGTAATTCCCATCAAATACCTTTCTGCTCCAAAAGCGTAGCTTGCATAGAAATGATTTCAATGCATCTACGAATTTAATAATGTTTGTATCTACCTTGCATTTGGATTGCTCAAAAACATCAACAAGATGCGCCAAACTCAACTTTCATTCGTCATGATCAAGTCACGCCACAAAATCACGTTTCCCATGTTTTTCACTAAAATTTTTGATGTCATTCCAAAGCTGAAAGACTCTTGTTGTCATGTTCCCTTTCGAAAGCCAGTGTACTTTCGTATGAAAAAGGACAACATTGCGCTCAGCATTTTTTCTTCACACAGTTCCTTGAAAATTCACGTGTTTGAAGCACTACCTTTGATGTAATTGCTCAAGTTGATGGACTGCTGAAGCACATTTGATAGTGGTTCTGGTAAAGTTTTTGATGCCAAAGATTGGCGATGTATCAGACAATGAACACCTTTTACAGCTGGAGCACGATGTTTAACAAGTGCTTGAAAACCTGACCTTGACCCGATCATTGCAGGTGCACCATCAGTGCAAATGCCACAAAGATTTGCCCAGGAGAGATTATTATTTTCAAGAAACATAGACATTGTTGTAAGGTTATCTGAGGCCTTACTCGTACTCTTCAGAGCTGTACAGAAAATAAATTATTCTTTTAGCTTTCCAGGATGTATTCAACATCTGTTGATTCATCCAACTGAACTGAGAATAGACCAAACAGCGCTGAACGAATCTCTTTACAACTTGCTCCTTGCTGTCTGTGCTCATATCTGATGTTCTGCTCTGGACTGTATTGTTCGACAATGATATAGTAGCTATTTTTTTGACATCTTTTCCCAGTACGATTTCAACCATTTTTTTGCACGCAGTTTTAACAGCATTTCTCCAATAGTGTGAGGTTTTTTTTCTTTGGCTACAGCAAGAGATACTGCATAAGAAGCATCAAGAATCTTCACATTGCTTTCATGTACACTTCCATGACAATCAAGTTTGATAGTTTTGAGGGAGCTTCTGTGTCTTTTTGTGAGTGGAGTGATGTGTTTGCAAATGTAATTTTAGTTTTGAAGGCTTGATAGAACAATTAGAGAGCACTTGATAACAAATCACACACTGAGGCTTTTCTTCTCTGGCCGTATTTATGTATGTAAACCCATACTCAAAGAATGAATCACTGTACTTTTGCTTCTTGCAGCACATTCTTATATTTATACATAAGTGCAACTGTAAAAAATTTACACTGCACATGTGAAAATGAATAAAAAGATACACTGCAGTTATGTTTGTACAAAAAGTTCAGTCAATTTTTTGAACTCAATCTTATCTCAGACTTCATGCTGAACAGTACTGCCAGATTCTCAAATTGGTTTGTCACCAGAAGTCCCAACAAATTTTGCAAGATTCCACAAAACTTCACCATTTATTTAAAATCTTACAAATCCTGTTTGTGTAGTATATATGAAAATCATGTAACTGTGTCATTAATGATATTTGAAACATCCTGTATACTAAGTCAAAAACGTAGCAGGAATTAGTATTGACCACAAAACAAAAAACACCAAAAATGAGAAATTGTAAATGTTTCCCCAAAAAGTTCCACCTTGTAAAAATGATAAGAATAAGCTATGGGAACAATGTGCTGGATTCTAGCTGGAACTAATCACCATGGTTAACTCAACTAGCCAGTGTCGCTTATCCAGCAATCAACTGGAGAGAGACTAATAAAAACAACAGCTTTTATTTTTGCCTATAAAACTGAAATCTCAAATCTAAGCCTTAACTTACACCTTATTTCTATAACCCCTATCACTAACCTTAACTCTAACCTCAACCCATCAACTCTCACACTGTCAAAAAAACTTTGAGGTGGCCACATCCTGCATGCTGGCTGTGCTAAGCAATCTGTAATGGCTCCTGACAAGAAAGCGAGCTGTAAAGATAGTGCTGCCAAGTTCTAAATGTCTGGTTCCATGCTTGTTTTTGTCACCAAGTTGTTTCAAATTTCACCAGATTTTTTAAATCTGGTTTCGCCATTTGGCAACACTGTTGCGGTATATTTCAATGCCTGGTTGACCAGTTTTTCACATTTTCTCCCTGAAATGCGAATTATATGCAATTATCCTGCCCTTTACAGCGCTTGTTACGCACAATTCCATTTGTTGGACAGTTTGATTGTTATGCAACAATGTCAGTTTGTTACATACAAAGTTCCATGGGACATTCAAATAAGTTTACGTGCAAAGCGTATGAAACCGTAACTATATCAACTGGTTTTGTCAAAAGGGGTCCACAGCTTTCAGCCAAATCGTCAAAAGGGTCCATGACACTGAAAAGATTGGTAACCACTGATCTAAAGCTAAGCTAACAATCCCCAAACTATTCATGTGCCCAAGAATGACATTCAAATGATATCAGGAGAGTTCCCCATGAGATGTTGGACAGGGTCATTACAAACTTCAATGTGTGAGTAGCCACAGTGATTCAGCGCCAAGGAACTTGGATTGAGAACATTATAAACTATTGAGCTGTGTTTACAAAATGGTGATTTACGAAGAAAAAACTTATACCATATACCACACAAAATTTACATTTCTGTAAGACAGGCTTTTGCAAAGTATTTCTTTCAATACAAAATGCTACTTTATCAAAAATGGATGCATCTTTTTGGACCACTCTGTATAAGAAAACATTTTCTTGGTGCAGTGAATCCTACAAAAAAAGTCATAAAATGCATCTGTTTTGTTAACAAGTGTAGAACTACAGAAGTGTGTTTTTTAATTGTATGTGCCTCAGTCCTGAGCTGTCTTGTACTCCAAGCTAAAAAACAAAGGAGAGCTTACTAATCTTAAAAAATTAAAAAAGAGGTTGATGTTACTATACCTTCTGCTTTGTTTTATGTTAGCTCAACTTCACTTCATGAAACAATTTTCCATTTGAATCTAATCTGTGTGATTTTCTTAATAAGTAGTTCCTGCTTATTCAACCTGCCTTGGGACCGGATGATTTTGGGCTTATTAACAGGGGAACAAATTTTTGCCACTCTTATGTGCATAAATGAGTATGGCCGACTGCCACTATCGCTAAATCTATGAAGACTGTGCACAACAGCTGCAGTCATTGAGCAATTTTCTTTGTTAATTCTGGCAAACCAATATTCATTTCTGTGCAAGAACATCAAGAGTAAGTTGCCTGACTGGTTGTTGGTGATGTAGGAACTGTCGTTTGTCGATAGAGATGTTGAGTCGTTCGGCAGAAGCACGTTGACTGTATTTTGGCAGTGCTAGGTAATTTTTTAAAACCTCAACTTTCTTAGACAAGGCTACGTCTGCACGTCTCTTCGCCATTTTGAAAATAAATTCTACACAGAGCACCATTTCTCTTTATCAATTACGGCACAAACACATGATTTGTGACAAAACAGTTGAATTAAGAACGAGGTCAGCAGCATAATGAAATATGAAACCATAGAAAGCAAGACAAAGAAGTGAGTTGCGACGCTTTTTCACTCAATTTTAAAGCAAATGTATTAGAAAATAGACTTATTAAGTGGGGTTTTGTGTTTACAAAGCATTTTTTTTTCATTACTGGAAAAATGTAGTAATTCTGGACCAGACAATTTTGGGCTGATTAACCTTGGGCTTAAGCGGGCACTACTGTACTGTTTTTAATGTCCATAAGGACAGCTGAATAACTGTTTGGATAAGGTCTTGTGTAACTTTTATTTTATAGCAATATGTTCATCAACATTTGAAGGTTTCACTGGATCTCAAATTTGAATGTATGTTTATTGTGTGTCAGCTCTTCTTTTGATATATTTTTGCAGCCCTGTACAATGCATTGTTGTGGATATTAGCCCACATTTGCTGCAAAGTGATGGCTCAAATAAAATACTTCGGGACTTTGTTCATTCTCATTACACAGCTGATTGCATACAAGATCCTCTCTTGCCAGTCAGTGGTATTCCAGACATTGAAAAGTTTGTCACAAGTTTTAAAGAGCAACCTGTTGTTAATAGCAAAGGGTCTGTTGTGGTTGGTGGAACTTTTGATCATGTGCACACAGGACACAAACTGCTCTTGAGTGAAGCTGCTCTGCTAACAAATCAAAGGTTATTGGTGGGTAAGTGTACTTAAAATCTGGAATTTGAATTGATGTGTGTGAAAAAACACTTTAGTGTTCAGCATAGTGGCACCTCAAAGTATGTATTAGTGGTGTAGCGTACTCTATTTTCAATGTTTAATATAGTCATTGAAATACTGTGAAAATTGTGTTTAAGAAAAGAAAATCAGTTTTGTGGGTGAAGCTAACATTCACTCTTGTCTTTTTTGTTGGGCTCATCCATTCCCTTCAAATATGATTTGATCCCCCAAAAGAAATATTTGCAGAACTCAAACTTGACAGTGCTAAACTTATCAGGGCCAACATTACTTTTAACAGTAAAGAATATAACCAAAGATACAAGGCATTGCTTTTTCAAGTGTAATTGGGGGCACAGAATCATGATTGGACTGTTTCTTTTTGTCCTTGATGATTGTTTTTCAATAAATGAACCCAACTGGCAATGATGCCTCTGTTGTGAAATATTATCCAGCTAATTCAACTACTTAATGCTTACAACAGTCACCTCAGACATTCGACCAAACTTGGTAACGAATTAGCTAAGTATGGTGCAAAATTAAGAAACGAATGGAACATTATTTCTTGTAATTTTCAAACGTCTTTTACTGTTTTTATAAGCGTGCCACTTTTAGTAAAACCAAAGTGAACTTATCATTTCTAATGAAACGTGGTGGTTTGTTTCATGCCAAATGTCAAGTTAAATGTAAAATCAATCCGCAGTTGCTTGCATTTTGGGAAAACCGTGTTTGGGTGCTATGATTTTTTAATTCAAATATTTTTTTTGAATGCCCTGCAGCCCATGCGCTGCTTTATGTCTAAGTTTATGAATTACAAAACAACATAATGCAGAGTTCCTTGTAAATGCATGTTTTATATCATAAGATGTTGATGAGAAAGTTTTCCACACTCGCTTTAGAGATCGTTGACAAAACCGAGAAAACAAAATTCTTTTATACGAAAGTAAGTTGTTTCCAAGTTGTTTTTTGGTCGTAAACTGACATTTTTTAAAATGACAGAAAAAAATTAAGTCAATTCAGTCACAATGTCTGAAAAAGTAGGCTAGTGAATACTGTTATGGCAGGCTTTAATAAATGCCCAAAATGTCTCAGTGAAAAATAATCTGATTCCAAGATATTGAAAAAGGCAAATCATTTGAAAATTAGCTCTGTGAAGACTCAGCAATAGGATTTCTATTTGTGCCAATGCTGTACTGCGGTGAGGTGGAAAAGATGGTTTTAATACTTAGGAACTTAACGTGCAAAAATAAATAATAATCGTGCAAAGAAAATCACGATTTTTGGGTCAAGTATCACAATAAAATCGCATCTGGAAAATCACTATACATTATTTTGTTAGAATTTACACTACATTTAATGACTCTTTTTAAATATTTTTGTACTCTCTTCTGCAATTCTTAATCTCCAGGTTTTTCATCAAATACCTACTACATTGCCCGGACAACTTTTAAATATACGTTGATCGAAACTTAGCTGGTTTGTCTGAAATAAAGTATTTTCAAATCAGTTTTAATTCGGGTGGAACTGGCACATTGTCTGCTCCATATGCACACAAACCTTCTGTATACATTTTTTTCTGTCATTGACAGTATTGCTGTAGTAAAATAAAAAAGTTTTCTTAAACATCAACTTGCAGTATTCGTTTTACGCAGCAGTTTGATGTTTGTTGTGGCATTTGACAATCTTAACCCGCTGATGCTAGTTACATACCGTAATCTCCAATCATTTTAACAAACACCACCAATAAAAAAATTGTTTGAGCGGGATAGCTACCAATACTACAAGGTTTCATTTTGTTCGGTCACAAACTTCAATTACATGCAGTGGAAGGATCAGATTCGAGTTTTTATGAAAATTTTAATTTTTTGCCTAATGAAGCAAACACCAGAAAGGATACTATAGTGTTCAAATCGAAAATATTTTCAGATTCACACCTCATTTACGGTTCTTGTTTTTCCATATCAATTGATGGGAAAAGTCAATAAGGGAATCGAATTTGATTTTATGGCTTCCTGTAAAGGCGGCTATCAAACAGTCTAAATCAAGCAGCACAACGTTTTTGCCAAAGCTCTGAGACCTAAAGGAGTATGGCTTGGCGAAACACCTTCATACTCTATTCTACGTTTTTCATCGTTTTATTTGCAATTCGTCATTTCTCAACAACGCCGCATTCTTATGGACTGCTGAGCAATATTTTAGATAAAAAAAGCTTTCATTAATACAATAACAAGCGGGTTGCTCATAATTTTAAAAGTGTTGTTCCACTCATTGGTTTTGTTAGCGACTAATAAAACAGTTCGCCGCTAATGATTTACGTTAAATTAACCTAACGATAGCTGTTTGTTGTTTATGGTCGGTTGGATTCCTTTGTAATCCACAGCAATGGCTATTTTCTCGTTATGTTCTTGCAATTGTATTCTTTTCCTAAGGAATTACGGATGGTGATATGCTCCGAAACAAAACCCTCCATGAACTTATCAAACCATGGTCTGCTCGAAGACGTGCTGTTGAAGCGTTCTTGTGTGATGTTGACAACTGTGAACCGAAGAGCTCAAGGTACTGAATGTTGATGCAGCTGCAATGACATTTGAAAGTCCTGTTTCATTTCAATTTATTAATTTTTATGACTTGTTGAATTGAAATCAGCTTTTTTTCTTGGTTGCTTTCTACAGTTGCAAGCAGTGGATACTGTTTTTTCCACCTTTAAAGACAGTATCAATCTAGGTGTGATGAGTGAGGGCACTTCACTTCAGCTTTTGTGAAGCATAAATGTGATCTTAGTTTGATCAGGTTATTCGACCCAGTTTCGTTGAAACATTTCTTGCTGTTACTGCGCAAACCACTAGTTTTACTGAACTTATTTTCTTACTTTGTTGTGTAAAACTTGCGATGATGAATATAATTAATGGGGTTGTTTAACATTGTGTACAAAACTTTTAAATTCACATTTGGCCATAGTGGTCAGTGCTTCGTGAGAAAGTTCGTGGTGACGTGCTGAAGCTCCAGGCAAATCGCAATGAGCACTATTTTGCACCTGCTATTTTGGCTGTGTATCTTTCATTCTGGTATTTTTTGCCAAGGTGCAGTGAAATCAATGTTTTGCAGAACCTCAGTTTATGAAAGATTTATTTCGATCTACGCGGTTTTTCCATACAGTTAAAAATAAGACTTAATGACGTTGAAGACAAATATGCAATATTTAGTTAAAAAATAGCAAAAGGATGGACTGGGCAGGCATTCAAGCAGTTACAGATCGTGGAAACATAGAGTCGTATTTAATTTTCCGCGATTTGCGTCTCTCATATTTACAAGTTTCAGTTTTTTCAGTAGTCAACTCACACCGTGTGCCGTACGTACTTTTGCAAGTAAAGCAAGCATAAGTAAATCTTATGTTGGAAAAAGAACTTTTGTTTTGAAAGATTTAGTATTTTTGAAATTCTCCTAAGATAAGTTGAGCCTTGTTAGTGTAGCAGTCTACCTGCCATTTCTTAACACAGCGTTTCAGACTTACCATTAGTGGCGGCGAAAAACACTGCTGTTGCTTACTCCAAAGCAGGCCTACACAACTCAGAAAGCTCGAAGGGCCAAATTATCAATATAAATTTGGCGCGGGCCGCAGAAGTCTATTTTATTTCGATGCAGATATTTCGTTGTAGTATGGAAAATATTCTGGAACAACAATTACTCATTCAAGGTCGAGTTTTTGCAATATTTACTACAATTGAGAAAGCTCTCGCGGGCCGCATGTTGTGCAGGCTTGCTCTAAAGCAATAGTTTTTGTAGCACTTCGATGCCAAATCACGATGCCAAGGTCGTTGAAATTGTTCGCATTGTGGACCCAATCGGTCCCGCTTCAACGGACGCCGACCTTCAGTGCATAGCCGTGAGCAAAGAGACCGAACGTGGCGGAGTAACTGTCAACGAGGCCAGAAAAAAGAACAACCTCGACGTTTTGCACGTGCACGTAATAACTGGAGGTACGCACTTCCAAAAAGTCTTTCGTTCAGTTTCGTTTGCATGCTCAGCTCAACGTTTTTTATGAATGCAACGCCTAAAGTTGAAGTAAAGAATGCTTTTGCCAAAACAACGTGCTTGTCGCTCTCAAGGCGAGCGGATGCGGACATAGCGATAAGCTGCCATGTTATCCCACTGTTACGACCATCACACACCTACGCGTTAAGTTTGGATTTTTTCCAGGCGTGTGCAATTCGAGACATCGCAACGTATGACATCATAGTCTACTTGAAGCAGCGGCAAACTGTAACTAAAGGAAAGGCTATGTTATTTTCTTTGTAATCTTTCTTTGTCTCTTCGCAGTTGTATAGCTGATCATGTCGCTATAACAAATCGGCAGAAATGTGCACGAAAAAGCGAAAAATAGCTGAGCGTGCGAAATGGGCGTTAAAAAAAGAAGGCGTGCAACACAACCGACAAGAATTGCCGGCGTATCGCGCACGCCCGTACTCGGCGCCCGTGAGCACAAATATTTGTTCGTTTGTTTCTTACGCTTTTGAGCGTCATTTGTTCGTGGTTAATTGTCGGTCAGCTAAGGAAGTCGATCAAAGACTTACTGCAATGCTGATTAGTAAAGAAAGTATCTGCATGGAAGACTGCTCCTGCTTCGTGCATGCCGGGTTTCTCAT
>JGI24159J19872_10006440_pt1 | contig 15294 bp, 10 predicted proteins | sample Ectturendosymbi4_FD_19872 | JGI IMG/M metagenome (IMG submission 19872) | reverse complement strand
AACTTAGCCTCGCTACAGAGAATCAGTTTATAACCGTTAACGCCGCGCCTAACCGCAGCAAACAATCACGCAACACAGCTGCATTTCCACGTAAACTTGTTGTGTACACGTGAAGAACGAATTAGGTGAAAACGCAAACATAAAACTGCCATGTTTTTTTCGGCAGATCACGGCAAATTCTCTCTCAAGTTCCACGGTCAGTTAAACGCCTCACCACGCGAATGGTAAAAGGCTAAAGCCACGATGTTTCAGAGCAGTTTCACAATCGTTTGTGACAAAATGAGCAGAGACGCAAAAATGGTGTGCAAGAGGCGGGAAAATTTCTACAATCATAAAGTCATATTTTGCATATTTTCAACTTGTTTCAATAAGGGAACCTTTAAAACAATCTTACAATATCAGGTGAAACTACTATAATGCTTGGTCTAAACTGCATACTGCCAGTTGAACCCACTTGGACACCCTGAGAATGTTGGCGAAGACTTAGGTGAACCAAGTTATTTGGATGAAATGTAATGCAGTGCCTAATAATGCATGTTCTTTCTGCCCAAAAGAAATAAAACCAATCTCCGTGCATGTTTTCAATTTGCTACAAACCAAACTTTAAGTTTTGCTCATGTTTTGATTTGTTTATTTTAATGGGGTTTCAAAAAACTCTGAGGGTATCCTCTCTTATGTCTATTTTCTCTGGTGAAGCTTGTCTGAATAGTAAATGTATGTTCTAGCTCAGTCACTGTTGTTTGGTCATATAAAGTAATATTTTCTGAAAACTATTGTCGTATTATAAATTTTTTTAGGTCGTAAAAATGGCCGTACTTATAACAATATTTAAGTCGTTTTATATTGTTTTTCAGCACTTGCTTTTTTGGCTTGTACTTTCCGGGATAGATTTCGCATAACTTAGCACCTGTTATTCTCAACAGTGGAATTTTTCTTTTTACTAATCGGGTTCAACTTCAAACATGGTCTCAAATCACATTAAATTCAATTTATTTGAATTTGCAGCACATGTAAAAACATATACAAACACTCGACAGGAATTATTACAGCACATGTTTAACATAAACAAACGATTGACAGACAGAATTGCAGCACATGTACAAACACATACAAACACTTGACAGGAATAACTGTAGCAAATGTACAACATAAACAAACGCTTGAATGGCAAGTTTGTTGTTCTCTGATAAACAGAGAAATATTCNAATAAAATGATAAGCGCAGCCATTTCTTTTTTATGAAGCCACGACTAATTACTCCTATNTTCTTCAACTTTTTCCGCGATTAACAGCTGCTGGTGTTCTCGGTTTTGTTCATGCTGGTTGTTCCCTTGCTGGTCGTTCTGTTGATGGTTGTTCCTTTGTTGGCCGTTCTCTTGCGGATCGCTTTCTTGCTGGTTCTTCTCTTGTTGATTGTTCTCTTGTTGGTCCTTCTCTTGGTCGTTTTCTTGCTGTTTGGTTGAATTCGCTTAATTGCCGCCAATTTCAGCACTGCACTGGTTGCGTTCGTCGACGATCCTTCCAGGCCTCACGTCATGCGACGCAGGCGGATCAGCAGGAGCGGCATNTGACGCTGGTTTGGCAGCAGGTTGNTTTTGACCAGAAACTGCTTCGTTGGCTTCTTCGTTGTCATCCTCTTCTTTGCCCTTTAAAGTAATTTTATTTTTCGCTTAAACAGTCAACTAAGCTTTGGCATTTTTTGTAAAAAATAAACTATCAGCAAGAAAATAACATAAAGGATGGATTATGAATAGTATAAAAATCAGGCCACCTAAAAAGTAACAAATATGTTTCGCGAGGACGAAAATTTCGCAACTACGCATTTGCAACGACCTATNTAACCCCTTTTTTATGAAGTAGAATCTATGGGATTTCGCCAAACATAACCAGAAACTTTTATATGCATCTGGGAAGGAAAAATGCAAAAGCAGCTGATCTTAAGAAAAATTATTTCATGTCAATTTAAGCGTGCAGTTTGATCAATGTGTGAAAGCTCGTACCATCCATGTCTTAAACTTTCAGATTTGAGAACGAGTGGAGTTGATACCGTGGATTGTTTTTTTCAACAGTAGTTTGTAGCAGAGCAAATGTTCACAGGTTTGTTACACACTAATAGAGAACCATTCGCATTGAAGAGCTTTTTGTGCAAAGAAAACGTTTAAAACAAATTTGTTCGTGTTGTCATACACAATCAATTTTGCGAGAAGAATGCAAACAGAACTTTCTTTAGCCATTATCAATTCAAGCAATGCAGTTTCTTTAAAGCAGTACTAATACTCACATCTGAGTGCTCTGCCATGTGTAAGACGAAATCCTCAGGATGGTGGAATACCTCGCCGCAGAGAATGTAGTCAAATAATAATCTTGATCTATGAGTGAGTCTTCAAAGAAGAAAAGTAGATGAAAATTTTTAGCTAAACGAAATCTTAGATCTTGAGATATTTTGAACCTGACGAAAAACGCTGGTGTACTGCATCGTAACATCTTAACTAAACCATAAACTCAAAATAGACCTGTTTGTAATAAAACTAAATTTCCGCTGGTAACGTCTGGATGCTTTAAGTAGGTTAATTGATCAATGTAGCCCTTGATGTTGTCAAATAAAATTTCTGTAGTAGTGATGAGCACAAACTGCATTCGATACTAAGTAAAACCAAAACTACTTGCAGTAGATAAAAATCTCGTTGTTGAAAAAAATTTATCTAAACCTCAAGAAAGCTAAGGCAAGAAAGTGGAAGAAAGTGTGGGTTTTGAAAAATCATAGCTCAACGCCTTTTACGGAATCACATCGACGTATCTTACTATGTCAGAATGTTTGTTAAAACGAGAGACTGTCAAGATGTCCAGTGGCCGCACAACAACAGTACTGTTGTTTATTTTGTTGCAGGGTAGTAGGCCGAATGAGCCAAATTTCAATAGTCTGTAAACTTGAAAAACCCAGGTTTTTAGTTAGTTGCACAATCTCTGCCCTTTACAAGAGGCTGTTCACAAATTTCTTTGGAAAGAGTTGCTTTGTCACTTTTGAAAGCAAAATAAAAATTTTCACAATACTGTACCTCTACATGTAAAAATGCTTAATCAGGTAAAAATTTACATTTTACATGAAAGCAAATCGTACATCATAATCATCGATCCAATTTCAGCATGTTCGTGGATTGAAGAATTTCTCTAAATCAATAAGCGGTTTTGCTAAAAAAAAACGGTGTAAAAATCTATGAATCGAAAACGCAAGTTCTTTTTTGGAAATACACCTTTTCTTATCTAAGTTATGTGGAAAATGTTCGTCATTTGCTTATTCAAGGTTCATCAATTGCTTCACATTATAGAATCACTTTTCGTTTTATGCTTTTATGAATTTAAGTTACTGTTTGTGAGAATGGAAATACTTTGCAAACTGCACGTTGTATCATTATCGCTTTCAGACGCAGCACATGCAGAAGCTTAAAAAAAGATTCGAGGCTTGAAAACGTTTTTTCTCCGGCATATTTTGTATTTCGTAAATAAACAAAAGCGATAAAACTGTTTAATATCAACAAAATTTGCATTTGCTGACATAGACACGTTATATTAGGCTATTTTTCCTCAAAGCAACAACCTGCATGGCAGAAGTAACATCACACTGTGTTTATAAATGCTGGAAAATTGGAAATACGGAGCTGTTTGAGAAGTGACTGCAGCAATTATGAGCAACAATGACTTCGGTTAAAACAGTTTTGTTTAGGGAAAATGTTAGGTACCTGGTATGAGCCTGCAGGAACATTAAAAATGACCATGGTTAAAAATTATCGTAACTTGGCTTGAAAAGATTGAAATCAGACTACCGGCTCGTTGTAACATATGTTCTTTAACCACTTTCACGCAAAATAAGTTCTAAGGGATGTTGATTTAATCTGTGTTTTGTTTTATCACAAATAAAAAAGGGTTAGAAAATTGCGCAAACATTTTGAAATGCAAATTGAAGACTTTCTCATTTACTTGAAAGGTCTATAAGAAGTTTTTTGGTTTTCAAACGTTTGAAACGTTTGATAAAAACACAAAATGTATGAACAAAAAGTGTGTCACTACCAAAGATATTAAATTCATCAAACGTTTATTAAAGAAACTTCATCCATTCGTTTTTATAAAAAGCAAGAAAATAATGGTTAAGGCGGATATGTCAAAACACCTAAGAATCTTGAATGATTCACAGCAATCTCAAAAATTGCTATGATTCTTAAAATATAAGAACCTGAGCAATGTCTGGCAAGAATCCAAGCCAACATTTAAGATGTTTATGAAATAGTGGTGGGTCTGGCAAAGTCGCAGAAAAAAGTTTTTATTTTCTCTACGAAATTATTTTGGAACTTTAACCATTATGTCAGTTTATATTTACTTGCCCTTGGTTGAAGTCACAATGCCCCATTCAGTTTCACGTCAAAGCATTGCTTTGAATACAAAAACAATTTTCCTCGAAGTACTAGCTTCGTCGGACGTGAAACGCCAAAATTATATCGTTGCTGCAACAGCACATTTTTGGCGTGATTGGGTAGTTCCACCTAAAGCTTTTATGAAACTTAAGAAATTTATCACATACATAATACCTTGCCCTTCTGTTCCTACGACTTCTTCCAGGCCAGAATGTTTCTTGTCTGTGTGCTCGTTCATGTCTTAGAAGATCAATCACGCGACTGAATCTCCCGCCGCAATAAATGCAATTACTGCTTTCATTCGCGATGCCAACTTCACCAAAGCCCATGGCTGGCAAACGTTGATTAAGGGGACCCTCACAAAGAGGCCTGTATCTTGGAGGAGGTCCCTATGGATAAAATGGTCCTGCTTGGATGAAATTTTCGGAGGAGCTTCCAACATTGTTCCACTGCCTTGCTTCTAGGAAAGTTTGATTACGACATGGTTGATTGGAATAACAAGACCAACACCCGTCGAATTCGCTTCCCTCGAAACCCATGAAGGGGTTATTAACAGCAGGGACAACGGTCGTCATGCCTAAGGCTGGTGTTTCCCAAGACAGCTGCGCATAGANTCGCTCGTTTTCCTCGTGTAATATGCTTGATAATAANGGTCGTCGCACAGGGGCTTGCGAAACGCAAGAGGCACAATATACAAANTGTCCTCCAACGCTTTGTGAAAACATTGGTGGTGCTCTGAAATAAATCAACAAAGCAAGATTAGAACGTTGATTGATTCAGGGAACGTTTGGTTTCTGACCCGCATTTTAGCATTTTGCAATCAGTGGGTTTGCTTTAACAACCTATCAGTTATAACAAACAAGTTTGGTTTATTTGAAGACCTAAAGCCAATTCCAGTGGCTCTTTGTCGTTAGAATTTGTCCGAACCGCTACTTTATTTAAAGATAATCTTCAGACTCTATGGCCGAACTCATGGTGTATAAACCAACATTGGACTCACACACTTTTTGAAAACAAATGATGCAAAATGTTCTGGTAGCGTTATTTGAATTGATACTGCATTCTGCAAGGCATTACTTTTGATTGATTTATATGCAACAGCCTGGATTTGAATATTTTACAAAAATGATCAACAAAATTTATGATGTAACAAAAATCAAATCAAATGCATCTAAAATAACCGGTACGTTTTTTCCGATGAAAATAGGCAACGCTGGAAAATAATGTTTCATCTCAGTGCAGGTCTAAAATATTTAGAAAACAAGGCACACATCGAAAGAATAGTAAAGCAGAGGAGTGTCTGCTGTGCTACAACGACTGGTGAAATGTTACTTCAAATCAATGAATAAAACAGTGGAAATTGTCAGTTCTTATGTGTTATCACTAGCTCATGACGTTTCTCCCGTGAAAACAGACAAATATTTTCTGTTGATTACAAAAACGGTTCGCAAATATGTTCAATCCGGTGCCAAAAGGGCTCTTTAATTTTCTATTTCGTCATTTTTGCCACTCACGCAGCCTAAATTACCATGGAGAAAATAGTAATAGCCAACAGTTTTGCAAAAACAGAACCTATCTGTAAACGTATATGATTAAAGTCAGAGAAGTTTTTGACTTTTCTATGGAGTCTTTCCTTGCAGCATCTGGAACAGAGTGGCAAAGTTTCTGCAGTTTGTCTGGTATAAGGAGGTGCAGGGAGAGAAACAAATAGGAAAAAGGCAATTCAGTCATCTAACCACGTTCCTGTATTTGAACCAAATGAGAACATTCTATTCAGGAAAATTTTCAGCAATTTGCATTCTGACGGAAAAGAAGTAGAATCTCATGTGTTGTTCTAAGCAGAAAACTCATGGTATATGAAAAATAGGATGCAATAAGGTTTTAAAAGGTTTTAAATCATTATTTGTTCTTATCATATCCACGCTCTGCGCGACAAACGTAAAAGTGCTGCAATCTTGTTACATTTGTACCAAAAACAACCGTGTTGAATATTTTGCTGTATTTTTTAAACCATGGTCTTTAGCTGGACCTACTTATCGTTTTTTTACCAAAAGAAGTTACCCTCTTGCTGTTGCAATTTTTTCTCATGTAACATACAGTGTATGTACTTGGAGGAGAGTGTTTCAAAGAGTTAGCATTTTCTTTTGAAAAATTCCATCGTTTGTTTTGATTTCATGAAATCTATATTTTGTTAAAGCATATTTAAACATTTTTGAAGAAAATTTCGAGTGCGTAGATATCTGATTTTAAGCACAAAAGAACAGTTTGTCTTGGTTAGTGCGGGACACAATATGAAGTCAATTTCTTTTGTACTTGATTCATAATAAAAACTCTAACTTTCGTTATGACATTCCTAGAACAAATTACCAGGCGTGTGCAAGACCAGATAAAATCATCCAATGTGTTCGTATCATGATAAAAAATTACATATTTACTTGACGTATTTTGCCCCAATGAGATTTTGCAACGTTATTACCGGGGCTTTTACATAAATCGTTCAGTCAAACTTGCGCCAAACGTTTCCCGGGTCGGATTGTAACAATAAACCAATATTGTGCCTAAGGAATAAATTGACAAAACTTTCATGAAGGTTATTTGCTAAAATTTGAGAATTACTGCACCAATTTGACAGTCTAAAGTTTTAGTTGGCCGACACAATATGTTAACAAAGTGCTTATCAGATCGAGTGGTTATCTGACTCCAGTTTTCAATTTTCTCTTTAGTTATTGCAGTTTTTTTGAGGAAGATGTTAGATACCCCGTATGGGCCTGCAGGGACCCGATTTTTCTAATTCTAGGGATACGATGATAATTTTCTCTGATTCCAGAGACCCTATTTTCAATTCTAGGGACTCGAATCGGGTTCCTAAAACACGTTTAAAATCCCTGGCTATTGATAAATTCATTCTTGCGTTTTTCAGATCTTAATATATTGTAAGCCTTTCTACTTGGATGTCTGAGACACGGTGGAACCACTTTTTGCATTTGCAAATGAACTCCTTGCATTTGTTGATATTCTTGTAAAAGAAGCAAAATTCATTGAAACCTTATAAAGCAAAAGAAGTAAAATTCATTGAGTTTTCTGAACATAATCAACCTAAAATGATTAATTTTGACTTTATTTAGTTAGCATTTGATGCCTTAAAACCCTTGAACGACACAGACCAAGATGACCTTATCTGTTCAGTAAGGATGCTCTTGATTTTGCTTCATACAAGATGTCAGGAATATTTCTTGCCAAACCGCGTCGCCAAATGACCATTCTGCTTTGCTGCAAATCGATGACATTAGCGTTATAGTAAATTCTTAGGAGAAAAGTCCAAACTCCGGTGACAAGTTGACTGATAGACGCAGAAACTCAGGCAAATGGGAAATTATTGGACATGATGCTGTGATTCAGCGGAAAAGTACTGTAGAACAGTTGTAAAAAGGTTTTGTTTCCATACTATCCTATTATCCAATGATTTTATCAACGATTCTACCTTTGGTCTGAAAAGTAACAGCCACTTTCAATGAAGAACTCAAACACAAAATTAGTGATTGGGAGGATATGTGCACCGAAAACGTGCTACAATTTCGATAGAAATCTTATCATTGAACTTTTGTAAAGGTCCCGATCAATTTTCATTACTTCGTTTCGCAGTAGAGCTCTTGCTTGAATATTAAAAGATATTAAAGCACGGTTAAAAACAGACTCCTCATGTGAAAAAAACAACGTTTCCAGAAACTCAAAAATCATCAAAACTTGCATTGACATCAAGAGCTGTGATGAGATTACAAACGAAACGTCTCTTAATTACACTGATTTTCAGATTATCTCCAGAATATTGAATCAAAGTTTTAAATTGAGTTCTACTTTACAGTATTTTGTGAGAGTTGGAAATCCATTATAATCGATTTGTATCGTTTTAACAGACATTTATGCACCTTGCTTTCTACATAAGAGCCCAAACTGTGCAACCGATCTGCTTACGTTTTTCTTGAACTTTTCGGTGTTTCATTGAAAGTTCAACCAAAATATCTTTGTGTCGGCTTTTTCAACAGTGCAAGAGGCATAGGAAAAGTGCTGCGGGTGGTTGAAAGCTATATTAACAGACATCTTGGAGTCTCTTTTATTGAAGGAACACTTTTCATGTTCAAGTTGTTGCACAAAACTTTTTGTGAACAATTTCACATAAATAATTTATTCTTTGCCCATGAAATTAAGGGCAAGGTGTATATGAAACAAGGTGTATATTTTAAAAATCTGCTGAGGTGTTGTTTTATGCAAGTAACTGAATGCAAGATTTTGGTAGTTTCAAAAATTTATTGCAAGACGCTTTAGTTTTTCTTCCCCTTTGATTTTTACCCACTTCCGTTAGGAAAGTTACAGTACAGACACATTTAACCCATTCAGCAAAGTGAAAAACTATTTGAAGTATTTAAAAGTCTGAAATGATTCAGGCGTTCTTAGATGGTAATGTTATAGCGAACGATACGGTTTAGAGCTGTTTCTCTTTGTGCCTTTTCNAAACCTAAAGTTTTCAAAAGAAAATGTCCAGCTCTGCACAGATACATCGTCATTTTCTGTACTTCAGACGGAAATATTCAGAGACTAGGCATTCAAAACAAGGCTTGATGAAAAAGGCACGAGACTTCATTTTTGATTAGGCAAAGTAGTAACACGAATTAACCACCGGAAAGTAGATGGTTGAAAGTTGCATTAAGTTTCAGCGCTTTCAGGTGTAGTGCNTGATTTTGGAGGTAATAATACATATAATAAAAATTCATACTTAAAGATTCGAAGGAAACCCCCTGCAGTTGTCAAAAGTAAGTTTAGCAACTTGTTGATTGGTAAGGGAGTTAGACGTTGCAGTGAGTTCAGTGTACGTGCCTTTTTCTGATGCGTGCTTGTTTACTTGCTAAGTGATTTTCCGGCTGTGTGCTGTGGGTTGATTGTTCTGTCGGCAGAAATATAGGGAGCTGCGCGTTATATAACAGTAGATCACACATTTATTGAAATTGAAAAGAATGTTTTGGTAATGGTGTTTCTAATTAATTCGCTTTAGAGTTTATTTAGTGTTGTTTATTTTCTTTTAACTTTGTGCTTGACCTTGAAATAGATTTAATTGCATTTTGTTCTGAATATACGTCAATTTTAAGGTGATTCCTTCACTGTATTGCTTGAGTTAGAGCACAAGTAAACTATATTCAGCTAAAGATTGGTAATTTGAACACAAAAAGTCAGTGCAAGGTGTTCAAGTTTTCTCAGCTGGACATTGATTTGCGTAGAAGCAAACAATTTACGTGAAGGCAGGTAGTTAGAAACAAGAAATGACTGAAAAGTACCTATCATGAAAAACAATGGTTTCTTAATTAATTGTGAGAGTTCTTTGTCATGAAATTAAAAAAAACGTGTATCGTTGCGTAATTTAAAATTACGAGAGGTTTGGTTTTTAATTTTAGTTTGATTTGAAGAATATCAAAATATCACCTAAATTTATTCTTTCTAAAAGTTTTTTTGTCAAGATATGCATTTTAGACTTTGATGTTTTTTATCACTGAATGTTTTGTCTTCACGTTCATTGTCATTTGAAGGTTTCAAAAAGCAACAAATTTTATCTTTGTAAAACGGATAGACTAAGAATCACTGTTACTTAAGGGAAATTTTACCTAAGTGAAAATAAATGTACCAGCTGGTACTGCTTTACTTAGTTAAAATGAAAATCTGCAAAATGTCTGAAAAAAACATCTAAACGCCCCAACAGTTGGAAGCTCTTAGGTATGGACATAATCGCTTATTGAAACGGAGCGAATTTCGCTGGGAAAACAAAATGGTGAACCAGCGGCAAGTATAGAAACATTTCAGATAACTAAATATAGTTTGATTGAGAAATTGTATAATAATCCATCGTACATTTTTAGCATAGTATTGATGGCTGATTGAGCCTGCGCAAAATAAGCGAGCAACCATTTCTCAGTGATCGTGGTTATGACTGCTTGGTGAGTTTGCATGAAGTGAAATCAAAACATGGGTTGAAATGCAACATTTGCATCTGAGGAAAAGATTCGTATAGCTTTTACACCACCTGAAGTTAGTTTCAAGGCCAAAATCAGTTTCTTTGTGGTTAAACGCACTGGCGATAGCAACGAAGTAAGCAGAAAGAACAATGACCGGCTTCTTTATACAGTTTTTATGTCTGCTTGGTTTGATAAATATCATCATTCGTCTACTTTTCTCATCATTCGGTATGAATGAAATTAGTGTTTTCGTTTATAAAACAAAGAATAAAAAACGAGATCCTGCACCCGCTTTAAACCAGGGGTACACAACCTTTTAGCTATTGTCGGCCGCATTACGTTTGTTTTTAGGAATTTTGGAATTACGACCGCTAGTGAATTCAAGATATACTATGTTTTGTATTGCTTTTGTTCTGCTTGCACACACTGAGCCTAGGTTGTTTCCACACGTGTGTTTGGTTGTCTTTCTACTAAGTATCCGCATACAGTAGAAAAATATTTTTACTGCGAATGCAGGTATTCAAAATCCTCATGTAAACTTGTACAGTACTGTAGTTAAATCGACTGCTTTTTCTTAATAATTTAAACTATGATTTTATTGACCGTGGAAAACGAAAGTGCTTTCAATCTTGAGTGATGATGTGAAACTCTACAAAATTAATCTGGTTCATGCGATTTTGAGGTTTACCTACACTGGTGTCATGAGTTTTGCAAAAATTATGCAGCAAACGCTGTAACACACATGTGCACATGAATCTACAAAATAGTTCAAATTTACCAGAAAAGAAAGTTTGCTTTGTGTGTCCGTGATAAAACTAACTTAATCCTCACCTTGGCTTGTGCCTGAGGTTGATGAGCAGCAATCACTATTCACTCAAATCCCAGTAGGAATTATCTGGAAATGTGATTGTTTGAATTTGCGTAAGAGAAGTGAGAGAGGAGTGCGTGCAAGCCAATTTCGGGTGTGCGTTTCCTACTGTACTCTGAGGACAAGATTTCGAGCTGCAGCAGGTCTATTTTTACATCTCTGAAACCAAAGAGGGTTAGCCAACACTTCGAGCACTTGACATCAATTCAAAATGAAGAGTGTATTTTGGTAAACGAAACTCAGAAGGGCAGCAAACGTGAGGAGTCAACGCAACCAACTTGTTTCGAAATAACTAAACAAAAAGCTATGATGGGTACGCTGCAAAATGACGTTGTTTCTGAACTTTTCCTTCCAGACAGGGCTGGCCATAAGCCAGTGCAAACGATGCAGCTGCATTGGGCCCCGGAACGCACTATGGTTGTTGAGCAAGTTGTTTATTTTTGCCAGATACTCCTTGCGCACGAGAATTGTAGATTGGCATCAACCTCATTGTTAGAAAATATTTATCTCGTTTGAATGAACGATGAATTTCCTCCAGTTGTTATCAAACATGCTCAATTCTCATGCTGAGCGTTGCATCTGCGCTCCACCATGTCCCACTCTTTATTGATAGAATTTGGTTGTTACTAGTGCCAGTTGAGACTGACGTAGACATACAGCTAACCCAAACAAGGTGGGCAGTGATTCAATTCGCAATGAAGAGGTCAAGACAAGTGCTTGCCGTATTAACTTTGATGGCAGTTCTGCTGATGTAACGTTATTCAGTTCTCGAAAGATTCTTCTGTTTCTGGTTGGTTGCGGGTAATCTGCATTTTAACAAAGGCTTGCAGTTTCGCCTCATAGAAGAATTTGACACAGACTAGATTTTTTATTATTTTGTCAAAATAAAATTAATTGTACCACATTGAAACAAACGACAAAAGATGAGAGGTTGGTCCTGTGGAGGCCATGAATCTCATGCAAACCAAGGGAATTTTTTTGAAGTGTTCGCACTTAAATTTAGCCTCCTTTGACCGCCTCATTTGTACGTATAGCCACATTTCAAGTTAACCCGCCGAGACGTTAAGGCATCACATAAAATCTGAAAGGTGAGGACTGCTGGTACTTGTATCTATAATGTTGATTAAGTTATTTTTGGCATGTTTTTCACAAGCCTCTTATAATCCAAAGGCAAACCAACCAGTCACCACCAAAATCATCTACAGATATTTCATTCAGAGAATGTAACAACTTACCGACGTAAGAACAATCCATTCATGGAGCCTTAGCAGCGTTTATACTTGCGAGATATTATGAAGAAAGAGTAAAATTTTCAGAGAGAAAAAGCTTAATGGTATTTGAAACGAGTTTCCCACCATGTTATTTTTTTGTGAAATAATCGGCTACTCCCACATGCAGCACAAAGTCTTCTTTTCTCTTGGCCTCATTAAAGAAATTAACCTGGTTTGACACAAATAAAACTTTTGCTACTTTTTTACAAATTGTGATGACAGCTAATAATTTTTGCGGGAAGGAAGCTCTGTATCTTGTGCACTTCTGCTGAGGTTCATGCATTCATTTTTAATCCGCTTTTCTTGTCGGGAGGGTCGCAGGGTCAGCAGCCCCAGGAGGTCCCAAATACCTCACGGTTTCCAACAACCTTTGATTGCTCCCCTCAATCCATCAAGACGGGACCAAGCAAGGTCGCAGATGCAATCACAATACCTGGTGCATTCCTGTGGGAGTAGCTAGCAGGACTTATCTGGTCAATTTTTCCCGGGGCATTCTGATCACGTGGCCGAAACATCGTTGCTGGAATCTCTCTCCTCGGAGAAGTGGCTCAGCATTCAAGGTTTTACGAATTCCACAGCAGCGTACTTTGTTGCGAAGTGTCACGCAGTGACCTCTTCGCAAAAATCCAGTCTCTGCCACTTGTGCTTGAGATAGCATTCTTTCAGTCCTTACCCAAGATTTCCTTAACATAAGTGAGGATCGGACAAAAGACTTATTTGAAAGTCGAAACTTTGCGATGGTTCAAAGCTCCCGTTTTGTGACCACGGAGTGATAGAAGTCACGTGCATGCTTTGCCAGTACATATACGCCCAGGCATAAAAGAAAAAGAACAGCCGGCAAGATGCAAATCCTGATGAGAGAAGAGGTACAGTTCTCCCTACAAGCCCGTAATCAGCTTGGAACACAAACGGGGTGAAAAATTTTTTGAGGGGAGCCCAAATTTTACATTAAAAACAACGGTTATGCATACAATCTAACTATGTAGGCCTAAACTTTGTCCAACACATTTATTCAGGGGGACAGAAATATTTACCAGGGGGCGAATTACCCTTGCTGCCCTTAGTTACGGGACCCCTGTGAGAGATGCCAAAAAATGTCCCCCTAGTTTCAAATAACAGTGCCATGGCAAACGGTGGTTTGACTTATTGAAATGTATGCAATAATACAGCATGTAATATCGCTACCTCAGTTTTACAGCACAACGCCAGTGTTGCAAAAGAGCCTGTTGTTGCAACAATACTACATCAGCCTATTATTGTAACAGAATCAAACCGAACCACGACACAACGTGATGGTATGACAGTGCTACCTCTCCTTGATTTTACAATACTACTACATAACCTATTGCTATGACAGCACCAGCTCTAACAAAATTTTTGAAAGCAGATTAAGCTCTTTAGTCATGCACGGCAATCAGTACAGTTATAGCAGACCCGTAGCTAGGTGGGAAGTATTTTCCACTTTGTCAGCTCCATCAGCCGAACCCTGCCACAAAGGAGTGGTCACGTTTATTTTCGGAGTTTTTGGGACGGTGGCGAAATAAAATCTAAAGATCGCTGCTCAACTCCGTAACCCCAATCATTAACAAGGCTAGCTTTGCAATTTCTCAATGTGATAATTTCTCTCATACGTTCCTGCCGCACGCGCACAACCTCTGCCACATGTGAGAAAGAGAGTACCCTGTCATCTAAGCAATACTACTAAAGTAGCTGCAAACGTTGATTCAGGCGGCAGACAGCAGTGTTTTAAACAGAACTTTTGCAACCAGGTTTCAATTAATTGAAAAGTTCTGCAGAAGAATAGGTGCGCTATTATAGCCAAAAGTTGGTTTTAACCGAAGTAGGTGAGGTCAAAGTTACTATAACGACTTTATGCTAACTTTGGTTCAGGTTACCTTCTGCACAGCTTATCAAGAAGCTGCCCTGTTGCGCTAATGGAAACTCTGTTACAGGGGGACAAGATGGGTTTTCAGGCGCATGGCTTTTGTGATGAAAACTGAAGTGTTCGGTACTAAACTGTTTTTAAATACTCATCGCATTGCTGGTTTCTATAAATTACCCGCCTCTTTCAGCTGTTACCCGGCGTTTGTCCTCGGGCTGCAGATTACATTGGGTAGTAGTCGATTGTTTGAATACTTTCAGCTGTGACCAGAGCCGCAGCCACCTGATACGTTCGGGATGGAAAAATGATTGTAACTTGTTTTTGTACTATTTTCGGCAAGAAAATGGTTGTAACATGTTGTTGTTCCTAACAACTAAACATTTTTCGAAAATTGCAGGGGGGGGAATTGCCTGGTTCCCCCCTGGTTGTGCGCCTGGATGTGAACTTTCTTATGCATGAGGGTTAGTGTGTGTCGATGCATAGCGATTCTCAAATAATTGAGATTGGATAACAGCATGTGTTGCTTATGTCGCCCTATCAACAAGATTCAAAGTTTATTTCCAAATGATTTAAAATAAGTTTGAATAAAAAAAGAGGTATTAGGTTGCGTGCATTTAGAAAACGGCGTGTTGTGACCAGAGGATTTTTCTAAGGGGGGAGCTGAAGTCATGGAAGCAAAAGCTATGAAAAGGAAGAATTGTTTGTGATTGGAATAGTCAAGGAAAGCACATAATTTGTGGATAAACAATTGACTGTACTCACCACGAAAACTGGGAGTTCTTCCAACTAAACTGCCATCTTGTTTCTTTGATATTCTTTCCTGACGACCACAAAACTCGACAAACGTGATTACATGTCTCAACCGTTTT
>JGI24159J19872_10006439_pt1 | contig 15294 bp, 11 predicted proteins | sample Ectturendosymbi4_FD_19872 | JGI IMG/M metagenome (IMG submission 19872) | reverse complement strand
GAACGTTCATTAGAATGCATCATGTAAAAATGAAAGAATAAACCGGGTACTTCTCGCTTGACGTGAAGCTGCTTCAAATTATGCTGCAGATTATCCACAAGTACCTTTCTCAGCATTTAGCACGGAGCATGTTCTTAGTGGACCATTTTGAGAGAACGTTCACTCACACAAGTGTACTTTCTGCAACACTGTAACATCTCTTCAGATCCGAATCATCCCGTCACTCATAAGGGACCCTACAAGCGACATAGAAAACGACTGCTAGCTTTCCCTCTCAGACATGTTGACCTATGAGTGCAAGACCCTCAGGCAACCGTTCATACATTTAATCACGTGACAATCAATCGCTTAATCACTGTATGGCTTGTTAAAATGGTGTTAGTTGCATCTGTATATCTTTGTCAAGTTCTTTCATAAAAGTCGATAATATAGGGTGATGACATTGAAAAAGTGCAGGTTGTCAGCTAGTATCAAAAAAAGTTATCAGCTTGTATCAAAAAAATTAAGGGACACGGATGATGGAACCATAGCTAAAGAAGGTTGGCACCGATGAGCCAAACAGAAACTGTCATTCTTTTTGTGCCCTTCTTTCATACCAATTTCATTAACTTTTCGCATAACACTTTGTGTCAAATGAAAATAGCAAACCGTAACTGTTGCACTTGGAAATGCTGATCAACAAGCATTTATAGCTGCGCTCTCAACATCTAACAGTATTCTCTCAGGAAAAGCCAAAATGTTCGTTCTTCCTACTTCATTCAACATGCGATCATACACAACTTGAATCTTTTTCTGTAGAAGGCAGTAAATGGAAGTAGGATCTATGTCACGAGAGAGTTCGCAATGCATTGCGTACAATTGAAAAATCATGTATTGTGCACAAATTTGCGTGTTGATCTGTCTCGTGATAAAGAGGCTAAGGCACTGGTTATCAAACGGGAGCCACTTGGCTTACTAAGGGAGGAATTTTAAATTCCTGGGAGGAAATTTGTTCCAGGGAGGAATTGGGGAGAAAAAGCTGCCGGTGGAAAAACCTTAAGTTTTTATTATTGGTTGATTCAACACATATCAAAACTGCACAACAAGGTGGGTTTAAATGGGAATGTCTACAGTACGCAACCACAAGCTGCTTCCTCATCATCATCGTTTAGCCTGCTCTTTCTGACCATTGCTTGGCTGTGACAGTAGATCTCGGGGCAGGTGTTGAGCAGCCAATTGATTATCTCATCATCCACAACCGTCAGGCCGTGGAATCCATGAGGTGGGCGATGGATTAGACATTGGAAAACAACATGTTCGACGGTTTGATCTTCTTCGCCACACTCGCAAGCCGTAGAAGCGGTCGTACCCCATTTGTGCAAACAGAAGTGGAAACGTCTGACACTGGGCTGCGGAGGCGGTTGAGCCGGACCACGCTTCTCTTGGCAGGGCTATTATAGAGGGATGAGTAGGGTATGAAATTACGGTGTTTTGTAGTGCTCTCCAACCTTTCAGCATCCTATCGGTGATCCGCCCAAAGCTCCGCACTTCGGTTGTTGTCGTCAAATGAACTGATGAGTTGTTGCGCAGCGGGTACAAATGCGTGTCTAGATTTGAGATGCCGTTCATTTCCACTGAGATGTCCACGCCCCGTGGGACAGCGTGCTAGAGGCAGTGTGGCTCCTTTACGAAGACGCTTAGGAGGTTGGATGCCTGCGAGGATACGAAGATTATCCGCTGGTGTAGGACGCAAGCATCCAGTCACAGTTCGCAATGCGTCGTTGGTTGCAGGGCCAATAAGGCGGGTGTGAGCACTGCGGTACCAGACAGGAGCGCTGTACCCTGCTGTTGAATGGACCAGGGCACAGGTGGCTGTTCGCAACGTTGTTACGGAAGCACCCCAGCAAGAGCCAGCAAGACTTCTCGAGAGTGCAACGCGTGATGTCAACTTTTTGCGAAGTGACTCGAATGTGTGGGCGGTACGTGAGTATCCTGGCCAACGTTACTCCGAGGTATGTGGGCTCGGAGCAAAAGGGCAGGGTCTCGTTGTTGTCGTTGACTTTCAGCTCACGTTTAGCTTGCTTGTTGTTGAGGTTGAAGACGGCCAAAACTGCTTTCTTTAGTACTTAGTTTCAACTTCCAGGCTGGGAGGTATTCACCAACGGTTGCCATGTTTTGCTTAGCACCCCTTCTACTGTTTGCCAGTCTCCATCAGCATGCATAATTATGCTAGGTCGTTGGCGTATGCATACTATCTGGAGACGGTGGTTGGCAAGTCAGAGGTGTTGATGTTGAATAGAAGGGGATACAGGACGAATCCCTGAGGGATGCCATTCTTGAGGTGTCATATCCTACTCCGTTTGCCGTTAGCGGTGGTGAGGGAGAAGCTGCAATTACCAACCGGCTCCGTAATCAACCGGACCGTGCGCCTGTCAGGCAGCAATCGCAGTGACTTGCAGGTACAAGCTGCTTTAGCTGCAATTACTCATGTTACAAAAGAGTCTGTTTGGTTCACATTCGTCTATTTTTTCTTCACTGCGAAATTTTTGCAATTATGATTTGTGATCTTTGTTGGAGAGGAATTCACAGTGCTTGGGTTTGTAAGGGAGGAATGTGAAAAAAAAACTTTGAGAACCACTGGGCTAAGGGATTAAATGTCTGGGTGATTAATTGTCTGCGTGATTAACTGGCTAGTGACTAAATGTCAGTGATTAAACGTCGCTTCATGAAATGACGCATAATGAAATGATTGTAAACCAAAATCCTGATGCAACCACGTGCAGCAACCACCAAAAGCAGAACAAGACGATTCGAGGAAACAACCTTCCACAATTGTCAAACCGAGCAATTGCGCAACCTCCCAGTATTCTCAAAAACATTTTGAAAGCGCCAATAGTAGCAATTATTTCCCCTCCATCACAAAGGTTTTGCTCGTTGTGGCCCTGCACCGTAACGAGCCAAGATTAACAGATAGAAAAACAGCTGCAAAAACTAAGGAGCCAAGTGTCTTTGTGATGAACTTCATTACAAAAAAGCTCAGAATTACCCTGTTGAGAATCACCTCACCGGAAATACGAGGTTTTTGATGGAAAAGGCGTAATACTAAACTCCACGATCTCAAGGACATCGACCCCAGCCTAATTCCCAGGCCTCTAATTCCTGAAAATTACGCTGTGACCCAATGCGCCAATGCCATATCAAATGTGCAAATAGCATGTCCCTATCCTACTCTAGATCAATATACTGTGATTGGAAACAAAAATTGACACTATAAGTGAAATATTTTATTTTCAAACTTATATATGAAACTCACCTGAAAGCAATGGGCGCACACTTCTGAAACGGCCAAATGTATCAAATTAATATTTATTTTTAATAAAGCTTCCAATTGATTTGATTGATTATCTTTTCGTGTGATATTGTGTTAACTTTGGATTAGTCTGGGCCTCATGCTCTGACCGGTTTAAATGACTATTACCCCCTTCATCTCATCTCCATCCAGGTCTGCAACTTTCCCTAATGTTTTTATGATTAAATCTGGTAGCCTACGTCAGCATTGTCTACAGTTACACTGATCACTATAACCTTTGCCGTAAACCGTTTACGTCTGTTGCCCACATTCGTATTGTACTGCGGCAACGACAGCCGATGTATAGCCACTCATTTTTCTTACACATGTGTACATCTCACTTCTTCAAACAGTAGCTCTATATTGTTTACGTATTTCACTTGCATGTTGGTCTGCAACACAAGATGTACGTCATATTACGATTAATCTTAAACGTGTAATTAAGTGCGAATTGCAAGTGTCAATCACAAACTTGCATTGCAATGCTTTGTGATCCTAATTTTTTCAATTCATGAAATGAATTTTCAATTCATTTTCAAAATGTTTCACAGATTGTCACATCGAGGCGAAACGTGTGGAAAGATAAGGACTGTAGTATTATTGCAAAAGTTTGTAGTCATCGATGGGTAAATCAGCTTTATAGTAAGGTGACATTTTCTATGCGAATACAAGCAATAGCAGTAAAACTAGCTTTCAAACTTAAGAAATTCTTCATACGTAAACGAAACCCAACCCCAAAATCCTGAACACCACTGCAAAGCCAATTTTTGAAAACGCGTGTAAAGTTGCAAAAATAGGAATAATGGGAAATCTTCTTTTGCCTTTCACGCAGCACATCATTGCGTAGTCCCAGCTCTGCATATAGCACGGCAGATACTCGTCATACCGTTTTCAAACCACACGCACAGAACGACTGGATGTTTCGTTGCTGACTTGGCAAAAATGCAGCAGATTGTATGGCTAGGAGGCGATTTCATTATTTTTGTTTATGTGTTTGTTCCATTCCAGATCTGTGAAGTCGTTGAAGACACAATGCGATTATGACTAGGTCAAAATTATAGCAAACTCCAATCACAAATAACCAAAGCAGCCGATTGCAATCAAATGAAAATATACATTTATTTACAATTACACGCAATTAAAAACAGTAAGTGACCCAAATCTGGTACAAACGATACTGGTGAAATCTTTCCTATTGGGGCACAGCAGAGGCAACAATTCTGCTTATCTAATAAATCATTGCAACAAAATAATACCAACAAGAAAAAATATTTGAGAAACCAACGTGGTCAATCTCAATACAGGATAGCCTGTACCAATGACAACATGAGGTAGCATTGGTTGTTGCAAACAAATTTTCCTGAAATAAGTAAAAATCAATGAGAAATCCAAAAATCAATTTTAACGTCTTTCTAAGGTCATTTTCAAATGCCTGTCTAATCATCCGTCCTCGATGCGGTTCAACTATATTTATTTTGGTTTTAACTGTTTCACCATACTTTCCTAAAAGCTGGACTTTTTAACTGTTTTCACAATAATGTCTTAAAATAAATTCCTAAAACCTGGACATCAAGTGAAACATCACGGTCATTGACCAACTTGCAGTGTTAAGTCGACACTTGACGCTTGCAGTGTTAACTGGACTGCTTGCAGTGTTAAGTCGATAAACACGATCGCGTGATTCGCTGTTAAGTCGATGAACGACCAGCACGGTGCCTGGTAGACACTCTGCTGTCCCTCAACAAAGTAGGTGTCTGACGTCGCTCTTAGGAACGTTAGCATCATCTTCAGACATATTAGAGATTTATGAACCAAATTTTGGCGAGGGGCTGCTATGAAGAGACTTCATCTCTGATAGTAAAAAATTTCATGAAGTAGATAGTTGTTCTAGGACTTTCTACATATAGGAGAGCATGCCGACTTCAAAAAATGGACTGACGTGAAAATGTACACAATTTAGATTTAGTCAAAGCTGATGGTCGCCAGGCGCTCAAACATGCGCTGTAGAGAGTGCGACTCTCCCCTAGAGATTTACGAAGCTATTTAAAACGAGTTTATGTTTTTCCAAGAACGTGGTAAATTTCAGGAGACTCGTCCCTTTTCAGAAACAGTTTTCTATCTCAAAATTTTCGTAAGTTATTTTTTTGGTCTTCAGTGCAAATGCAAGCTTCTGAAGCTTTTCTCACAATTCGAATTGTCGCTTCTACCGATATTTGTTGAAAACATAAGCGGAGATGGGCGCCGCAGGCCACTCTTGACACTGAAAGGAATACAGAAAGCGAGTATAAACAGGTTTTTTTTAGGTGTTTTAGAGACCCGATTCGGGTCCCTAGAATTGAAAATCGGGTCCCCAGAATCCGAGAAAATCATCATCGGGTCCCTAGAATCAGAGAAATCGGGTCCCTACAGGTTCACATCGGGTACCTAATATTTTCCTTAAAAAAAACCTGGTATAAGTGAAACTGAACTGAAATCTTTTCATCTTGTTGGCCTGGTCTAACAAACTTTTTACTCAGTTATTAGCAAGATATGGTTTGTGGTTTGAAACGACTTGCAAAAAACAAAAGGCTAGCTGCCCTGTATTGTCATGAAACCAGCTGCACCGACGAAAGGAAAACTCAGGCTCGCGGCCACATGAGACGTGAAATAGAACGTGCGTTTAAACCTATCGCTCAGCATCGCTTTCACGAGCGCATAACGGTGAGTTCAACCAAGGACCTCCAAGGAACTACGTACAGAAAAGTTCATGACACTCCAAAGCAAGTCAGTGAGAGCAAGCTCGTAGCAAAATAGCATACAAGAAGCAGAGGCTAAAATTCGCCTGACGGAAAACCAATTGCTCTCCAACCGCCCAAGCATGCAAAGCTGCAAATTGACGCGAAATAATGCAAGCTAAAATGTGTGTTCAATGCGAACGGTCTGTACACCGAGAAAAACTCATTGCGCAGTGTGTAACAAATGTGTTAATTCCAGTCCATACGCACTTGTGCAAATAATTTCGTCCGTTGTTTTTTGGGTTGAGAGGCACAAGTATCAATGACCAACGACAAAGGGGATGTGACTGAAAATGTTCAAGAACCTCTGATCTAAAAATGTTTCGTTCCGGCTCCTCCTCCAACCATCCAAAATTGCTTGTGGTCCGGCTCCGTACACCTGGTCGTAAACACAGGGGCGTAACCAGGGGCAAGGGGGCAGAATTCCCCTGTTGCCGAATCACCACGGGGCGCCGAATCACTGCGGGGGCGGGAAATGACTGCGGTGGGCGCCGAAAAGGCCCAACAATGTCACAAGTACTTTCTTCAATACAGTAAATTTGCTCCGGAAAGGCCTTAGGTTCGAACATGGGGGTGCCAAACTTGCTTCTTGCTCCGGGCGCCATCTAACCATGTAACGCCCTGCGCAAGCAGCTGATATTTTCTGGCGGGGAGAAATGATTGCAACTTGTTTTATCTAACAAAATAAATTTTGGCGCCTTCAAAATGTTTTTTTTATTTGGGGGGGACAATAGCCCAGTTGCCACCACCCCCCGGTTGCAGGCCTGTTTTCCTGTATTTCCAAGAATTACCGCATCTGTGTGGCGGTCTCAGGCTGGAAAATTGTCGAAGGTGGTCCGGAATCCGACCAAAGCCCTTCGCCTGAATCGGTGCCCTGAAAAACTTCTTGACCAATTGTTCTCAACCACGACATGCGGCTCCTAAGCACTTTGTGCGACTCTCTGCAGTTTTTATTAAGACCTCAAATATTTTGTGTAACAAATTTCGTTCTGCAATTAAACAAACTGTGTTAATTTACTTGTGTTAAAATTTTAGTGCTGCTCTCTAACACAACCTTAAAGCTGGATTTGGCTCCAAATTCAAGGAAAAGGGTGAGAAGCACTGCTCTTCACATTTTCATCGCTGTCACTTTCTCAACTCTGCATTTTAATGGTTGTCCCTTTTTTAACTCTGTAGTCACCACTATTTGGAACAAGTCCTTCACTCTAATTAGAATGTCGTTAATTAGAATGTTCTCACTTGCTAATGATACATTTTCGTTGATTGAAGTTGTCCGTTGACATTCACTTGCCAAATAGTTCTCATTTGTTGCAATAGTATTATGTACTGTATGATACGTCTCAAATTCTTACTGTATTGACGCTCCACGATATAAGGAGTACAACAACACACTTACTGTATTTGAGGACCTAAATTTCAAAAACTTGTTGTCAAGCACTGGCGGCAAATGCTACGATACAACATGTGTAGCAAAAAGAACAATTTATTGTCATTTTAACAACTATACACACTATAAAAGTATTGTCATTTCAGCAACCATAAAGCAATAGACACATTNCCATTCGAGCAACCGTGCAAAAGTAAACATATTGTCGTTTGAGAAACTCAGACGAACTCNCCAGCGTTGCCTTCAGAGCTGCATGGANAGCACCGACCACAGAAAACAAAGTCGTCTTTTGGAAGAGCTTTATCAAAAATGCGCCTTTTTAAGAACTGCGATTAAAACCAACCACGTCCGTCACAGCAACGACGCAGATTAAGATTCACCCACTTGTGTGCATCGATCATCGCATGTGAACAACCTTCAGTCACGGCCAAACGCAACCAAAAAGCACATTTTGGATTCACTTAGTGTTTGCAGAACATTAATTGAAAATTATGTTCACAAGCCTAAGTGATCAGTTGGAGTGGCCTCAAAATTAAAAACTGTTACCTTAACAAGGCTAATGAGGGCAAAATCTAGGCTTTAATAAATTTAACTGCAACACACTTAAAACATAACAAGATAACATAAGCGTATAAACCAGATGAGCTCTTGATTGTACGGTGCTGCTTCTGCAGGTACAGGTTATGATCGCATTGAGGAAAACTTTTTAAACTGTTTTATAAACACCGATTAAGGGATGAAAGGTCGTGCAAACGTTCAACCCTTTGGTAGGCTCTGATTCGTCTCTATTCATAACAAGTGCGCGCTTGTGTGTGGTGTATATATGCCCAAGGGTATTGCAGTTCACTCTTACTGAAAGCTACCAACTATAAAAATTAAGTTGTCTCCTTCCTGTATCTCGCAGTGAAGGTCAAGGTCTGTCAAGGTACGTACGGTAACCCCCAGTGTATATCTTGCGGCAGACTAGACTCGGCTTATTTTACCACTTCTACGTTCGTAAGTTTAACTTTCGGGATTACACAAAGCCTGAAGTGTCACCAACTTTTATTTCAGAATATTGCGTCGCTTATTACGGTACCTGATAATTGCAATAATAACATGCACTCTTGTCAATAAAAAGACAACATCAAATTATTAGCGCGAAACACGGGGAATAACGCTGCTAGTTAGAACAATTCCCGAGACTAAACATGATTTAATGCGCAAACTGTGATAAAACTGATCGCATGAACAACAACACACAAATCATAAGTTCACAATTCGAAACACAACCACTATTAAAATCAAACATAATCGTGTCTTCAAAATGTTTTGCATTCTCGCGTTTATTATTTAAGTAAATTTGGTTAAGAACCTATTTGAGGTAAAACGTACCGAGATATTGGGTGTTTGGCTCGCACAAAACTCGAAACACAAAACTCTCCCAAATATTTTGCACACGACCAAAGCTTTGTTTCTCAGTGTATTGCAAAAATTAGACTTGTTTTTATCGTTTCGAATTGAACTACATCAAATAGAATTCCCTTTGACAGAATCACTCTCATAAAATCCTTCTAATAGAATCATGTCTGAGCGTCTTACACTTCTTTAAATGTTTTTTCCTTCTAAAGTTTCTCGCGACTCACTCAGGCTAGCTGTTGTTGGTGATGAAAAGCTCTGATCTCAGAGTGACCACCTCATCAATGCGGCCCCATGTCATCACTTTTTTCTTTATGGCGGGTTAGCGGAGGTTGTCTGACGTCACGATTGCAGTCTAAACGCTATGCTTTCAAAGTCCGTGTTGTTTGTTCCCATGACAGCTAAATGGGATTTGATTCATTCGTGTGCCTTTGTATCACTTTACTGCAAATTGCTTTGAAACCTGTTTGTCTTCTATGCTCGCCCTAGAATGCAATGAGTTCAGTCCTACCACAAATGACGCAGGCATGTGCCGTTTGCGCTGCGATCGAGCTATTCCCAGGTTGTTCTTTCATTCTAGCTCAAGCAAGATGTAATGTTTGCAAAAATAACCCAAGTTATTCCGTTCAGCGAAAGCCTTAAGCGGTTTTGCAGAGAATCCGTAATTTTGAGGAAACGCCCGTCACGTGTTTTCTGCGCTAACGCTGTTTAAGGCGCACGTGTGTTATTGGAAATGCTCGATTATTAATCCTACTCACATTAATGCGACTTACAGCGTTTTTTTATACATGTTCAGCAATTTCTAAAGTCAATCATGCGACGTACCAGAAGTGATCGAAGTCACTTCTTTTGACTTATGATCCTGACAACATGAAGTTACTAAAAAACTGAAAACACGAAAGCTACTAGAAACAGTTTATTGATTTTATATGTATCTAACATGCTTTCTACGACACAATAGATTATAATGTATGCACTCGATGACAAAGAGGTACAAATTCATCATATTATCAAAATTTTTTTAAGCTTCTTTGCCCAGTTTTTTGAGATTTTGCCAAATATTTATATATCCCGAACCCCCAGCTGACAGCTCCTTCAACACTGACGTGATTTGAAGACCACTGGTTTACACTGCAGCAACAGAATTTCGAATAATCGCGGGTTGTAGCATTTTGCCACAGCTGGGGTGGTAGAGGGGGCATTATCGGCGAGGGCGCAACGATTGTCAAAGACTCTCCAGGTACATCCATCGCAAAAGCGACGGAGGCGTGTCATTTTAGATATTCCTGGCCAGCAGTCACGGTGACGAAAGATTCTAAAATCAAGATCTCTTTGCGTGGCAGAACCGTCGCCAGAAAGTCGTCAATAGGGGGCTTTACGTTTGTGCGAGGGGGCTTTACGTTCGTGCAGGGGGGCTGGACATTCAAATTTGACAAAAATTCCACTGATTCATAGTGTTTCATATTTCGATTTGGGGGGGCTTAGCCCATCAAAGTCACCCCGTGACGACGGGACTGGTGCGAGGATCCTAAAAGATTCAACAAACCGAAAACTTTGCGAGTCGTCAGTACCATGGGCGCCGGAAGGTGCCTCCCCCCCGAATTTTTATATTTGGTATTTTTCTTTAACGCTTTTAGTAGAAACATGTTTCCTCTTAATTTCGGAGTGGGTAAAAATGAAATTTCACCACTGTTAGCAACCCCTAGAAAAATTCCTTCTGGCCACGTCCTAAAAAATCCGTTACTTTCCCGCCTTGTGAAAAAAATCCAGTCGCCCCTGGTCTGTATTCAGACCTTGAATGATACTATTCCCTTATAGTTGACTGTTGATTGACAGGTGAGTTCAACTAATGGACGGCCTTACATACAGTCTATGAAGTTCACAGAAGGAAAGCTTTCCAGAGAGGTTTTTACGACAGCCGACTCCAAATTCAGTAAAGCACTGGCAAGAACGCGCCGATTTTCAGGGATCTGCAGCTGCAACGGTGTTACAACCCTTGTTGCTGATTTTCTGGTTTGAAGTCTTTGAAACAGGCTAGCAGGCCCGCAACCCGGGGAGAAACTGGCCAGTTGCCCTTCTCTGGAAATTTTCAAAAACATGTTTGTTTTCAGTTTACTGTAATTTTGCCCCCACAATTTACAGTAATTTTGCCCCCACCTCGAAATTAGTACAAAACAAGGTTCAATCATCCTCACGGAGGCCCCGATAATAGCTCAAGTTAAAATAATTTCGTCGTACCGAAAATATCAGCTGGTTGCGGTCCTGCAGGTTACCTCACTCCCCGCCATGGCGGCAGATTGCTTCACAGGCCGGACACATCGAATGACTTTTGTTCCTATTTCCACCGCAATAACAAGAGCGACGAATGACCTCGTCGCGTGGAGGAGTACGTTGAGTTCTTGCAGTGGCAAGTGTTCAGCGACAACGCGTGGACCGTGTGAAGAATTCGGTGCGGCCGCAGACTGAACAGTATGTGGGTCCACTGAAAAAATTTGCCGCTGAACGCGATTCCGCAAGTCCATGAGCTTAGAGTGACTCTGTCCTTTTCTTAGAAGCGCCGCCTGATGGGTAAGGATGTTGACAAAAGTACTTTTTGTCTAATCACCGTAAACAGAAACCGAGACATCAGCAAACAAGCATTCCTTAGCTAGCTTTCAATATTTGTAGAACCCAGTGGTGGACTCTGTCGTCGATTACCTTCGACTTGCAGGTATATCTAATGCTATTTTTCTTGCAGTACACATTGTTAAGTCTCGACGCTTTTCCCAAACTCGATGCCTCTTCAGCACAAGTAAAAACGTCAGGAGAAAGTCAACTTATTATGAATCGTTTCTTTGTCAATCACTGGATCATGTTCTATGCCAGAGGTGCAGGCCCGTAACCAGCTTGGGACACCCCGGTGCGGCGATGAGTCTTTTCTGAGAGGGTGGCAAATTTTTTGAACAATGTCCGGGGAGGCGAAAAGATTTCCAGAGGGGTCTTCGCCTTCCCTGCGCCCACTCTAAGTAAGGGCCTGCAGGAGTGACTAAACTGTTTGACCCGGGGGCCGAATTCGCGAGTGCCCGGCCAGTGGAGGGCCGGATACAGTGCCATTTACGTGACAGGCAGCCAATGCTGTTGCACTGCTGTCCACAGTCGGAAATGTGGGACTTGAAAAAATATGCAGTTTCTGGCGGGCCGTGTAAAATTGATCGGTGGGCCGGATGCGGACCACAGTTTGGCCAACCCTGGTCTGTGCGATAGTCACCGAGTGTGGCAACGAAATCTTCCACTGCTCTCAGTCAAAACGTAAGAACACGTGCAACACCGGGCATTTCATGCGACATCGGAAGTTCTTTCGCTCTGAGCTAGTCCATTATAGCAAGTTACATTTAATGAATTGTAAGGCGAGCAGACAAACTGAGGTGAAAAGATAGGCTTGTGTCGTGTTTTGTATCGTAACATCGAGAATTTGTGACGCAATCGGTGCTCCAACTATATAATTGTTAACCAACCAACCAGAAAGGCCGAAAGTTCGAGTTACACAAAGTACAAACCCAGCCTCCAGTTGGCAAACATTGTTCTACATCAGTGGTTCCCAACCTTTTTCACGCCGTGGCCCACTTGTCGCTTTCAGCTAAACATCGTGGCCCACCACCACAGACCAATAGAAAAATCTACTCTCTGTCTTCATTTAGGTCCAAATATGAGTAAACAAATATGTGCTTTGCGATAATCCATCGAATTTTATTTAATTTTAACCTCAGCAACACAAAGAAGATTGTGATATAAACTTCAGTGTGATTTTTGCTCTTGTGTGATGTTTTCGACTAGTGAGAATTCTTGGCTCCGTTCTGGAAAGAGCGCATCTAAGATCGTCTTATGGAGTAAAGTCCTGTCGATTTGGATGCTTTGTTTCACGTGTAGAAGGGCAGAGAATTCAGATTCACTTACGTGCTGGGGAAGAGACGTAACTTTTTGAGAGCTTCTTTTCCAAAATTTGGATAAGTATCAGACACCTTCAGCCAACTATCACGAATCGTAATAGTTTCGAACTCGGCTTCAGAATCCGAGTTCATCTTGCATGCAATCTGTAACATTCTCGACTGGAACAACAAAGATTTTTCACCAAATCCAAGTTTGTTTTGATGATTTCCGGCAAGTACCACAAAAATTCCTCACAAACCCCTCCAAGCTGTTGCACAACTTCCGATGCTATATCAACATTCACTTCATCACCAGCCGCTGTGGCAAGATTCTCGAACATAGCAAAATTTCCTGTTTGAGCTTTCCGCTTCCACTTGTCATGTTTCTCCACGTAATGCGCTGAGGGTATCATTGAAATCGGCGATTGTCCTTCCCCTTCCTTGTAGTTTCAGATTAACTTGATTGAGTCGCAGTTCAAACACTCGGTGTGCAAGATTTCCTCATGACAACCAACATACCTTGGAATAAAATAGGTGCTGATGTTCTGAATCCATTTCCTTACATATTCGCTTGAAAAACCAAGAGATCATTGCTCCACTCTTGACGTAGTTCACCATTTTTGCTTATTTGGTTCAAAACATCTCGAAGTGGATTGGGCAGAGTTTTGAAGCAAGAGCCTGTCGATGGATCATGCAGTGAAGAGGCACTCCTTGTGGTGCTCGACCTTGAACAAGTTTTTAGAAGCCACATTTTGGTCCCAACATGGCTGGCCCACCACCAGTTCGTATCCACATAGATCTTTCCATTATACACCATGCTCCTCAAAAAATTCTGACACTTCTGGCATCACATTAACTGCCTTTGTGGTTGTTTCTGATTACGAACAGAACAAAAATTTATTTGATTTCACCTTCCTTAATATAACGAACAAAAGTTTTAAGTTGAGAACACGATGAAATATCGGTGGATTCATCCTGCTGAATCGAAAAGAAACTAAGCGATCTTGATTTGTGGGCTCACAAACGACGAGGAGAAGAATATCCTAAGTTACATACTACTCGACGTGTGCACATGAGCTTACCATCAAACATTCTATAAACCTAGCCTAATATGTTTAGCAATTCAAAACACACAGACAGATGGAAAGCTTGAAAAGTGGCTTAACGACATTGTGTCAGCAGCGATATTTCAGGTTCACGAGAGGTGCTTGTGCTTTACATCACCACTCAGTGATTTGAACATATCAAAATGCGAGATGGCACCATGGCCCAACTAAAAACTGCCTGTGGCCCACCGGTTGGGAACCACTGTTCTACATCAGTTGTTTCTTATCCTCGCGCGGCCGTGTAGTTTTCTGACTGTTGTCAATGACAAAATTTATTTGACGCAAATTCAAAAAAATATGACGCAAACGGTAAAATACGATGTCAAAGATAAACAGCACTGTGACGTAATAAATGCATAAAGGCAAAGACCGCCATTTTCCAACATGTCAGTCAATCAATGAAAATAGGAGCGAGCGTAGAGGCGACATTGATGTGAGAGAGAAACGTTTTTGTTTGAATCGTTGCGACATCAAAAAAGAAGTTAAAGCGAGAAAGTGGTGGGCTACCCGGTTTTTGGACAATAACAATTTGTAGAAAACACATTTTCATTATCTCAGCGAACATCATAGATTCACAAAATGACGTGCACAGTGAGTGACGTCATACAAGACACACACCTAACTATGCGAGGACATGAAGCTACCGGATGAAAATACGGGACCATGCAACTTGAAAAAAACAAGGTATTCTTCTTTGCTGTGGTTGGGAACGAATGGGAGTAAACAACAGCGCATTGAAAAATATGAGCGAAACAGAAAAATCAGGGGNTTTTCAAAGCGTTTTCTCTCGGCATTACATTTAAAACTTGATGGTCAGGATATAACGTCTCACGCTGTTGCTGCCGCTGATAACTGAGAAGGTTATTGCNTCGCTGGGACGACTGCAGNAGTGACGTCAAATTGATGCTGGCTGGTTGCCAAAATAGAATTTGAAAGCTGTCAGGACAGCACACGGAATGACGAAGCGAAAATCTTATAGCTAATGAAGTTCATCTCTTCCAAAATATCTAAGATGTTACAGTAGAAAACATGCAAAATGAAGAAGTTTGAAAAATGCCCTGATATTTTCATTTTGTGGAAATGTTTCGCAAAAAATAGGATAAAGAGAGTGGTCTGAAAACGAATACACTCTTCAAAAAAGCCAATGTCGACATGATCCATTACTTCTTTCACCCAATATTTGTTACTGTTAGTAATGATATAAAGCACGTTCGATCCCCCAAGCACCAGCGAACAGAAAACAAACATACGGCGAGAAATTTCTTGTCACAAGTATGTTTCAGGTCAATGTGTATTGCAACTACTCAGAACACTGAAAAAAGACAAGAAAAAAAAACAGTTCCGACTAACGCAACATAAGGGAGACAAAGAGAGAGACAAAAAAGAAGAAAAGCAA
>JGI24159J19872_10006436_pt1 | contig 15296 bp, 8 predicted proteins | sample Ectturendosymbi4_FD_19872 | JGI IMG/M metagenome (IMG submission 19872) | reverse complement strand
CAGGCCGTGGGAAAGAACAAACTGTTCGGTATCTGACAGTTTGTAATCAGATAAGTTTGTGATGTTGTTCTTCTGAAAGCTTGTCTGGTTGCCAAAGTGGTGTTGAAATAAAGAATCGATATATTTGAGTGCAACTTCACAAAATTTTCCTGGGTCATGGTCTGGAAACACCCCCAGAAATATAGGCTATGAATGGCTTGCAGCTCATAGCATCCATACCATAGATTACATTTGTTTTGCAGAACCTGTTCTCAACACTTTTGAATGCCACCACCGCATATACTGTAACTAACTCTAACTTATGACATTATGCCGAACTTACCTGCTGTACGTGCGCAGGCCTTCACAAGTCCCCATCTCATCTGCCGCTTTATTGTACTTCGTCGACCCGTGACGAGCAGTAGTTGTGGACTACTCGTCACGGTTCGTGAACGTTGCACGAACAATGAAAATCCGCGTAGTTACTAATCATGTGTTATTATGTCATTGTACAGACAGACACAGACAAGCAGTGGTAACGTTGACATTACACAATTCCGGTTTGGATCGCCTCGGCGTGACTCATTTTTTGACCCTTAGCCACCCTTGTTTGGGTCTCGTCTCGACCCATACTTCGGGTAACTACTGGGCTAGGTAAACCAATGAACGCTGCATTAAGCTGCGGCGACAAGCAGGCCTATTTCTTAACTTTTGGTGGTGCAGAGACATGGTGATAATCGAGTGTGGCTTCGTTTGCAAGCATGCAAGTTTGTTCAGAGGACATGTGAAACTTTCCCCAATTTACAAAATTGTCTTTATCATATTTTGAATTATATTGTTTAACTCCAAATAGTTAGCCAAATACTTAATTATTTTTGTGAGGCAAGCTTAGTACCTAGCATAGGCCCTACAAAAATGCTACTGCAGCCGCATTTCAAAGCGTTCACATAAAAACTAAACATTTTTTATACACGTTGAGGGACACTAGCCTTTACGTCAGGGATCTCCATATTATGGCCTACGAAATCATTCCATTCGGCCCGCAAAGGCATTTTGGCAACAATGAAAAACTAATATGTTTACGAAATATTTCTTGACATGATAGAATTTAACACATCCGAAACAATCACATTACGTAAGATGTCCCGCCCTTGAACTGCTGTGTAAGAGATTATGTTGCCCTCTAAAGAAAGGTTTGGAGACCCTGCTTTACGTTATCAGCTGCATACCTCAACCAGTCGCTCAAGAATTGAACAAGATCCGCATCTTATATGCACGCAAGTTTTGTAGATCTACTTCGGGAGTCGGTGTCTTGGGTCAAAGTTACTACTCAGTTTCGATAGAAGGTGTGTGGTGTACATCAAAAGTGTTTAAAAAATGTAAAAAGCGCAATCACAATGGCGGTCACGATGATTTCTTATTCAACTGCAATAGTGGCTGAAAAAGCATACTGCAGATCTTGCACTTATAGCAAGGGTCGGGAACTTTTTGGCGAAGGGAGCTATCAAACCTACATATTTTTATTTGTATTTCCGTCAGAGCCATATAATATTTTCAACACTTGCAACTAATAACTAACGTGTGCATTTTTAAGCAACATCAACAGTTTCAAACAATGGTAAATGTCTAAATTTTCTCTTTAATAACAGGCTTCTTACAATTACTGTTAATGCGACTTCTGGTGCTGCATGGTGTTGCTGATGACTTTGTAGTCTGGTATATGGAAAATAACGGAAGAAGTTTCATTCGTAGCAATCGTGTTAAGAAAATATCAAGCGAGCCAGATGCCATCATCAAAAGAGCCACATCTGGCTCGCAAGCCATGGGTTCCCGACCCCTGACTTAAAGCATCGAGATTTTCACAAGCGCTTTTGCAAGAAAGTTTAATGAGGAAATGGTGGCTTTCATCCAAAGTAGAAGCTAGGAATTTTACTACAAACAAACTTTTAAAATTTATTATCAACTTAATGAAAACAGACTTTCCATTTGCCGGCTAAAACCTGAATATGATTATTCATGAAAAAGCGCCAGGAAATGGACGTTTCATGGATGATGAAAATATGCAGTGTCCTTTCTTTTATAGATTTTGGATTTGATTTTAAAAACCTATGTCATTTTACTGCTACCAGAAAAAGACTCAAAGTAATAGTATGAGGCCCACTGTCATCACCATGATAAGCAAATACTGCATTAAACCGCGATAAGGTGTCAGTATATTGTGCTTTGTTGGTCCATCAGTGAAAAGCAGTCTCAGGTCTACTTTTGTGCAAGTTGGGGACACTTGATCCTTAAAAGGTAGCATAGAACGACTAGACAGTCTAAACAGAAAATTTGCAACAATGTTGAACATCACTGAAGCAAAAAATGCTCATTTCCTTGTGTGCAAACGTACTGGGTTTGCCCATCAGAGGCTCAGAGATTTTGTAAAAATGACTCTGACTCGAATCATTGATTGTAGGGAGGATGCCAAGTGCCTTCACGTGGTCCTCCCTGTACGAAATTTGCGACGAAATGTCAACCAAACCTGTTAATACAAGAGCAACCACTGCTACCTGCGCAGGGTGTGTTCAGCGTGGGGTGGGTATTGAAACACCCTTCACAAGGCGTGGCAGCAGTAATGCTGTCGAAGACCCATGGCCCAACATACTCCAGCTGAACACCGAGGGGTTCACTGATAACAAGATCTCTGTCATTTAGCAATTAGCCTATAAGAACAAAGTTTTCATAATTGCCCTACAGGAGACCAACTGCACAACTGCAGACAAGCTAGTGATTCCCAACTTTTCACTAGCTGGGTCAGTCCTGAGCAGGAACCACGGCCTTGCCACGTTTGTACATGAGCGGTTGGAATGGTCATTTGTCGATCAGTCTCCAGAGCAATCAGAGACTGAGTGGTTGTGCGCAGACGTCGCAGGATACAAGATCATTAACGTCTACAAAACTCCACGCTTGTAATTCACACCAACGGCCATCCCGACGTTCCCACACCCCAGTCTGTATGTTGGTGACTTCAACTGCTAACATGTCAACGGGGGTTACAACAAAATTCCCCTGACGATGAGAGCCTGGACTCCTGGGCAACATCCAACAACCTTGGGCTGTTGTATAACCCAAAGAAAACAGTCAGCTTCTTCTCTCACCGATGGAACGTCGGAACCAACCTAGACCTGGCCTTTGCGAGTCTAGGCCAGGATACCCAACTGCCGGACAGACGTGTTCTAGGAACGTTCCCGCAGTCACAACATCGGCCTTCTCTCATAACGCCACCGAAGCTCAAGGTTCCTGCCCACAGCGACCCGGTGAAGTGTTGGAACTTTCACAAGGTTGATTGGAAGCGCTTTTGCCTTCTCACAGATGAATCCGTTGAGAGATTGCAACCTCGGGACACACCAAACATTGAGGGGGCATGCCAGGATTTTTTGTGAGAGCCTACTATCTGTGGCCAAATAATGTCAGCCGTCAGAAGAACTATGTGCTATGCTGGGACAAAGAGTGCAAGACCCTCTATCGCTCCTTCATCCGAGCCCCAATGGGAATGACTCTGATAGAACCACTTCATCTCTACCATCTCGGATCAGGCAGAAGAAGCAGGAGCGATGGGAGGAAGCTGCAAATTCCATCAACTTCTCGCACTCTAGCTGTAAGGGTGGAGAACCATCAACAAACAATCATGCATGCTGATGGAGACTGGCAGGCAGTGGAAGGGGTGCTGAGCAAGGACATGGCAGCATTAGTTGAATACCTCCAGACTTGGAAGCTAAAGCTCAGCACTACAAAAACGGTGTCGGCAGCCTTCCGTCTTAACAATAAGGAAGCTAAACGTGAACTTAAAGTCAAATACAACAACAAAACCCTTCCCTTCTACTTCGAGCCCAAATACCTCGGAGTAACGTTGGACAGGTCGTTCACGTATCGCTGACACCTTGAGTCACGTCGCAAGAAGTTGACAACACACGTTGCGCTCCTGCGGCGGCTTGCTAGCTCCGTAAGGGGCTCTGGAGCAACAACTCTGTGAATAGCCACCCTAGCCCTGGTGCATTCAACTGCAGAGTACTACGCTCCTGTCTGGTGCCGCAGTGCTCATACCCGCCTCGATCCTGCCATCAACGATGTCTTGTGAATTGTGATCGGATGCCTGGCAGAGGTGAGCATGGACAGGATCAGGATTGCATATCCTGCAGGATACATGCGATTTTTTTTGTTCAGGATTGGATTTGGACATTTGTTTTTGAAAAAAATTGGGGATCAGGCCAGGATTAGGATATTTGTTTGAATTCTATAACGAAATTTTCCTGAGAGTGAATCAAGTGAAGATGTCACAAATGATTTTGCTGTTTTGCTATGATTTTTATACTCACAAAAAATCAAAATGGTTTTGTCAGTAGCCTATGTGCTGCACTTATCACAATCAATAGGCGTATTTACATGGTCGTGCTAGTAAGTGCGGTCGAAGGGAGTTTTGACGTCAAAAGAGCTCAGTGCAATTGAACCAAAACGAAAACGTTGCAGCTGTGTGTTTACATGCGCTTCAGAAAGACTGGGTGTTCTGTGCTGCTGACTTTAGGCTAGCGGCGCTAGCTTCACGAGTAAACTAATTCTTTTGTGGTCGGTGTAGAGCTGTAGGTTTTCCAGTTACAAATGACAAACGGAGATTCAATCTTATGCGACAGCACTCAAGAGGCACAGTAGTGATTACTTTTCACAAAACCCAGCTTACTGGGTTGATGAAAGGCAAAAATTATGCCTGGACAAATCATTTCTTTGCACAGGTTTCTGTAACGATTCAGCATGCGTCAGACAACACACAGGGATTATCACAATCCGGCAGATATCTACTAGTACTATAACACCCAATTTGGGTTGCATTCCAGCAAACGTGGTGTCCTAGGCTACAGTACTTTTTTGAAGCAAAGTACTATCAGCAATTAGCCTTAGTATATAGGCTACCAGGCCGTTAATTTTGTATGTAAACTGCAACCAGATTTTTCTGTGGACAATACTGACATCCAAAAATTGCAGCAAAACAGCAGTCTAGGAGCGTACTGCAAATGGTACAACCAGGGCTTGTTACGTAGCCTACAGGATTTCACTACACTCCACAGTCACACAGAAGTTTGATGTCGTTTATACTGCAATAGGCTATGGATTGCAAAATAACTTAAAACCAACACGTTGTACCATTTCAAAACTGCAGACGTGATTTTAATTCAACCATGCATCATCCAACCAACGCAGGCATTATAACGACTCCCAAACCTAAGGCGGCTGCTTCGTGAACACACTTACACTTTTACCTGGGAGCTCACTTACGAACCAAGCAACTATGAGCGTGCTGTGCTCACTTTCCCGAGAGCTCATTCGATCACTCAAGCAGTTGGTGATTCAGCAGTAGTCGTGTCACGTGACCAGGAAAGTGAGCTGATGAGCTCACTTAAAGCGCCATGTAAAAAGCCCTCATAATAATTTGCGCTACTTTATTGCAATTTTTTTCCGGCGAAGTGGAAGTAGGGGAGGTGTGGGACCCATGGGATGGATTTTTTCAAACGGGCATATGACCTAGATTATCCACCGAAAGTTGCTGGAATTTTGTTCAGTTGAAGGTTTATGGACCAAAATTCTTCATTTCAAGTTTTATAGAAATCAATTAATGCTTTATATGTTTTTTTTAATTTTGAAAATTTTTTAATTTTGTTCCGTGGGTCCCATTCCGACGGCACCTTCGGAACATCTCACAGGGACCGATGGAACAATTCCTTATAATAAATAATAAACAACAATTATCTTGATGATGCTTGCCAATTTTTTTGGGTATGTTCTTTCGTTGTTGAAAATAACTACCAGCAAAAATCAGTTTGTATTAGCCAAACTTTTTTTGCTATAGGCTATATATTATACAGTATATAAGTTCAACGTACCAATGAAAAATGTGAATTATGTAAGTGCTTTGCCAATGCTATCTCGCTACGTTTTAACAAAATTCTATTCGCATCATTCAAAAACTTTATACTTTTAGTTGCAAGTCATATTTCATGTGTAAACTAAGATAAACTCACAATTTCGTTAAAACTTGTGTAAAAACACAACAAAAACGAAACAAAAGTTTGCATATTTTTAGGTTGTCTGCCCCCTGGAACCAATGCTTAAGCTATTTTACAATACAGTTGAATACATTTATATTCAATGCACATAGAAAATATCTACAGTGTTTGCCCCAGTTTCATCTAAATTCTATATCATTTCCAATGAAACTTCAGGGCAATTGTATAAGGTCTTCAAATTGTTAAAGAAAAGCTTCAAATTATGAGGATTAAAAGCCATACCTTAGTTTGTGTTAAGCTTCTTGATTCCACTTTTCTGAGGCTGAGACCCTCACGTTGCTTTTGAAATTCTCTCAGCTAATCCTGTACTCAGTACTGCTATTTGTTTCCACTCCCATTATTTTTGAATGTTGTTATTCTCAACTTGTAGCACATTTTAATGCAAATAAACACACTTTCTTTTTGTTCAGTGAGTACATTAATTTTGATAAGAATGGTCCTTTGAAGCACATTCCTCTTCTCTGGTAACACAGACACTTGCACAAAATGTACTTTATGTTAACTTTACGTTAAAGCTATAATGTTAAAAAGTTAAAATTAGTTATCTAAATTGCGACCACAGACTTCCTTGAAAGCATCTTTCATTACTCTGTGTAAACATTTTAAGGTTTTTGACCGGCTGTAAAAATGTATAGTGGCCAGTGCAATATCTAATGTTTGCTACTTGTCTCACTTTCAGTGTATTGAATTTTTTGACATAATAAAACACTTTAAATTTAGGTTGTTCGTAGTAAATAAACCTCTGTTGGACTTTGTTTTGTGCAATAAACTTTTGCAAAATCAAGGAATTACGAATTGAGGGACATTTGGAACACCCCCGTTCCATGGGTCCCATCAACACCCATTTTTGAAAAAGTGCACGATTTTACACTGCTACTGCATCCTAAACCTATCATCCCTATTTTCTCTGAGATATTTTTTTAACTACCAGCCTATCCTGGGAAATGTATGGAACTTTCTACATTGAAATTATGATAGACAAAGCAATCGCTAAACGATTGCAAAATATTTTACTTTGATGCCTCAAAAACAAAAAACATGCTTAATTTTTTTTTCAGATTGACACAGATTCTTCCTGTTAACGGATAACACTGTTGTCCATAAATACATATCTTTGCAATCACATACCAAGAGAATATAGTCACCAGCTGGGGAGTAATTTAAATGTTTCTTCGGTCCCCGTGTTCCACGGGCCCCACACTTCCCCTAGTAAGCTGCTCTTCTATTCTATTGCTGGTATGCTGCTTTGTTTTGTTGTGCTGAGTGTCATATCATATGTGTGTGTTCGGTGTTGTGTAGGCTAATGTAGTGTGTTTCATGGGTGGCGAACTTGTCTTTGACTAGGATCAACTAGAAAATGTCTTGATAACTCGCAATCGACCAGTTGGTAATATATAATATAGTCACAAATACAAAATGCCAATGTTGAGTAGCCTATCACATGGATGATGTGGAAATGTAGTGAGTGAGTGTATCATCGCCTTAGTAAGTGATGCAGAGACAGAAGGCAAAGTGTCTGTTACACCAGTGATTTCTATACGATTATAGTAATTATTGGTTACACCTAAATTTTGATTGCCATGCAGTAATAGAAAAAATATCACAATAACTTCGTGNCATCTGCTGAGTTAGCCTGTAATCAGCCATCACAAGAGGCACCAAAGAATATATGTGACCAACCAATTGATAGATAATTTNTATGTACTTTCTGGAATATTGATTGAAAAATATCCTTTTTTTAAGCAGCTTGTCAATTCAATGCAAAATCAGGTGCAATAGACCAAGTGACCATCAGCAATCAACCTGATATGATCAACCTGTTGGACACCCGTGTCTATTTCAATGTTTCAGCTGCATTTCCTTTTGGTTAGAATGTTGAACATTCTACCTCAAGTTTTATGCAGTCAACCTTTGCTAAAAGACAGTTTGAGTTTGTAGTTTTTGTAAGCTACATGGTTTTATTAGATTTTATACTGTGATTTACTCTCAGTGTTACAATATATATTTTCCTTATTTTATGAATTGATTGAATGCTTGGAGCTTTTTTGCAATTAGCTGATGCAGGTGGAATTGGTCATACAACAAGGACTGTATCCTTCAATTAGCGGATCTTCTTTGCCATATAACCAAAAACCCTAACCCAAATTGTAAACCTGTGTCTGGTTTTCAAAACTTATTAAAAGAGTTCTATAGCTTACATCAAAAATTTTATATATAATAAAAAGTCTAAACAACAATGCTGAGAGCCCAAACGACGATCACTCACATAGCAGAAATTCCTTTTGGACTAGGTTATCGTACTAATGGCTAGTGCCACGAACACAGTGTTATAAGTGGACAAAGTCAGATACACCACAGTTCAAATGGAAAAATAACCACAGTAGAGCTATACCTTTGGCAGTAAAACATACACTAATTTTCTGTTTTACAATTGAAAGTGCACAACATGTGATGTTATTTTTAGGCAGTGTCTATTTTGCCACCAGGATGGTAGCAGCAAAAGGCTTGGTAGAAAGGAAGTAAAGATAACTAAAACATAAACCTACAACCTAACCTTAACCCTAATCTGAAATAACGCTAAGCTAACCTATCCCTAACCTAACACTAAGCTAACCCTAACCTAACACTAATCTAATGCTAACCTAACCCTAATCCTATCCTAACAACACTAACCCCTAAAGGTAACACCTAAGCGGAGCCTGGAAAAAAGAAAAGAACAAAAGGAAATGGAAGTCAGCAAGGTGAGAGTCAAACTGCAAACCACTTGCATAGCAGCTGTAACACCTAACCATTGCACCACGAGAAGGACAGCGTTTTCCTGACAAAGTTACCTTTTTCTTTGTATTGCGTCATGCCCCGAGACCAAATCTTCGACTGTTGGCACAATAGCTCCAGCCGATCTGTTGCCACCAGAATGTCGCTAGTAAGACACTAGCCTACCTTTAAACCTTATTTTTATGGATTGGGTCAGAAAATGACAGGCAGTTAGTATAAAGCGTTGAGTTTGTCACAATAGCAGCACTGTTATGGTAGTCAGGTAGACGTGTGTTACTGTGTGAATGGTTTTCATGCTGACTCTTGCCATAATTGGGCACCATTTGTTTTGGTTGTATACAACTACAGTGATTGCACATTTCATGGTACCGGTTTTTATTACTTTTTTCAAAAGTTTCCAAATTTTGTGGTCAGATGTCTGGTTTAGGTTTAATAAGTTTTAGGTTTACGTTTACTAAGTTTCTACCAAGCGTAGTCCAGCCTACTGCACACTTGTCATGGATTAGTGTCATGTTACAGGCGATGGATGAATAAGATTTCAAAAATGAAGGTCCACTGGTGGACCTATAACCACTGCCTGTTTGTTTCGTATTTAACCAGTGTTGCATTTGGATATGGATGGATATTGGATACTAAATTTCAGAATTTTTTGGATAAGGATTGGTTATTCAAAAAATTTATCGGATATAGATCAGGAGTTAAAATATCAATATCCGCTCACTTCTGATGCCTGCGTCCTACACAATGTTCCCTCTAATTTTTTGTAGTCTGTGTCATAGGCGTAGCCAGGGAGGCCAGAGGGACCATGGCTCCCCCAAATTTCTAGAAAATAGTCATTTTGTGCCTTGAGAGGCATTTTTCCAAACACAATAGTGTTATTCGCCTAAAATCAAGCATTTTGTCCCCCAAACATATTAGGCCCCTCCCAAATTTTTAGGCTAGCTACGCCACTGGTCTGTGTGCACAGAAATTTTGGTGTGTGGGCACTTTTTAGAAATGACTAATACTGTATTTGTGCAACAACCCATGAAGAAATTTCAGCATTCTTATCTGATAAGTAGGCTTATCAAGAAAATTTGGTTATTCAGTAAGTTGTTTTGTAGTGTTGTTTTATAGATTGTATATGCTGTAGTGATGGCTATGCATGTCATCAGTAGATAACAATGAACATGCATGGGAAATATAAAATGACATTGTTTTTGTAAGAAATGGTTTTATGTGAATTGAATAAAGGGTTGAAAAAAGAACAAAAAGAAACGAAATACAATTGGCGCAATGGTTTGCAAAAGAAAAGTTAGCTCGATCACAAGTCTTGAAACAGCCTACAAAATATCGTTTCCAATTGCTAAATGCGGGAAACCACAGACCAAGGGCAAAAATTTCATTAACCAGTCACAATAAAAGTACTTTTTATTTTTGAAGAAATCAAAATGTATACTTTTAAACATGAGAGTCTCTATATGTTTCTGGGGTAAGATAATGCCTTTGAACAATTTTTTGGCAGCAAAGGGGTGATAGAGATTTCGATGTTATGTTAGTGGGCAATGGGCTAAAAAAGTTTGAGAACCAATATTTTACAGTATTTCATCACTGCCTTAGAACAACTTTTTCACGTCTATCCTTGCTGCTGGCCCATTCTTCATAAACCTTCAGCTTGTCTATAACACATCCATCTCGTTGATAAGACTTGACTCTCATTATCATGTCTAAATGCCCTTCTCGTAGCCTGTTCCTTAGCTTGGTTTTGATGTAATTCATCAAACTAAATCTGCGCTCACATTCAACGATGGATGCAAGGAAAGTCCCACTGATATCTACGAGCTTTGCCAAATCTCTCAACTGTTCATGCTGAAACACAAAGCTTATCAAATCAGCAAAAGTGCTAACAACTCCAGCCTTAATTTTTTCTGCTATTGCATATTTAAAATCTGTGTATTGTTCAATAATTATATTTAGTTCTGGCAAAACAGACTGATATTTAGACCACAGAGCTTCAATTTGGGTGATGGCAAAAGCATAGCAAGGGGATTTCAATGCAGCACAATCAAATGCTACCCAGTCTTGCACTTGTTCTGGGAATCTTTCTACCATATGATCACATAAAAGCCTTCAACAGTCCTTCAGTGTTAAAAGTGGAAGTTTCTTCTTCAGAGATTCTTGCTAACAAATTATCCACTCTTTCACCCCAAAATGTCGTGTCACCAAGATACTTCTGCCATAGTTTATTAATTTTTGCATGTGCAAAATTCTGTGCATCAATAGGTATCAATCCTTGTCTTTAGAAAATTTTGCACAAAGCAGCTAATTCCTCAAAAACATCATTTAAAGCTTCCAAAGCTATATGAACTTCATTATTTTTTAATTTCTTAAAACAATATTTGGAAATTGGGTCATAAGATTTCATTTCTTCAAAATATGCAATCAAGCTATAATAATTTTTAATAATGGCCTGCAGAGCAAAGTGACGTGACAACCATCTAACTTCATTTAGTGACCTAAAAGCAATCGCCTCGTTTTCACAAGCTGCAGCAATATCTTGAAATTTACAGTGATTGGTTGTAGAACGAGAAAACATAGAATAAATAGTTTGCATCAATGTTTTGATATCTTGCAATAGCTTCACTTCTTTCCATCTATCAGCTATGCCCAAATCTTCCTGATGTGCAACACAATGCTGTTGTACTAAATGTGGTATACGTTCCTTGAGTTTCACCGCTACACCATTTCTTTTGCTTAGCATTACTGCTGCACCATCAGATGTAAACATAACCATTTTATGCAGCTTCAGCCTATATTTTTCGTAAAACTGTTCAATTGCAGTGACAATAGATGAAACTTCACATGACTTTAGTTGTATGATTCCCTCAAATCTAGTTTTATATTCAAAAGAAACTCTGTATTTAAAATGTAAAATCAGACATTTGCTTACAGATATATCTGTACTTTCATCAACAGTTAAAGTGTGAAAATTGGCAGAAGGTATTTTTTCCATTATTTCCTGGCTAATAACAACATTGCTAGATTCCAAAAATTCAAGAGAGTAATTTTTGCTTCGCCAATTTTTGCCAATATTTGAACATACTTAGCCATATGATTGTAGACATGGGCGTCTGTAGAAATTTTTCCAGGGGGGGGCAAATTTGACATTTTGCTTACCTTTTTCAGGCTGTTGTCGATGCAATGCATGCAAAAAATGTCCAATGTTACGGCAACAGTTGTATACATGGTTTTCCTTGTAAGAAACTTTACACTGAGCAAATGTTTGTATTAGTGAGCATGGATATTTTAAGACTGAGTTAGCAGAGTTCTAAAGGAGTTACAAACTTTGTGAATTTTTAGAATAAGTGTAAAACTGTATGAAAATATGAACAAAGTGCAAATTTAATTCAAATAGCTTATCCTTGTTTTCGTGCTTCTCCATTGTTTTGGAATGTTGCAAGTGCGTGAGAATGAAATTTCACTGCGCAAAAGGGCTGGTGGTACTGCGCATTTGCGCACATTTAGAGGGAGCATTGGTTACAAAAAATGCGCTTTGTTGGCAACAATGCTTTTTTACACATAGTATAAACCAGGGATGGGCAAACATGTTCAATGGAAAAGTCATGCGCAGAAAACCAAAAACACCAGTGAGCCGCAAAACCAGTTTGTATTGTCAATACAAATGCGGTAAAGAATGCAACTTTTACATAAATGATTTACAGTAATTGTCAGTATTAACTTTTTGTTTGATTTTCTAGTCCCCGAAAATCTGGACAATANGTTGCAAAAGCTGTGCGCATTTATTCTCCCAAGTGTTCATTTTTCAGGGTTGCACGATGGTTTAATTTTACGAACTTCATTTTTCAGCGTGTGCACAGCCTCTTAAAGCTGTGTGCACACGCTCACAGCTTAGAGGGAACATTGGTCCTACACCAACGGACAACCTTTCAATGCTTGCAGGCATCCAACCTGCTGAGCTTTGTTGCAATGAAACCACACTGTCTGTAGCAGAGGTGGCCGGAGTCACTTTTTCAGACTCCAACTCCGTTCCTGTTCCAAAATTTTTTAATCCGGTATCAAGCGAAATTTCTGACTTGCGAAATTTCGGACTTCCCAGCATGTACGCATGCACAGAGTAATATTCTACATACCAAATACGTCAATAAAACTGATAATTAGGGCTTAGGAATTCGTGTTTAGGAAAGTATGTTGAGCTGGGGTTGGGGCAAGGGTGAGAAAAAGAACAATAATTAAGGTCAAGGACTTGTCCGAAAATTTTCAATGGTTAAAGTTATTCCTGTGCTGTAGCTTGTTTTGGGTATCTGACATCTAACCAAAATGTTTTAAATTTACACAACATACATCAAAAAAGTAAATGCAAGACTGTATTTCTCTATTCTGAGAAGCAAAATCACTGAATAACAATAACAGGTCAGAAATTTCGCAGAGGTCAGAAATTTCGCTTGACAACTGTCCGGAAATTTTTCAAATTTGAGAATCCGACTCCTGAAGTTGGCATCTTCAATTCCGATTAATTGATTTGATTCTTGCCATGACATTTTTTGCCGGTATGGAATCGCACTGCACAAGAGTCAGGTTCACAGTTCCAGTGTCATGCAGTGATGAGCTTGCAGTTCACTCATGTCCCCTCCTTTAGCTGCAGGTTGCGAAAGTCGGGAGCAGTTTGTTCTACTGTTGTCTTTATTGCGTAACAATAACATGGCAACAAACCTGCAAAGGTTCACTTTATATTACGGTAGCAGGCATTTTGTTGCATGAGACTGTTGAACGCACTCATCTTGGCAGGTAATGCAGCAAGACAGTGACATGCTCACAGCGGTAAGCCAGGTACATTTTCACTTTGTAAAAAGAAGTATGAGCGAGTCTATAGCAATGCTTCCACAAGTTTGAAAATCTTTTATTAGTGCGAGTGTGGCCAATGTGCCTGAGTGTAAAACTACACATATGCAGTTGGAGAGCAACAGGCAATTCCCCCCGAAATTTTCAAGAACATGTTCAGTTGAATATATCAGCTAGGTGCGTCCCTGCTTGCTAAGTAAAATAAAGTCATAATTTTTGGTTTCGTTGAAAACCATGGCAATCCAATGCTTTCTCCTTTACAGATCATGGCAATAAAGAAATGTCCTGCATTGACAATCTGCAGATAGCATTGTCATAATGCTAATATACTTGGCTACTGCTGCCAACGAAGCATTCTTTTGTGATTGTTACTGTAACATGGGGCATTTTCTTTGTAGTGTAGAAGGATAAAATGTTTTATGAACTTCCATTTGCATTGCATCGTCAGCAATGTTCCCACTGGGTGCTCAAATACTCAGGACCACCGGAACTGTTGTGTAGTGAAATCTCATTCTGACGCACTTCCAACATTCCAATGCAATGGCAAAGTATGCAAACAAGAAGCTATTTGAATGAAATGTGTATTTTGATAAGATTGCATCTTTATTATATAACTCACAAAGTTTGTAATTCATTGAAAACCCTACTTACTCAGCCCTGAAATGATCGTGCTCACTAAAACAAATATTCGCTCAATGTAAAATTATCTTAGAGGGAACACTGATCGTAAGCAATTTGAAAATGATAAACAAAATCTCGATATTACCCCCCTGGAAAAATTTCTGCGGACACCCGTGAATGATCGTGCTTTTTCGCTTTCGCTTTTTCGTTACTTTCATGCTTTCACTCATTACGAATTGTTTGTTTCCTTCCGTTCTCTTGATTTTGGTTACAAAATATAGAGAATCAACCTGCTTCTTGTTATTATTTCATCAAAATTATCTGCAATAACAAATATTATACACAAAATAATATGGGTGTTGCAGACTATTCCAAACGACAATAAAAAACTGTAAGGTTCCCCATTTGAAGAGTACTGATCTAAACTGCATCCAAGTGACTACGCTCACTTGCTGCAACATACAAGTCAAACAGCACTACTGCACTACGCTGGCCACTGGTAATTGTGGTGTAACAAATGTAACCTGTGATGAGAATAAGTATTATGTTGTTACGTGAACTGTTTATCTCAAGTCCTCGTTGTACCTGCGCCAACGCCAGTGACTACGTCAAATTGTTATGTGCCACATTGCTTGTTGGTTCTGTAGCGGTGCAGTGTCAAAGTTTGATCAGTTTTATCACTCAAGCTTTTTCTAAATCAGTGCTTCCCAACCTTTTTCAGTTCGCGACCCACTTTTAATGCAAGTTTTATTGTGCGACCCACAATGAGATATGACCAAACGTTCGTGACCCACTTTTAATGCAAGTTTTATTGTGCGACCCACAATCAGATATATGACTAAGATTAACAGTTACGTAAGACCTGCGTCTTTGCTACTGTTTACCTGAAATCAACAAACTACTAATCTCTCTATAGTTATAGTAGCCTACCTACACTTTCCAACGTCTAGGGGCGTACGTACTGAAATAGTTAATGCGACACAA
>JGI24159J19872_10006433_pt1 | contig 15300 bp, 14 predicted proteins | sample Ectturendosymbi4_FD_19872 | JGI IMG/M metagenome (IMG submission 19872) | reverse complement strand
TGTATGTGGCGCGAACAAGCAATAATAGAGTGATCTCGTCAGGTGATCTCTATTGTTGCTTGCTGCCACGGTGCGAAGCTCTGCGCACATGCCACTCGGGATTTCCGATCGCAACAGTACAAAGTTTATTCTAGCAATGTCTTGAGGTGGTCATTATTGCAGAAACATGGATCTTGCATACAATGTCACCTACCAAAGATTACTTGAATTCGTTGTGTTAATGTTCTGTATTTGCTTGTGTACATTTTTTGCAAAATCGATAAAATAAAGTTCTATTGGCATTGGAAGAAACATTTTTAGCCGTGTTTGTTTGATAAAATTGTTTAGTTTATAAATTGTTGCTGGCTGACAACGTTCAAATGTCTGGATTGCTGAGTTGCCTGACAGTGGCCGCCGTTTTTTGTCCCTGATCATGTCCATGCTTGCATTAATGTCAATTGCCCTGCGAGGGGTTACCCCATTACTTCACACATATGACAATATCTTTTTTGTTTCTTTAGGTTTATCATATTTTCTGGTTTCAAACCTTTTTACTGTGTATTGTACCTGATTACTCTTTTCAAAATGGCCAAGAAGTCTGATAACAATCCAAAAAAAGACTTTAAGTCAGCTGCTTCACATGCTCCTCCGGAGCGAAAGTTGGTAAGTATGCTTGTTTGAATTTGATCTTCGTGTTAAATAATAGAAAACTACTGGCATGATATATCATATCAATCTTTTCAGGTCTCAGAATGAATTTGCCTCTGTTCCTGTTTTTGAAAAAGTTGAAGCAAATAGTCCTATGATTTTTCTGGTGTGTGCAAATATATATATATTTACTGTTTTGTGCAATTTATGCAGAACAAGGATTCAGGAAACAGGAAAGAATCATCTAACTCCAACACTTCAATTTGGTTGATGATTTTTATCATCACTGCTGGAACTGGAGCTGGCTTTTATTACTTTTTTGAAGAGGTACTTTATAAGTATTGAATTTCAAATTTGGTTTTCAAGACCTTGAAAAAGTATTGAATTTGGCCAAAATGTCCCCTAGGTATTGAAAAAGTATGGAAATTCCAAATGGGAAAAATATTAGAAGTGTCTGAGTAAAAAGGTCTGTGATTGCACTGATAGATTTAAATTGTTTGTTATCTAAAATTTTTATTGAGTGAACTTACAAGCAAGCAACATGCATAACAAACAGGTCTCTTGTGCACCAAATGATGATTTAGTGGGTTTTGCAGTTTTAATCTGCTGTGTAGCAGCAGCATTCACTCAATTTTGCAATCTTTCCAAATTTAATAACTTGTGGCTTCATGATCCATTGAACAAAGATCGGATTGTAAGGGACACTGCTAAGAGCAGCATTACTCTATGTAAACTATAAGTAGTTCTTCAAAGAATATTGACTTGAAAAAAACTAAAGTTTTACCAGCTTTTCCACCTACCTCAAGCTGGTTTGCTCAAGATCATGACTGTGATATCATCTTAACCAATTTGATAATTTTTCATCTTGGCCCAAACATTTTCAGGTTTTCATTTTTTTCGAGAGGAAGTTAGTATTTGAGTCGAGTTTATTGGTGCAAACGTTGGACAATTGCATGCAATAAAGTTGAAGCGCTGGGACACCAACTAAAACCTGTTGAATAGGTTGTCTCGTCAGACACCCCTCGACAGTTTCATAATTTTCTATCATGGTTTAAAGTTCAAGGCCGAATTATTGGGTAGTTAGTAAGGTTACATAATTAAAGGGGCTGTGGTCCGTTAGCTGATCAACACAATTCCGCACGAGTGCTGGGTCGCAACTGGTATCTCTTGTGGTTTGTCCAGTTCCGCATAGAGCTGAACATGACAGAAAGTGTAAACCCAACTAAAATGAACTTTGCACAGGTTTCCATAAATCTTCTGCATCCATACAGTTGTTTCTGTTCAGAAGTCATTTATTTCAAACATCTGCACATGGTGACAACAACTTCTGTAAATTCTGGCCTGTTGTGAAGCTCTTGTTGCTGCTATCATGTGGACAGGCAACTGTTGAACAAGGTTTCTCTATGAACAAAAATGTGTGTGAAATTTAGGTGGTTCACATCTCACTGCAAGGTGCTTGGTGAAGAACTACTGTACATTACTAATTTGGGATGATTAAAAATGTCATGATTGGGAAGGACCTTTTACAAGCTGCAGGTGGAGCAAGAAGTCGATACTTTGTATATCTGGCTGAAAACAAAGACGCCAAGGAAAAAGTTAGCAAGTCAGTCAAGAGAAAATTTTAGAGATAAACGTAAAAAAGCGCAGAATCCAAGAGAAGGTGAAAGCTCTTCACAGAGGAACCATGGAATTGGCAAAAAAGCAAAAGATTTATATAAGTCCGTTGGCACTACTTACACAATCAAACTGAAAAACAGCAGGTATCAAAGAAAAGCTCTTCCTGATCTAGATGAACAGCAAAGAAATGTTGCGTGATTTAAGTAGTGGCGAGTAGATACATTCAGCAGTGCTCGATGGTACGAAATGTTGATCAGGAGTCTCTAACTCAAATTGCTCTGAGAGCTTAATGAGGACTTATCAGGTAATCAGAGGGCCACTTTATGACGCTGACGCAACAATGACAATACCTGAGTTTTACTAGAAACAGCTTTACATCTTATTTCCTGCGAAAGGTGTTGTGGGTTATAGAGAAATCATTTCTACCCGTCTCCAGGTTCGTTCAAAAGGAACTTGTTCACTCACTGGCCGAACACTTTTAAACACCGATGAATAAACTAAATAATTGGAGTATTTATTATTCAAAAACTCCCAAAAAGTAGGACCAGCTGCACAAAATGCTCGTGGGCCATGTGTTTGTGACCTCTGGTGTAGATGTAGTTTGCTACAGTGTTCTCTTGCCTTTGTGCTGAGTTTCATTCAAGTTTTTTGGTACCTCGTTTTGGTGTGTAGACAAAGCAAACCAACTTAACTGCATTAGGTTTGTTTAGATTGGTGCAGTAAGTCTTCAGTCACTGATTCTTCAAATCTTGTTCTTTGCAGGTTATCACAGTTTTGCTGAAGGCAAAACAATTCAATATTTGTGCAGTATTGTGCAATGGTGTAAAATTAAGTTCCATGATTAGGAATTTCACAAATTGAAGATAAGGCATGGTATTGAACTTTTTTAATGTAGTATTGAAAAGGTATTGAAAAAGTAGGCAAAATAATTTTTGAAAATGCACGGGAACCCTGATTTGTATCACAAGTGTAGTTGTTTATGTTGTTACTTTCTTGTTAATGGGGTTTTAGACTAAACCATGAAGGGGACAACCACAGTTTGATGAACTTCTTTAAAAGCATTAGGAAATGTGTAAAGTAAAAATTGAGTGTCTGCTTGCAGATTAACCATGAAATAATTTTTCAAAAGTATTTGTGTTGATAAAGGTCCTTTTATCTATTTGCCAGTAATGCTCTTTTCACCTTGGTATTTTTTATTCACGTTTTGAGCATCAGCATGAAAAAATGTTTGTATTTGCATGTAGAAAATAGTTTTTGGCTCGTTTGTGTTGTGTTTTTTGTCACAGCACCAACAGGCTCATTGAAAACATATCTTCGACTTTGAACTTCCACGACGGCGCTGTGCCAGCGAATTCCACTTTCTTCTGTTGTTGTGTTTCTTTCAGAACAGTCTGTCGAATTCTAATGTTATTGCCTTATTCAAATATTTTTGCCTATGGCATTGTTACTTGCGTCGTTAGAATCAATCATAGTCGGAAAAAAGGCCTAAGTTAAAGAGATAAATCAGTACGCGAAGCTGCTTTAAACCTTTTGTAAAATTGTTCTTGTTACCGAGATTGCTATTGGAAAGTGGTCGCGGAAAAGAACATCTCATCTCTCGCTCCTTGAGATCCCAGTTGATGTAATTAATTTACAGATGAACGCAGCCAACAGATTGCTCATTCAGAAAATGACCAAAGCCAGTGAAGAGATTTCGTCGCTGAGCCACTTTCGCGAGCAAGCCAATAAACTGGCTGAAGAACTTAAGTCTGTGGCTGCTGTGAAAGCCTCAGTCAAGCAGCTGGAACAAGAGGTAATGTGGCAAAATATAAAACAGAGCACTTGCGTATTGGTCGTGCTTGTTCGGTTTGATAAGGTATTACGGGCTTCAGTTAAAGCACTTGCAGCACAGCCTTTTGAAATAACTTCCTTTCATGTGTAAGCTTAACCTGCCAGGCTGTCATCAATATGAGAATCCGTGTCTTAAATGGTTTAATGAACTGAGGATGGAACAACAATTGAAAGCAATGGCTGCCAACTGGTCTGATTTCTCTTTGCGGTAATTATAGACTTGCAGCTGAGATAATCACGAAATCCGTTTCAACAGTAATTGGTGTGGCGATCCCAGTTCTTACAGGAAAGGATGCAACTGTCACCGCAACGTTGTTTGCTCTCGATGATAAAATCACGCGTCGTCAGCAGTTGCGAGCGCAAGTCTTTTGTTTGATGCGACAAATACTTGACTTGGGCGAGCTTTCACCGCACGTTTTGTTTGTCTTTTGCGACAGTCCATAATTTGATCTCGTTTTCATGGAATATTTAAATATTTTGCTTGGTGAGTTCTTCTGGCAACGCGAAATACGGCGAACGACACGCACCCAACTTTACCTTGTCAATCTTCCTCAATACGTGTCGAGGTTTTCAAACCAATTTAAGGATGCTTCCGTTAAAAAGCATCTCCAAGCAATTTTTATTTTATTGCAAGTCTTGTGCGTTATTTTGCATGCCTCTACTCTGTGTTTGTTAATTACGTCGTAGCCTTCACTGTCATCTTTGTGAATGCAGAAGTTGTTTATATCGTTTCGCGACAGCCTTGCCCAAATTTTCGTTGCAGAAGAACTTGATATCACAGGCTCTTTCCACTTTATCAAATAATTTTGAGAGCTTGCAGTCCAAAGTTGCTGACAGCGGCGCACAAGTCAGTGAAGCTGCTGGCAAAGTTGAAAATGTAGCAGGAACTGTAAAGTCCGTGCGGGAGACCTTGCTTGAAACCAGAGAAAAGGTCGTGGCGCTGGTCAAGCAGCAGAAAGATGCCGACAGCTCACGGGAAAAGCTTGAGAAAGAAGTAAACTTTTCGTTATCGTGTATTTCTCTTGGGTCTCTTCATACCCTGATATGCTAAAAAGTCTCCCATCTATTTGATGAAAGACGTCCAGACAGTTTTGTTGAAGACTTATTAGTAGAACGCAATGCTGTACTTTATGCTTTCATAGCTTAGCATCGGATAGTTGCACAACGTTGAGGTGGATCTTGCTTAAGCCCTGACGTGAAAATTCGCGGAGATTTATTTTTGGCGTATGCACAGTTTCTCCGGCGAAATCCCCTCAGCATTGGAATGTGGCCCTTGTCAAATCCCCCACTGTAGAATGAAGGTCTCTGACGAAAGGTGCAGTGTTTGTTAATGCGGCGCTGCACGCGCGCTGATGACCTCATCATTCCATGGCAAAAGCGGGGACACCCCTGGTTTGAGTGGGGGTGACATGGCGCCATGAGCCGCTTTAATCAGCCTTGCGTGACCGATCCGACGCCTTCCACTGTTCACGACGTGCTGTGGTAATCGCCTACGTCACACCGTATGCTTTCAAGCGAAACTTGTTGTTAGACTCTTACTAAAGAAACCTGCTTTAGTAATACAGGGATTCCTGATTAAGGTAAACGGGAAAAATAGACACATTTCATTTGTGATGTTCCAAAAACTGGTCGATAAAGGCACTGATCGCACAAAGGGTTCTGAACGAAAGATAGACTCGGCCAACCGACGCGAAAACAAAGCAGAAAAAATGTGAACAAAAAACTATTTGCATTCTGCAGTAATTTTTTTGGCGTAAAATTCACATTGCTTGATGCGGTAGCCGATAATGACGACATTAGTTCTCGCGCGCAGGGTCCAATAAATCTTGTATAAAATCTTTTGAAGTTTTGAATATATTTCGGTTGGTTATGAAACTCGAAATTCCCCTTTTTCATCGAATCTTTCGTTGCTTGCAAGTTAATTTTTCTGTCTAGTTGTTACTTCTCCATTTACGGCTGGCAAAGCCTAGCAGAGCCGTGGACCAAGACCTTGGCGTCATGACAGATCACCAAAACGAAAAACAAACTTTTTTGGTAACGTGTCAGTTGTGATGCAACCGGGCCCAGAGAATAGAATAGTTTTGTTGGGTTGATTGCCAAATTATTCCCTGAGAGAAAATAATGAATTATGCTGTGTGTTCGTACGTAAAACTGCAGTGATAGATGAGAAAACGAAAACCCAGTCTTGGTACTCGATGCTAGGTCGCTACTTTCCAAGCGAGAACTGCGAAGGACCTCGCTGACTACAACGCTGTTGCTGAGGCCAACTTAGAAGGAGTCGTGAAAGATATTTCACGCATCACTGCCGCCGAGAAGTCACGTGACAATCAGGTCCAATCAAGTTGATGGTGCTTGCATGGCTCTTATTTGCATGGTGGCGATAAACCGTTACGTGCGTGATGTTAAACTACCGTCTTCTTTCTGCTCCTTCTTTTAAGAAGAAAGCGAGCGAACGGAGCATCTTGCGCTCTTCGTGCATGTGGTGAAGATGACTTATACGTCATTCAGTTGATGCTCAAGTTCGAGCGCTTTTTTTGAAATAGGTGCGAAATGCTTCTGCAGGTGTCTGAATAACTATCGCGCTTATCGACAGCGATTCTGCTGCTGCTTGGTTTGCATGATACTGACTTCCAAAATCCGTGATGTCAGCGGAAGGAATGCCTTCTGCGGATTACTTAAGAATCCGCACGCTGCTGCGGATTTAAGAAGCATGCACTACTATTCTGATCTTTTCGGGGTCATAGCTTTGGCGACAGCTACTTCGGCTTACCCTGCGCAGCGCTGTGCTGCTGATTTGGTTCTTTGTTACGTTGTTCTGTTGGCGAAATATTACTGTTCCGGAATCGGGACCTTGCCATGAAAGCCCGCGCATGAATTTGTCATTTCAGTTGTCGCCGAGTTGTCCTTGAGCGAGTGTTATTTATTGAATATCGATTGACAGATTGAATGTGTTTCACAACGTAAGCAAGGTTAAACATCGAAAGGTAACAAGCAGGGTTGCGGAGTCGGAGGTAAAATATCCGACTCCAACTCCGACGTTTCCAAAATTTCCGACCTTTCAAAAATTTCCGACTCCCGACTCCTCAACATGAAGGGAATGAAATTTGGCTGTTAAAGTCCGTGGAAATCGTGGTGCACAGCAAGAAATATCTGTCTCAACAAAAGTCTCAAACGAAATTGTACCATTTCAACAGGAATTCCCAGTTTAAGAGTGTGATGTGAAAAATGATCCAATTGGACATCCGGAGTCGGACAAAAAAATCTGACTCCGGCTCCCAGTGTTGTTAAGAATCCGACTCAAACCTCCGACTCCGCAACCCTGGTAACAAGAGCTGAGAAAAAACGACGTGTTTTATCTGATGGAAAGTTTGGCGACGGTTCCGCTACACACGTGTAGAGAAATGTTGTGAAGTTCCGTTCACTATACAAAGAAACTGGAAATTTGCTAAAAGGTCCATTTTGCGGCCATCAACAAAGCAGATGACAAACTCAGATGTGGCTTGCTAATTGCGTGCTGGTTTCCTTCAGGCTGAAAAGATGATCTCCGAAATAGCCGCCATCCGCACATCGGTTGTTAGCGGAATGGAAGACAAAATGAAGCAAATCGAGTCTGCGGTGAAAAAGGAAGTGAACGCTGTGGAAACCACTGCGAGAAATGCCGAAAAGTCGGTGTCCGAAAAAGTGTGTAGCATATCGAATGCATCCTATAAATTATTTGTTTCGACTACTGTTGGTTTTAAACTCACCTTCAGAGCGCGATAGGTGCACGCGATGTGTGCAATAGGTGCACGCGCGGTGTGCAATAGGTGCACGCGCGGTGTGCAATAGGTGCACGCGCGGTGTGCAAAAGGTACAGGCGCGGTGCACAAGGTACAGGCGCGGTGGGCAAGGGGTGCACACGCGGTATGCTGGAAAAAAATGCGGTCCAACCCTGTCGGTTATCAGTATTGGGAGCAAAATACAATGACGCAATCCCTCTTGGAAACTTCGGTTTCCTGCCTTTCAATCCTATCCAATGATATTGTAAACAGAACCGATCAGCCGTTCCGTACATACCTGCGAGATATTTGTGCTTAGCTTGAAATGAAGGTGATTGCGTTTTCGCTCCTAAGTCTCCACTGAGTTTTAGTTCCTTTTTCCAGGGCAGTCAGTAAGCTGCGAACTTTTGTCCGGGTTTAGTTTTGGATCAAGCAAATTCTTTGCTTTAAAAGAAACCACAGTTTGGAGCGTTATGCCGTGCCGTCGAAAATACCACTTGTGGTCGTAGCATTTTCAGCGTTGCAGCGACCCAGAGAAGCATACTAAGCGAAAACTATTACAAAAACGCATAAGGAAGTTCCAGCAGGGATCAAGAAACAAGTAGATAGCAGGTGGAAGTTTGCTACATAGAGTTGAAAAGCACCTGAATTTACTGAGACATCTTTTACTCTTTCGTCAGATCTCCGCTTCAGAGAAAAGGTCTGCTGATCAAATTTCTGCGTTATCGGAGCAATTCGCGGTGAGCCGTAGTTTTTGTTCTTCGCATTTTATGAATCGGCGATTCCGAATTTTCACAGAAAGCATCTTTTTGGTGGTATGTGTGTTCCCTACAAAGTAAGACGCGTCAGCGTGCGTAGTCTGTACTGTAAAACCCTAAATATTGCACTTCTTATTGTCTATTTTATAACTGGTGGTCTGCGCGTGGTTGCTCATAACTTTTCTCAATGTTGCTGCTATTGTTGCGATCGGAAAAGCCCGAGTGGCATGTGCGCAAAGCTTCGCACTGCGGCAGCAAGCAACACTAGAGTTCACATGCCATGATCACTCTATTATTGCTTGTTCGCGCCACATATGTGGTTTTGTTCTTCGTACACATCCCTTTCGTGGTGAATCGCGCATTCAACGCAACGCCAACCGAAAAGTTGCAACACTATGAAGTGAACGTTGCTTTTTCTACTTGGAAGGAAACAAAACGATCGGTCGAAACGCTCGAAGAATCCGAAAAAAACAATCGTCACGCCCTGAAGGAAGAAATTGCCAACAGCCTCACCGGGCTGGAGACGAAACTCAGCCATCTACAGGTCAGTTAAAAAAACTTGCAGGACAGACGGAAAACGTCATTAAATGATGGTTTTCGACTTTCGCCGAGTTGCGTTATTTGTATTGTGACGTGGAAATGTGTGATTCGTTTGCAGAAGTCTTTGCAGCAAATCAACCACAAGCAAAATGAAATCGACGGAGAGTTGAAGCAGATCCAGACAAGTAAGTGTTGTTTCGTCTTCGCCCGATATGCTATGTTCGCAACGACCCGCTGTCAAACAATTCGAAATTCACTCCTTCGTTAATCTCGCCCTAGAGTTTAAGCAGCAACGTCAATGCAGCGGATATTGTTCATCCAAGCTGAAACGCACGTAAAAAAGCGTTAGAATTTTTTAGAAATAGGGATGAAGGGTGGGTTGTGTTGCTCGCTCACGTACTGAATTTGGCAGATGTTTTTTTTTGCACCGTGGTGCATTGGACAGTTCTCGCACTCGTTTGCGCACAAGTTCTGAAATGCGCTTCGTCTTCTACGCTGGAGGTGGACGACATTGCGATCAAGGCCGCGGTCAGAGTGACCGAAAAAGCGCAGAACGAAACCGGTTCTGGCGTTTGTCGCCAAAGTTCTTTGTTCATCTGCCGTCAAAATTAAGAAAACAAACAATAATAAACAGCAAATGTAAACAAGTTTGCCGACGGCGACATGTCTTGGCCTTAACTCTCTGCAGTTCTCTACCAATCTCCTCCAAACACCCCCTTTTGTTTTGTTTCGTATGTCACGAATCGCTGCCCGTATTCGGGCTTGTGTTTCGCAAATTCTGGTAAATTATGAAATGTTGTCTCACGGCCACAGTAAATAGAGGTTCCTGTCGGGAGTTAACGGTTTTCTCATAGATTTTTACCTTTTGTTCCGTGCAACTGGCCAATCTGAGGCTCTTTTAACGCTGTGTGTCTGTGGTCGAGAATTTTCTTAGGATTTCCTGACGTTTTTGTCAGTATTTGAAATTTCGTGATTTTTACCCCTCCCCCAGGTTCTATCACCGACGCAGAAGTCAATGCCATAAAAGAAGAATTATTGGCGACTTTCGCCGACAGGTCCGCCAAGGCCACCGAGGCCTACACCGCCGTGCAGTCGGCCGTCGACGAGGTAAGTGCTGCAGTGGATGCATGCGGAGAACGGGCGATTCCTTAGAGCAGTTCAAAGAAAACAGATGCTTATCTTACTGCTGAGGTTCCTAAACGTTTGTAGGACGACCCACAGCTGAGTTTTGTGGGGTCGCGGGCCTTTTTTGGAGGGTTGCAATCAGAGACGGGCAAGCTCTTGAACAAGGCCTGCTCGAAGCCAGTTTTAACACTTTCGTTGTGATTGGACGACGAAATTCGTGGATTCGGGTCGTTAGGTTACAGTGCGTCGCTACAATACAGCGGTTCCTAAACGTTCTTAGGACGACCCACAGCTGAGTTTTGTGGACACCGCGCGGTCCGAGACGCAAACATCGTATTAAAAAAATACTGATTGTTTGGGTGACTTTTGGCAGGAAGTTGCTAAGATCGATTTCAAAGCCAGTAGTAATCTACTTTTTTTCTCAAGTACCTATACGCTGCAGAGAGGCACAGACAAGCAGATGACGTTGAACATACACAACCCAGGTTTAGATGGCCTCGGCGCGACCCTTGTTTGGGTCACGACCCATCCTTCGGGAACCACTGCTGTAATGGGTCGCCACACAAACAGAGTTTACTAGTTGCAACTTGTCACAGCGAGTGTCTTGAGCTGTCACCAACCACTGGCTTAAGCCGCGTAATGGCGATCGCCGGCCTTTCAAAATCGATGTTTGCGCTGTTTTTTTTCTTATATTACAATAATGAAGTAAACGATTTCGGAAAGGTAGCGTCAGTAATTTCTCGTTCGCACAAATGTAAAGACGCGACAAAGGTCTCGCGTGTTCATTCTGTACCTTTGTTTTTTGGGGGGACGCGCCAGGCTTGAACGGAGGCAACGAGGAGGGCAGCGACAAGGGCGCCGCCGTCGCCAAAGAGACGCAGACGCCGTTCGGTCGCCAACAGCAACAGCATTTCTGTGGCAACGCGAACCAAAGCAACCCGCTGTCGTTATGCCACGAACTGCACGACCTCTACCACATAATGTGGTCCGGAAAGTGGAAGCTGGTCTCCCCCTATCACTTCCTCAGCTCCGTTTGGCGACTCATACCCTCCTTTCGAGTAAGTAGTAAGCAGGAACTGTAGGTCGGTCGGTTAGTTGACAAATTTCGATTTGTTTGTTGCCAGTAACTGTCGCGAAAAACAGGGTTATGTGGGGAAATATCGAATATTTGTGTGTTCCATCGTTGCCAGGCAACCAGGTTCCGGATATATTAAATGAAGGATTTTGTGTTTTGCAATCCGTCACAGTGAATGTTTCGAACTGTAACCATGTGCTGTTTCCCAGAGGCTCTGCGCATATTTCGTTTGCCGCGTGTTCGAAAACCAGTTATTTTACCTTAAGACAAATTTCTGGTAAATGCTTTTCTAACACAGTGGCAGCGTCGTGCAGAAATACAGGATAACATAACGTTTTTGAGCATGCCGTGTCGAAATAGCAATAGTGATTAAGTTAATTGCAATAATTGCAAACACTGATCTTGCAAACCCAAGACCCAGTCCGTTGCCTTGGCGCCTAAAAAATAATTCTTTAAGACCTTGCGGGTGGACGAAGTTTCATTTGTAATTGTGATGTCACCACGACCCGATAATACGGCGACCTTCAAACTTGGGAAGCCCGAGCGCTGCTGTGCGCGAGTTTGCCAGCAGAGCGGAACGACCAGCTGACGCAAGAACAAACACGTGACTTCGCCGTTGCGTAACATCACGTGAGTCACGTGACCCGCCAGGAATGCGCTGCACTTTCTTCGCATTATGAGCAAGGTCTTCTCTCCCTCTCGAAGGGATTGGAAAGGGCTTGAAAAAGAAAGCCTTGCGCTCGCTTGCTGGCTCGACTGACTTGTCTACTCGCGTTCTACTCGTCGTCTTTTACGCAGGGCTACTCGCAGCAGGACGCGCAAGAGTTCCTTTGCGAGTTGCTGGACAAGATCGTGTCCGAACTCGATCGCAAGCCTTTCACGCCGCGGAATCCGGCCGGATTGCTGTCGTCGCGGATATCCAGGGTAGGATTGGCGTGCTGCCGTCACTTTCACGTGATGACTGTGACGCAGTTAACCTGGCAACGCTTGACAATTGCGTGCTTTCTGTCTTGGCCAGCGTTACGCGCTACTTCTGCTGTAACTGTAAGATGACGCATATGCCTGCGGTAATTCTAATCTGCGCAAAGGGTAACGGGTGGGAGCTAACGGCAAATTTTAAAAACTGGGAAATTGATATCACGCGACAGTAAGTATCTTCTCAGTCCTGAAATCTTAAAGTATTAAGGCATTCGAGGAATCTTCCTACCATCAAATAGAATCAGATTCCGTTTTGTTACACATCTGCAGACAGAGCAATGTCGGCAATCGGCATCAACTGGGGGTCCGTTACTTTTACAATGAAATCAGCCTTGTCAGTTTCAGAAAACCGCATGGGATTTTACTCGCGCGTGACGCAACAAGCGAGCCGCTGCATTTAAAATCGTCGCGCGACTGTTGCGCGGTTCGAGCGCGATCGATTCGCAGCGCTGCCGCGGCAGCGACGCGACGTCTACGCCCGACAACTCGTTACTTTGCGATCGGCAGGTCGTGCACGCGGTGTTCGAGGGGCGCCTGCACAGCCGCGTGCGCTGTCTCGACTGTCAGCGCGTGTCCAGCACGCACGAGCCTTTCTGGGACCTGTCGCTGGAGTTTCCTCAACGCTACCACAGTTCGACCTACAGCTGGTAAGTTGTTGCTGTTGTGGCCCCCCCTCCCTCTTTTCTTTTCGGCGCCCTCCGGCGAAAAGTCGCGCGGTAGCATTTTCGGCAAACGATGCTTGACACGTCACGCATCACTGAGAGCAACATTGCGTCGCTTGCGATCGGATTTGGCTGAAACCGATTATGCGCTCACATCTTGTGTTCTTTCCCAGCCATCGCGGAAGTCGTATAGTTTTCATTGGAACTGCAGAGCTTCAGAGCTTGTTTCGCCCATGTTCTTTGGCTTTCATCGCCGACAACCAATATTTCTTCGTTGTTCAAAGCACAGCTCGAAAAGATATTGCAATGCGTGTTAAGCCAACTCGCAAGAAAATGGCGAAGGCTCGTAAATGAAGAAACATACACGGAAATGTTTCCGTTTGTTGCAAAACAATGATATACTGATTAAAATTTCAACAATTCTAAGTTATAGGCCAGGAGGCTCAGCTCAGTGGCTTTGTAGCGTTTCATGAGTGCCTATGAAATAACGTCTGACATTGATATCCGAACATATCGTCGTTGTTATTGTTTAAAATAGGCGCCGGTTGAAAAGTGATGACCTTTGACCCTCAGTTCGGGTTCAATCTGGGTGTTCGAAGCGGAAGTTTCTGCATTGCATTAAAAAAAGTCCAGTTTCTGCATTTGCTTCGAAAAAACTCTGCATTTTTAGCCAACACCGCAGCGTCTTATCGCGTTACATTGTTACGTCACTGTGAGGCTCTTCGGCGATTGTCCGTTGTGACGTGTTGTCTCGCTGCAGGAAAACCGCCAACAACAAGGCGTGCACGTTGCAAGAAATGCTGGAAAAGTTCACCGAGGCCGAGAAGCTGGACGGGGGCCGCGTGTACAACTGCGGCCACTGCAACGCGGCCCTGGTCCGGCCCGGGCGCCGAGCGGGCCGGGAAAGGCGCCTTTCCAACCGCGCGCAAAAGTTCACCGAAGCCGAGAAGCAGATGAAGATAAACGAACTGCCGCAGGTATATGAGGAGGGGCCTCTACCATTCGCGAGGGGTGTTGCCCCCCTGCATGCATGATTTACTTCCAGACTCCTCACCCGCTCGAAAAAAGCGTTTTTTGGTTTTGCACCAGTTAGTGTTTTTGCGCGGAAACCTTAATTTTTTGCGTTTTTATTGGAAATTCCTGGCATAATTCTTTTACACAGGGGGCGCATGTTTGAACCCCCCCGAAACAAGCGCAAACCAAGTCCAGTTCGTGCGTGATTTTGTTTTTGATGCCCTTTTTCGTCGCGTTGTTTTTTTTTCGCAAGAGTCGTATCATAAAACAGGATTCTCAAAAACAATGAATTTTTCTTAAATCTTTGTGATTTTGTAATTCTTAGTGTATTTAAAATAAATACGAACTATAATTTGTATCCTCGTATAAATTACCTTCAATTTTAAATTTCATCCAAAAAATTTGTTAAATTAAGTTTATCGGCCTAAAATATTATTTTGCATTGATATGAAATATCTCAAATAGATAGTATCTTAATATAAAATTTTAAAACAATTTTATTCTTAAATTATTAACAAATGTCTCTTTGTGACGTAGATATTGCGTTTTCACCTGAAGCGATTCCGATGGAGCGGGCGCAACCATCGCGAGAAGATCACAGTCCACGTCTCGTTTCCTGCCGAACTCGACATGAGCGCCCACTGCTGGCGCGACGACGGAGTAAGTTTGTCCGCAAGACGGCAGCTTCGATTGTTGACTTGGAGCAGTGGTTCTTTAACATTTTTAAAATTTTGCGTAATGACCACCTCGGAATTTTTTTGCTGCCCCGCGGTCCATCATTAAACTGAAGGCAAACAACACTGAAAACGTTTTTCAAAACCTACATTGAATACTTGTAGTTAGTACGTTGTCCAATAGGACGGGCGCACCAGACCCTCGATCTCGGGTTCTGTTCATGAACAGTACAACGCACATGTCATGTTTCACGTTTGAATCTGTTCTGGGTTTTTGTTTTGATCACGAGCGGTGAAGAAAACGCTTTCTCGCACTCGTAGGTTGTTGTATTTGTGCTGGGAATCGAATGTGATCACTGCCAGTGCCATCTCTGCGGTGTCGGGCCAGGATCGGGCCACTTCAGTCCAAGCAGCAGTGCGAGGTGCAAAGGATGGAATCGTCAGTTTTTCCAAGAGCTTCCAACACGCTTTGCACCTGCGTCTGGCTTTGTGTTAAGCTTCCTGCGGGGTCTTTGGGGTCATTCTGCTTTTACACTTACTGCGGGGTCTTTGGGGTCATTCTGCTTTTACACTTACTGTTGGGTCTTTGGGGTCATTCTGCTTTTACACTTACTGCGGAGTCTTTGGGGTCATTCTGCTTTT
>JGI24159J19872_10006432_pt1 | contig 15300 bp, 12 predicted proteins | sample Ectturendosymbi4_FD_19872 | JGI IMG/M metagenome (IMG submission 19872) | reverse complement strand
TGCACTTAATTAGTTGCGAGTTGAACTAGCTTAACAAAATCACGTTTGTATACAATAGCAACAACAATTGTACATTTATATTTCCACAGAAAGGAAATGAACTGTGAATGCAAAGCTGGAGAAAAAGTTTTTCAATGCCTTTGAGAAGAGCAAGGAGCAACCCCAAATACCAACACCGCCTACGCCCCACACAAAAAACTTAATCAGGCAGCACAAAAACGCAAGACATTCTTTTAAAAAACAGCCGCAAATTCACACCACGTGAAGGACATATCTCACTTTAACTTTTCCTTTATCATAATTAGGCGTCTATTCCACTCCTCAAGCTCGTCTTCCGAGTGCGCATAGGGGCATTGATCCTCTTGCTCACATTCTTCGTCTTTTTCAACACTGAAAGAAAGAAATGTTTGAAGTCACGACCGATCAACATTGTTTTATTGCACCAGAACTACTTCGATAAAGAGCAAATCCTTAAAAAACTCGAACACATGAGTAATTCGAACCAATTACACACAGCATCTCCTTCAATAGAAAAAGTATCCAGCAAATTTTTAATCGGGAGTTTGGTAGTGGCTAGTGGAGCATTAAATAAATCAACTTTACTTACTCGTTCATTAAATACCACTCGGTATACTGCAAGCAAACATTCTTGCGTACATAGCGCACACGCACTTTTCGTCGAAATAACTTCAGCAGACTCTTCAAAGCCGTGGCTACAGGCCCCCAAAATACCCAGTGGGGGAGAGGGCCTCGAGCGCATGGGGGGCCACCTCAATTATGGGTGAAATGAAGATCGTCATACAGAAGTGTTTATATCGGGAGAAAAATGAAGTTTTGTGAAAAGCATGAGACAATTGTACTGGGCGGATACATAAATTGGATGAAGATGCGAATCCTTAAAAAAAGTATACAAATTCTTCTTAATCAAGGAATCAAATGTCCTGACGAAATATGCAACTTGATGTGGGTGAATATTTACATTCCTGGGGGTGTAATGCAAAATTCGATAAGCTATAGACAACGCGAAGCGTTTAATTCTAATCTAGACTGTACGTACTTACACCCCATGTGACAAGCATTCAACGGCAGGCAAGAGCCACCAGACAGTGTTTTTAACTGCACGAAAACACTGAGGAATGTGTCTCTGAGCTTGTTCGCTGCACAATAAAGTGATTCCACTTGCCTCTGGGTGTCATTGTCATCCTTCAGTGAGGCATGGAGTAGCACACCAAGATATTTGACGAGTAACACACCAAGATATTTTGACTTGTTTAAACTTTTTATGGGGAAACTACACCGACTGCCTTTTCACAATTGAAAGCAATTTTTGTTCAACAGCATGATCACAACAAATGTTCATGAGGCGTCAAAGTTCACTGAGGCTGGGACCAAACGCACATACAGTACATCATCAAGCTGGTCGGGAACGGGATAAGAAATTCTTTGTGCGGGTAACTGAATGTTGACTATATGGACGTGAAAGCGACACGACCAAGAAATTCAATGCTACAGAGAGTCTGTGGTACAAGGGTGTAGAGACATTCTCCAGTGGTGTCGAGACCACAAATTGGAGTTTCCAGATGTTAGTGATCTTGCAAGAAACACGTTTTGCGTGATGGCAACTAGCGCCTGCTAATAAACGAGTATTTATTATCAATGGTCATGTCGCGAATAGCAGAAGAGCAAATTTAAAGAGTTCGTCAGTGAACAAGATACTCTTTTTCAACAGAGCTCTGAGAAAAAAAGTGATGAAGGTTGTCTAAAAGGTTTCACATTTTTTTGCTCTACAGTGTTTTTTAAGAGCTTAGTTGGTTTTGAAATGAAAAAAAATTCAATCAGTGCAGGACTGTGGTGCAGACCCTAGATAAAGCGAAAAGTACTCTGTGTGTGTTGTTAATGCAACCACCTCAAGCAGTATTTACAAGTTTGCGTGCTATAACATATGATGATATATCACATGTACGACATGTTCGTGCGTTGAGAAGCAAGCTTTTTGGTTTCAGTGTTTTGGCAAACCAAATGGGCTTGCTAACTCAAAACGGCCACTAAATTCATATTGTTGCTCTGCATTCAGCAAACGCTTCACTGCTAAAAGGACACTTACACTGTCCCACCTGGAGAAAGATTTCAATTTTTAGAAATGGCGACATTGCATTGGAACATGTATTTGGTTTTAGTGAAGTGAAACTCTTTATTTGCAAGGCAGCTGCATTTAAAAAGGCCTATGGAAAGCACAATTACAGTAATCGGCAAATTCATCACAACCTACAATGACATAATAAGTACTATATTTAAGTAATCAATGAGACCCTTCCCACAAAGCTTTGGGGGAGCCTCGCATGACAACGCCACGGCACTGTGACTCTTTTACACCTGAGAGATGAAAATTACTGCATCATTTAGAAAAATATACTGTTTACGCTTTAATCAACGAAAATTGCCAGCATAACGAATTTTCCATTCAGTCACAAGACGTAAAGGAGCAAAAATTGGACGCTATATGCAAATGACTACAAGACATATAGTTGATTAATAGTATAACAAGATCAACCACATTTACCATCGGCAAAGGGTAAATTCTTTTGTTCTTGGGTCTAAGTTTGGAGGGTCCCTGAATTTCCAGTTTATTCCTTTGGGTCTCCACTCTTTCGACAAAGCCTTGTGTTGTTTTGTGTCGCAGTGCGCAGAAAACTCCAAACCAGTGGTTAGATTCACGCTACATATGGGGCAGTGGAACCAGGCGGAAGTTTCATCTGTATAAAGATTGAAAAACACCAGATAAAGTTTATCAATAATAACATCAGTCCTTAACGATGGTTATGAGAGTAATAACGCACACAAATTTTTGGTCGCAACTACATTTATTGAGAAGAGAAAATAAATACGGAAATACAGTCAAAAACAACTTTACCCTGAGAAAACAGTTTTGCGATCGCTTCAACAATTGCGGTCCAATCCACATTATGCTTTTCGCCAATCTTCCACAGCTTTCTTTCCATAGCATTGTGAACATACTTGCAAGATGATCCATAACGACATGTTTCAAATTGCTCTGCACCGACGTACCTGCAAACATGTCATGCAACTGTCATTTACGTAATAAATAAGCAGTAGCATCGCATCTGCTCAGAAGCATCATTGTCTGGCAGCGCACCAGTGTTTTTCTTGTTATATTCTTCACATGGAGCACAAGTGAAATGAGAAATAACCAATTTCGGCCGCCAGAGAAATTGTATCTGGAACTGCTTCTGTGTGCTTTATCGTCTTTAACCACTTCAAATTACATTTGGTTGACAGTTCACCACAAAGGCGAAAGCAGCTGAATCTGCTCGCAAAATGTTTTACCAGGAGATCAATTACGCATCAACCACGCAAAAGCGAACAACGACCAAGATTAGGCGAAATTTTGAGAACCAAAACCAAAACCAAAGTCAAGTGTTAAAGTGTAAAGCTACAGTCGATTGTCAAAGCCAAAAGTATATGATTCAAAGCGTGAACTAAAACCACTTTTAGTGAAAATCCAACAGCCTGCCTAAAAATTGTTTGACTTGTATAAAAATACCAATATTTACCTCAATATAAATTAAATAATCAATACCTCTGTGATTTAAAGCATTAACATTATCAGATGAACAAAACTTTGATAAATAAAGCAATGGTCGCGAAAACCAAAGTAACACAAACATGAAAGTCTTTAGAAAATATCACCAGAAATTGATCTTACAGATGGCCCCAAGACTTCAAGATATGCAACACAGCTTTACTGTTATTGCAATCTGCTTTGAGAGCTGAGAGGAATAAAGATTCTAACATTGGACTCACATATCAGGCTGTGTGTCAGAAACACCAAATTCTAAGATTTTGGCACAACTTAGTTTAACTGCATATTTGCTACGAATGAAATTTGGCACCAACAGCTCATCTGTACACCGATTCAATAATGCAGTAAAAGTGACGTTTTAATTAATTTTATGGTGAGGTGTCATGTTTGCAGTGAAATTCATTACAAAATGTTTTGAAGTACTTCTCAGGCAGTAGAAAAAAGCCATTGGAAGGAAAAGTTTTGACAATACAACTCATTGCTAGCAAAGTCACTACAGAAATCACAGTAATGAAAGGCCCTAGGTTTGCTTGAAACTTTTTGAGGTATCAGTCAACTGGGTTCTGCTTTCATGACTTTGCCATGATTCAGACTTGCACGTATCTACTTTCACGTGATTCATCTCCACAAACGTGACGAAGTTGAATCAATCAGCACATTGTTTAAAACAGGACTCGATTTCAACTACCTATTTATTTGAATATGATTTTTGGTCTAAGAATGGTTACATCAGAGTTTTTATTAAGGAAAATGTTAGGTAACCAGTATGGACCTGTAGGGACCCGATTTCTCTCATTTTGGGGACCCGATTTTTTCTGATTCTAGGGACCCGATGATAAATTTTTTTGATTCTACGGGCCCGATTTTCAATTCTAGGGACCCGAATCGGATCCCTAAAACACCTTAAAAAACCCTGGTTACATATTTGCTGATGGATAAAACATTAAAGAACGAAATAAAATTTGAAAACTGGACTATGAAAGCAAATAAAAATACTTGGGTCAAGCCCAAATCTTGAACTGTATTCTGTAAATACCATGCAACATAGAAACAAGTCTTTATTTTATAACCATCATGGTGCAGAAATAAACCAGGCTGCTGTTTCAGTTCCGACAAGGAACATTGCTTTGACCATTGTCATCATGACTAAGTATAACATCAGGGCTACTGCAGGCTGACCAACAAAAATTGACCCATTTGCTTATTGCGCAAAGCCTTGCAGCCGATCGGTCGGCGCGGCGTCGCATGCGCGAAGATGTGCGCTACGAATAGCTCATGCATGTATATGTCGCGAACAAGAAATAATAGAATGATCAGGGCGTGTTAACTCTATGATAGCTAGTTGCAACAGTGGGAAGCTTTGCTCGCTTGCCTCTCGGCTCTCCGATCACGGCATCGGTGAGCTCGATTCAAATCCGGTATTATCGGAGGATAATACCGGATTTTAAACGTAGAATTCCACGTTTTAAATCCGGTATTATCCTCCGATTCAGAGGTGGTCGGATTAACCCAACGAACTTCCAATTCATTTCACTCCTTTCCACTTTAATCGATTTAGAACGTCCTCTTGACTCAGACCAATTTTCCTAATTTCCTCTTCCACCAGTCTTCTCCATAATTTTCTTGGTCTTCCTACTCCTCGTCGTCTATTTACTTTGAAGTCCAACGCCCTTCTCAGCACACCATCCGCATTCTTTCTCAAAACATTCTTATACCAACGTAACCCATTTGCTCTTTCCAACTTATCCACCGTATCTTGCAAACCCAACATGCCACCAATTCCTCTGTGTCCTTCGTGTCTATCAACTTGACTCCACACATCGTTCTCACCGCATGTCTCTCAGTTCATCTCAAAATCTCCATTTCATTTTCTCTCAAGCACCACAATTCACTTTCATACAACAATGCTGGGCTCACGCAACTTTGAAAAAAATTATTTTTGTCTGCAGTGGGAACCTTCTCCCTCTTAGCAACTCACCGCATTCTCTAAATTTCATTTATCTAACTCTCGCCGTCACCATTGCCTCACATCCCCGACTGACATTCGCCTTATCCCCAAACAGCAGAACGCTTTCACAGTTTCAACCCCATCACATAATTCTTCAATTGGCTCCAGTCCTGGGTAGTGACGTAAAGCTGAATCCGCTGGGTAGGCTCCAGTTCGGAGTTTTGGAGCAGAGGGGAATGTGGAGCAACCCCTTAGTACTCATTGCTCCCAGGTCTGTTCTGACCTGGATCGGTAGCACCAGCGTTGGTTCCAGTTATGGTTAAATAGTTAGGCCACTCAAGCCTTAACGTTGAGATTGGAGGTAAGCAAGGGCATGTTCCCTGTAGAAAACACTGCTCCAAACAAATTATGATCAGACAAAACAAAGAAATGGTCCCTACTCCCTGACAAAGATGGGTTATAAGAATCTGGCCAGGATATGAAAATAATTCCAGATGTAATCTTCACAAAAAACGTGCTAAAGGTGCGGGTTGTTGTAAAAACGGGGGACCTCGTTAAACACAATCGGTTAGCGCGTCGTCGCATGCGTGATGCACCACGAACGGAATGTGCGCTAAGAATACAACCTTTCTGTACGTGGCACAAACAATCAAAAACAGAGTGAGCACGGCATGTAATCTATAATGATAATAAGGATGAACAGTCAAATGTAATGAGCGGTGGAAGCGTAAAGTGATCACAGCGTGTGATCTCTATTGTTGCTTACTGCCACAGTGGGAAGTTTTGCGCGCTTGCCCTTCGGGTTTTCAGATCGCAACAGCAGTGGCATAGAGATTCTCACCAACTTCAACAGGCACTATTAGATCATTTTTGTTCAGGATTTGAGGTTATTCATGAACATGCTGTAGAATGATACGACTGGGAGTATATTAATAGATAAATTCAAAAAGATATCAAATTTACCCAAATTTTTGAATATTCAAAATGCAGTGATAGTTTTCTGCAAACAGTATTGAAAACAAAGTAGGTTTCATCAAAGATAGATACTATCAGAAAAAGTACAAATTTGCAGACATTTCAAATATTGTAAAAGAACTGCTTACAAGAAGCTTCCACTGATCAATATTCTAATAGATTTACTCCCTAGCAATTATTGCAAAAAGACAAATAACAATTTGATTTCATAGAAAAAGAAGCATATGACATGTTCTTGAAATTTTTGTAATTATGTGTAGTTGAATTTTATGGAAGTACTTAAACATGTTTATACCCTGCTCATCGAATCCTGTGTTTCAGTCATTTTTCAGTCATAGACCAAATTTTATTTGAAATGAATGAAAATATTTGGCCAGTTTAGTCATAATGTCCGAAAACGTATGCTAGTGAATACTGTTTTGGCGAGTTCTAATACTACTGTGGGACAAATGAAAAAAAAAACAGCTCAAACTAATATGAAACTCGCGAAAAAATTATCCAATAAATGCTACATCCAATTTCCATGCCATTTACAAAAACTTTTAGGCACTCACTTGCAATTCTTATCAATCCAGGAGCTCTTGTGCTCTCTAACAACAGTGTATTCAACAAAAGTTTGATCAGAATTGATGCATGACACTTGTTCATAAAGGAGAATAGATTTTCCAATAGTAGCACACAACTTGCACTGGTGTGAGTCATCTGTAAACCGTCTTTTGTGTAAGCATTTGAATATATCAGTACAAAATTTCCGTTAAAATTTCACTTCATTTGATTTTTAGGTGAGCTACAATGCTTGAAGCACTATGCACCACACAATTAGAATGAACTAGCAAAGTATAGTGCGAGTTAGCACAACATACCTAGAATCCATGTCAGTGCAAGAACACATTTGATAAATTAAATTCACAAAAACATCTATAAAAAGTTGGCCCTATGGAATGAATGGACACAATGTTGAAAGAAGGATGAACAACTCAACAAATGCAACTACAGTATAAGGAAAATTTAGAAAAAGCATAACAACTCCACTAAAATGCTTTGGAGGTTGTAACTCTACAGTGCATACAAACTTTATGCCAGAATGCTCCAAGCTTTATACAGTTTCAACATGTAAGGTCAAAGATTTGATAAAGCATATTTTTACATATTTTAAAGTAGAATAATCCAAGATGAGATATCAGTAGGATACAAATTATTCATCATCTACCTGAAAAATCAGGTGATCAATTTCATTTAATACAAAAATTTCATGAGGTCACATTACTACTAAAGTGAAAAATAGAGTATATGCTAAACTGCCCATAAACTATTTACATGAGTATTAATTTTTATTTCAGTTTTCACTTAGCTGAACACATTTGAAAGTGAAACCTTTCTAAAGATTACCAATTTTAATGTTAAGTACCTTACACATATATCTTAGAATAACTTGCTGTTGAAAAATGAACCAGTATTTTTTTTGAAATGTTTTTTTAGACTAGTGGGTCATAAAGTAGTTCTATGAGGAGCTACAAAGCTTAGATTTGTAATTTTAGTTTTATGTTACACTGTGTAATTTATTTGTTGTTATACATATCATTGTTCACCTTTCATTCATCAGTAGGCAACTAAAAGTCAATAAAGTCAAAAAAATTCAACTGTTTTCAAAGTTTATATGAAACGTCTACCAACCAAATTTCACGCTCATACCATGAGCAACTCCCAAGTTGTTAGGTCAAAAAGAGTCAAAATTTATCATTTGGTAAAAATTAACCACTACGCCAAATTTAACTTGCAGCACAATTTTTTTCTCTTCATCGATATTTTCTTAAAACCACAACAACAATACACTTTGATATACTTTTGCAGGTTTAGTTGCAATTCTGTAATAATATTGGGTTTGTAGTGATTTTTAGCATAAAAATGCTGTTTGCCCACTACTGGACCATTGAATTTTTTGTAGGCTATTCCTGGTAAGGCATGGAAGTGTGACTCTACTGTAGTACTTAGTGTAATTATCATCTCCAATAATATAAACAAAAAGTTCTTACAATTTCTAAGTATAGTGCATGAATGTGCTTCTGAGTTAACCACAACACTTAAGGCTGAATTATTTTGAAGTTACAAACACAGGAATGTCAAAATTTGTAAATTATAAAGTAAAAATTTTAAGTTTTTAGGTCAAAAAATTGGTTACCCTACTCATCAGATATTTTATCTGATACAATGGGTGGGGGAAATTATACAATGTATCAGTATCTTAATTTTTACATCATAATTTCAAGGGGATTGTGATAATGTGTAGCTCCAAACTAGTAATGGATCTAATCTAGCAGCTTGTGCTATAAACTACTTTCAATCTAGTTAAGCGTTTTATTTTAATCTTAGAGCTAGTTGAATTTATGTAGGTTATCATTTTGCCAAACTAAAGATTGTATTTGTGCTAAGAAGTATTTTCACTTGCAGTTTAGTTGAACTTTTACTTGAACTTATCTAGTATGACAGCATTACACATATTTTTTCTTTTTGCTTCCACATACTTAAAGAAATTTTTATATTTAACACTGGTGCACATCAAATCAAATTATCAAGAAAAACTCAAAGACGCAACCACAAACTACCAGACTTACTTGGAGTTGTAACAGCTGATAGCTCACTAGCAAAAGTAAAATCACTAGTGAATAAGCTACTTTTGATATAAACACAAACTATTTTAAACAAGATGTTTTGTGCATAAGAAAAATAAAAAGTAGTTTAAGGTTAGGTTTTGTACCCTATGACCACCTGGTACAGTGCAAATTTCAACATTTCCAACTTTTCAGTAACAAATTCATATTTTTCAATAAACCACAAAAATGTACACAAAATGAAAAGGCCACAATTGTTATGGGGACAGTAAAAAAGACATCCATTCAGAGAAAATGAAAACGACTGGTTTAGGCATAAACATCATGATAAAAATTTTTAGCAAAAGTAGGAAAGTTTCATCTCTCTTTCTACTACCTTTGAACTGTCACAAGTAGTCTGTATATGCCCTATCTGCTTGCTCTGCACTAGGCACAGCACAGATATTTTTATAGTGAATGTCACATTGATGGCAAGTCACTGGCAGTACTATGTGTAAAGTTTTCCTTTGAACCTGTCCATTAATAGTGAGCACATGGCAAGACAGGCTATGAATACCATATTTTGACTCTTTGATATGGCATGGGCAGGATTTCAGATTCTTCCAGTTTTAGTGCCACTTGCTCAACCCATTATACCGTTTAACTGATCTTGGACATTGAAAATAAGCATATGTTAATGAAATGAAGCATAAGAGACAAATGATGTTTTAGATGAGATTAAAATTATTGTAGTAGCTTAACCTATTCAACCTGTATTATATGAACATACAGTTAATATTATAACAAAATCTCTTAAGATGGAAAACACATGCCTCTAGAAATATATGTACATGAACAAAATGCTTCTAGATGTACAAATGTTTTGTAGTACAGGATGCTATTTTGCACTACAAAACAGAAAAGCTTTATCTTGCTACATAACAGCTGTGAAAGATTCTGAAATATTAGTTTCAAGCAACAAAAACATTAGTGACACATTTTGGTACATTGGAAAAAATATGTGCGCAGTAGATTCCAACATGAAACCAATCTAAAATTACTAAATACTGTATGGTGGATAACAATTGTAAACATGAAGACACTGAAAGTATATTATGCATTTCAGAAACTTTAACAACAAAGGTGAGTATACTTTGTTTTCTTGTAATTTATTCATCCATTATATTGATCAAAGAAAACTTCATTCTGTTACTTAATACACACAAAAATTTATTTGCTAAAGCTCCATGAACCAAGTCAATAGTTTAAGCTTGATTAGCAGATATGGCATGATGTGCATCTTTGTTTCCACCAGAGTATTTATGCATGCACTTCTTTCACTATAGTGTAACAAAAGTAGTTCAATGTCATTCATTACAAATGTTGGTTAAGTATTAAGTATATGAAAGCATTTGATGAGTATGAACAAAGTTAGATGAAGAGTACACTGGCAAATGAAAAAATGCGAAAACAATGAAAAACCCAACCCCACTGCAGCAAACTCATACCTAATTCAACAATTATCATAGGCTTCAGTCCATGACAGCTTCTGCAAGACAAGAACAACCTGCTAGGTTCTATGTTGAGGTCAATAATAGCATCTTTAATGACTTTTTGCGTCCTACGCCTTGCAATGGCAACATCGTCATCAACATTTAAATGCCCTGCAACATAAAAACTTCAATTATGCATTTAATGCCTCATGCGCACATTATAAAAAATGGGAATGTTACATACCAATTTGACTTGGTAAAAAACCAACACTGTCATCCATTGAACCAGACACAACTTCCACGTTTTCAATAGCATCTTCAGATATCATGTTCAATGAAAAATGTTATTGAAAAACATTTCTTTCATGTAAAATTTTACTTCATTATAACCTGGTTAAATTTTGTAATCAATTTAAACACTGATTTTAAATGTTATATTCATTATTTGAAAATCATTTCCATTACAGACCATGCACAAAGAAAATACTCAAGCGAATTTTTTATTTATGTGACAATTTTATGTGTTTTCATTTCTTACTTTTATTTGAAAGACAAAATTTGTACAGGATATTTTAAACAAAAACAAACATTAAAAATTTATATTTATGAAAAAGGGTTTATATAATCAAACAATACTAACTTTTTCCGCTTTAAGTAGCTGCAACACAAAAATGAACAAATTACTTTTAAAACACACAGAGCTTCCATGAATCTCATAAAACAAGTGCAAAACAAAAATGATACTATGGCTAGATTCTTTTCAAATGAAAACTTACATTTGAAGAAGAGCTTTTATTCAAATAAAATAAATTCTATTTTAATAAGCGCTGTTGATGCTCTTTTGGCAGGTGAGATATGCACTATGTTAAAATCACGAAAACAAACTGATGGTGAATTGACAGTCATCTCAACAATAACTTTGACAAACTGCTGCAGTGAACTTTGTACCTAAACTGAATATTTCATGTTCATATTGAAATATACAAAATCAGAGCAAGAAGTATGATGATCAACAACAAAAATGAGACTTGTTTGGACTGCTTGATAGTTACTAGTTATCAAAAAAGTCTGCTGTCAAGGCTGGTTTTCACTAGACCAGTGTTTCCCAACCCTTTTAGTGTTGCAGCACCCTACGTACGAGAAATTTAATTTGCGGCACCCAGTGACACACCGTAGCAAGTCGCTGTAGGTTCGATGGCATGTTGAGAAGGTATTATTTGATGATGTACTGAAAAATGTATTAACTCACGGAACCCCTAAGTTTTGTAAATGGCACCCTGTTGGGAACCACTGCACGAGACACTATGCAAATGCAAAGCGAAGGTGATGCAACCTTTTTTTACGTGGAGACCCATTTAGGTTGAATTAGTTTTTTTTTAAGGTGTTTTCAAGACCCGATTCGGTCCTTAGAATCAGCAAAAATTATCATCGGGTCCCTAGAATCAGAGAAATCGGGTCCCTACAGGTCCATACCGGGTGCCTAACATTTTCCTTAAAAAAACCCTGGTTGAATGCAAATATTATGTGATATGGGCTAATCACGACTCATGAGGAAGAATCCATTAAGGCTAGGATGATGTGCCGCTAAAGAATTGTTAATGGTACAAAACTTTGCGTAGTGTTGTTGTGAGGTTGTATAACCAGTAAAACAAGGAAGGGTCAGGCAAAATATTAATATATATATATATATACCTAACCTTTCCCACGCTGGAAGAGCATTGTATGCTTTCTAACCAATATCTAGAAGATAGGTCACATATTGTACCAGCACCCTTTGAAGAATAAAAGGGTAGATACAGTAAACCTCAGTTAATCTAGATTCAATTTGACCGCCGATTTTTATCCGGTTAAGCTGAAGATCTGGATAAACCAAGGATGGTTGTTTCTAGCCTGACGTCATCCAAGTAATGTAACATCAGTGAAAATCACTTGAAGTGAACACATTTACGAACGAACATCAAATTTTTGCTGAAGCAAAACGAATTTATTGATGCATTTACAATGGTACATCCGATTAGTAACCGCCTGTTCCAGGCAGTGGTGAACAGTCTTAAGTTCATAATTTTAGATAACTTGGCTGCAAAGAAATCTTGGATTTTGCTCTGATGCAGAGATTTCTACGACTGGTCTATTATCAGTTCTTCTATTTGGAAGGTAATGCCAGTGCCCTCCTACATTATACCAAGTACAATACACACTCAGTGATTCCGATCAATAAACTGAAACCGTGGTGTGGCGGTGTGATATTCAACACTACCAGTATATGCTATGCCCGTGTGTGACATAATAATGGTCTCTACAATTGATCCAATGTTACGCACAGTTGCAGCCGTTATCACAATTCTCAGCGTTCATTGTTGATTGTGAGCACTCGTGTTGTTCCGCCTGAAACCTGCCGGATCTTTCCTAGAGACCAGTCAGTGCACATAAACAACAAAACAGCATGGAAGTGCAGAAAAATCCAGATTACGAGATGGGAAAAGAACAACAGATTTTATCTGGTATTGGTAAAGATCCGGATTAAAAAATCTGGATCCCTCTTTTACAAGGCACCCTTTCTCAATCCTGACAATAGTGTACTTAAGTCAACAAAGTTTTGGTACTAGCACTATGTACTTATTTCTAAATGATGCCCTGAGATATTCCAGTGAACATATAAACTGCGGGGAAGGAATAAGTAAGCAGTTAATTGCATGCAGCTAAGTGGTCACACACAGCTAACAGGCTAGTGCAAATACTTTCATCACACCAAAAATATACTGCTACTCACTTTTTACCAGAACAAACCAAAACATGTGGAATGCAAAGAGCATTGCAATACGCTGTACTATAGTTATTGCATTGATAAGAATATCAGTAAGCAACATTGAATATGACTAGTAGGCTAAATTTTTCAAGAAACTTATTTCAAGGCTAGGCCTAGTGTTAGCCACCATTACTTATTTCTAATTTGTCTATAAAATGCATGCATATATGTTTGCTTTACACAACTTGGTTTACTATTGTGTAGACCACATATTCAGTTGCTGCCTATTGTGAGAATAAAATTCTTCTTGAAATCCAAAACCTGCTTGATTATATTCATATGTGCTTCTTTCTTAGGGACTGAGAGAAAGGGACAACAGAAATACCCTTGCCTAATAAAAAACTACTGAATATACATACATAATTAATGTAGGCTGTTGCTGTAAATTGTTTTAAAAACAGGAATTGCCTTTAGACACTGAAACACAAACCCAAAGTTAACTTCAACTTAAAATAAATTGAGATATGTTGGACCCAACTTTCAGAGAGCTGAAACGATGCAATTGGAATAAGTCAAACAGAGCTTCATCACTTGAACTATGTAAAATTGACCACTGGCTGAGAGCCAACAAACTTTCTTTTAACTACAATGATAAGACTAATTTTATGCTACTAAATTCTCAAAAACACAATCCTACTTCATTTAAAGTTATTATAAATAATCACAGCATTTCCCCTGAAGATAACCTGAAATACCTAGGTGTTCTTCTTGACAATAAATTAAGCTGGAAATCTCATGTACAAAAGGTGAAAACTCAACTATCAAGAGCTTGTGGAGTTCCAACCAAACTCAAACATTATACAACACAGACTGTACTGAAAGTCGTCTATAACTCATTAATCCATCCCTACCTTAATTACTCAATCTTCAATTGGGGACATGCTTCAAATGCAACCACTCAGCCTCTCATTAAGCTCCAAAATAAAGCTATAAAAATAATAAAAACCAACCAACACGAAATCTCTAGAACCTTTCCAGCACTCAATCATCTTAAGCCTTTAAACACTTACAGTTACAGTTTATCAGTAGGCAAATTAATGCACCTATATCACAACAAATTGCTTTCAAACCATTTTGATAAATAGTTTATTCCAGTCAGCTCAATTCATTCTTGGAAGTGACTACGGATATGCCTGGCCAATGCAATTCGAATAAAAGGGTCACTTTGTCAAGCAAACGGTGTGGATCTCGTAGCCTGCGGGTTACGCATTACAGGTGCTATGCCAATGGTTTTCAGTTCGACTCTCACCTTGCCGACTTCTGTTTTGCTTTTTTCTTTACCTCTTTTCACTTTCAGGCTTAGGTGTTATGTTTAGGGGTTTTAGTGTTGGGTTAGTGTTACGATTAGGGTTAAGGCTATTGTTAGGGCTAAGGTTAAGATTACGGTTAGGTTAGGGCTACAGTTAAGGTTAGGGTTAAGGTTTGGGTTAGGTTTTGAGTTTATCTTTTACGTTTAGTTCATTTCTACCAAGCCTAAATGCACTCTCGCCCTGCATTACTGTTACATCACAGGTGGCATATGAATAACTTTTCAAATTTCAAGATCCACTGGCGTATCCATAGACACTGTCTTCATTCTCACTGCACAAGACAAGCAACCTCTAGCAACCTACTATTACCTAGAGTTAACTCTTCCTCAGGATAATGCTCCCTTACCTTTGTTGGCCCAAAAGTGTGGTCTTCAATACCAAATTATATTAGGCAGTGTCTATTTTGCCGCCAAAATGCTGACGGCAACTGCTTGGCTGGAGCTATTGTGCCACCAGTCCGAAGCTTAGCAGAAATGAAGTAAAAACAAAAGATAAACCTTAAAGCTAAGTCCTAGCCCTAACTCCAAACCCTAACCATAAACCTTAACACTAATCCCTAACCATAACAGTAACCCTAAT
>JGI24159J19872_10006431_pt1 | contig 15300 bp, 10 predicted proteins | sample Ectturendosymbi4_FD_19872 | JGI IMG/M metagenome (IMG submission 19872) | reverse complement strand
GCCCCCCTATTGCTAAATCCTGGCGACGGGCCTGAGGACTCGTATGCACAAGTTTATAGGCGACGCTATTTTAACAGTTGTGATTGTTCTGCACTCGTGATCGCAGTTGCCCGAAAACAGGTGAAGCGTTCTCTGCCAGGGCTTGAATCTCCCGTCCACAGAATTCGTGCTGGAAGCCACAGAGACAAGAAAGCAGAACTTGTCCACCGTAGGTGAGGCGCTGCAGTGCGTCTTGATCACTGGTGGCATAGAAACATTCTGATAGAACAACATGCACTTCTCAGGCTGATTGACATTCCAAACTTGAAGCAAGCTGTTGCAAATGAGTGGCAGAGGTTCTGCATCTTTTCAGCAGACTGAGAGACCTGCAGAGCAGCGTCATCTACATAGAGAAGTTCGAACACGAGCAGTCGCCAAACCTTTGTCTTGGCACGAAGGCGGTAAAGATTAAAGAGGCTTCCACTGCAGCCGAGTGCAACAAGATCTCAGAACTGTCATAAAAGGCGAAGCGTAGGATCAAATTCACAATCTTGCTTGGCACGACGACATACATCAAATGTTCTTGAACTTGAGCCTTTGGTCTACACTGTTGCCTCCATGTTTGCATGAAGTGAAGTTGTCGTCTCAAACAAGTTCTCGAGGCATCCGGGACGCTGAAGGAAGGATTCTTTCGTGAGAACACCATGTATGTTGTAGAGTGACCGGAGAACAAACTACACTGACTTTCCTTCAGTCTGGAGAGGAGAACCTGTGACAGGATCTTCCCAGCTATGTTCATCAGGCAGATCCCACGGTATTTATTGCAGTCCTGCAAACTTCTCTTGGTCTTGTAGAGCATGATGGTATTGTCATCCTTCAGATCTGCGGTATTCAGCGGTTAAGCCAACAGGAATGAAGCACGTCATACAGCCAGATGACCAATACGTCTCCACCACATTTTTTAGATCTCCGAGGGAAGTCCATCAGGCTAAGTTGCTGTGTTGTTGTTAAGCTAAATATCACATCACTTTTTTCCCCTTGACCACTGCCGTTTCGTGAAGGAACTGCTTAAGTGTCTCGATGATCCTGAGACCTTTGCTAACGGGAGCTTATGTTTCTGGCAGGGTCCGTCATGCGAGGTAGGTCAAAGGTAGTTTCAAACTGGCAGCAGATGCTGCATGGTACAAAGTTGCAGGCTTTCGGCATGAGTGTTGGTCTACATGCACAAGGCCGCCTGGTTACGCCCCAGCCATCGCATCTGTTGCTCCGCTGGATCCGATGTACCCCAGGCTCAGAGAAGGCCTGTGCTGGACATGCATTTTGTATTTCATTTATTTTTTCCCCTGGCGCTTGTCGCCAAAGAATTATTCGCAACTGGCAGACCGCGGACTGTCCCAAGCATACAATCAGGGTTGCGGAGTCGAAGGTAAAATGTCCGACTCCAACTCCGACCTTCCCAAAATTTTCACCTCCCGACTCCGACCTTTCCAAAATTTCGGACTCCGACTCCTTAACATAAAGTGAATGAAGTTTGACTGTCAACAGTTTTGTAGCAACTAGCAGTCAACGGAAATCGTGGTACACAGCAAGAATTATCTTATTAAACAAAGCTTTCAAAAGAAATTGCACCATTTCAACAGGAATTCCCAACTTAGGAGTGTGATGTGAAAAATGATCCAATTGGACGCCCGGACTGGAATCGGACAAAAAAATCCGACTCCCTGCCTACAACTGCTTCAGCTATTAAGGTTACTTGTGGAATTTTCGTAACCTCGGTATTCATTCCAATCCCCACCATGTAATTCCGCGCATATCAGCTGTAATAGACTCATAGATTCATCGCTGCTGTCAATGAAACCAGGCGTAGAAGTTACGGATCAATCCCCGAAGAACAAATTTCGAAGTCACTGAATTGAAGCATTATAAAAAACTGAGCTCGGGGCACCCCGCTGGAAAATTATATCGCTAGTTTTTGATGTAGCATTGAATGCATTTTTCTACTAAAACATAACCTTCCTGTAAGTATGAGCTAGCTTACGAAAATGAGCTAAGGATGCACCATGTTCCTAAAATAATTCCCAACAAAATAATCCTCCAGAGCTGCGATCTGTTGTTAACGATTCTAGCAGTCAAGTCTCAAGACAGGTGTAAATTAGAACCTCATCCATGTTAATTTGTTCCACAGGGGGACTGATGGCATCGCCGAAAAATCGGAAGAAGCCAGGCGTCCTTGACAACGTGGAAAGGTACAGACCATCTTTTAACCGCTGGGAGAAGGTGAAGCCATTGCCGAAGCGCTGCTATTCCCCTGGTAAGAAACGAATTAAACGATCACCTGGTTTTCTTGATGTAAATAGCGATTTCGATGGTGCTAAAAACTCCCTATTCTTATTATCTCACGACCAGGCAGTGAATTTTTTCATGTAGCAGATCTGCTTGTTGGTGTCATTACAGTTTTAGGAATGGTATTACTTTGACGACCGTAATTATACTGGTGCATAATTAAGTATACAAATCTGTGTTATGCAGGCGTCCTATCTTACAAAGAGAAGCTGTACGTGATAGGTGGTGTCAGCATGACAGAGGAAGCAAGCAGCTCCAGCAAGATCATTCTTGATTGTATTCAGTGTTATGATCCTCTGAAAGACAGGTGTGTAACGCACGGTGGTTTTGATCTGCACTGGCCAGTTTTCTATGCTATGGGGTGACCTCGAAAAGCACGGATATCGCTTTTCGTTTTAACTGCTGACAGGTTGTTCGTCTGGATTAAGTTGTAGACCGTCTGTGGAAGACTTCCGACATATGTAAGTTTCCTGCGTATGACTGAATGTTTCAACAAGAACACTTTTTGTGCAGCTGGAGTCAGTTGCCTCTCGGGCGCCCTCTCGCCCGGCTATCGTGCGCTTTGTACCGCGATCATTTCTACATGATCTCGAACAACGCGAGTTTCATCTTCCGGTACAACCCGGCCACGTGCACACTTGAAGAGTGGAGGGACTTGCACGAAATTAACCTGGAGTTTGCTGGTGGGTATATGTGTCTATTAAACTCTTTCCTTCGACGAAAAAGTCCTAGTAGAGTGTCGAATCGAGTAACTAATTCAGGATGTAATTGTTTATTTTTTTGGTTTGCAGTGACTCGAAATGGATTTTTTTGTTCATATTTCGAGCTTTTGTTTGTAACAAACAACAAACTTAATTTGGAAATCGCGAGAAGTTGTATGACAAGCAACAAACAATGCGCTGATTTGGTTCTACGTGTCACACAATGACGTTGAGTTGATTCGATCTGGTGAAGAATTGGCTTGGACAGGAAAGTCCGTTAAGACACGTTGAGTCGGTGTTAAAGTCTGCGCGATGTTCGCATGTTTTGTAACTGAACTGGTACTGATTGTCAAGTAACCTTGATGTATTAAACGCAAGGGAGCCACAGTGACTTTCTGTCAAAATATTAAGGCACTACGGAAAATATAGGAAAAAGAACTTGCAATCATACTTAACAACACCCCTGAGTAATGCATCACGGAATTCAGTAGGTAACAGCATAGCTGTTTGGGGTTGCAAAACATTTTGCACGAAAAAAGAACCGCTGAATCAATGCCAGCGGGCAAAAGTTGCCATTATTGTTTCCCAACACAATAAAGTGGTAATAGTGTTGAAGCATTGAGGTGACTGATTCACCGCAGGCTTTGCATATAACTCTTTCCTTGTAGTTTTCTTATCTATTCATTGCAACTGTGAAAAAACAACGTGTTAAACATACGTATCAGTGCAGCAAAGGAAAAATTGCAAATGAATCAAGTGCAAACATAATCATGAAGATTTCATGTTATACGGTTAGTTGTAGTTTGGATGTTACAAAATTGCGCTATTATTTAACCTGACAGGAAAGTAGCTTACGGTAGACGTTGCGGAAAGAGAGCTGCCCAGCCCAATTTATATATGAAGCAAGCTTTAGCATAAATGCACCAGGGCACAAAAGTGGCACACACTGACTTGTACAAAAAATTTGGTGTTTTTGTTCATCAACACCAAACTGCTGTAGAAACTGTGCACAACTAGGAACACAGTGGAGTTACCTGTTGCACACCTAGGAGTGAACAATTAAATCAGAATTCCCTGAAAACCTCTACACTTTTTTATAACTGTTTTGACAAATGCAGCACCCACGTTACACCAGCACAAAACGAGAATTTATTACTGCAGTATGGAAAGTCATGTTGTAGTGCACTGCAACACACCTAACTGAAATCTCATTCACAAATGTTGTGTGTATAGAACAGCTTTTCAAAACTTTGTGAATGGTGATGAATTCGTTTAGCAAAAGTGACAAATTTTATATAAATAGGAATTTGGAGAAAACTAGAAAGAAATCACGATTTGTTTGTTTGGGAGTTGGAGCATGAGTCTCATCACTCATTGAAAAAAGTTAAAATTACTATAATTTTATGCGTACCTTTTGCAAAATCTACCTGATTTTGTTTGAGAAGTTTACATAAAATCCCTTATAGTTTTGCAGACTAGCTAGAGAAGTAAGTACCCCCACGATGGGTTTAAGCAAGGAATCGATCAGAAAATTTTTAATAGGAAATCGATTTCACGTAAAGTTACGCATCCTCAGTCCTTATTCTCAGCTTCTATTTGAATAAGGACTGAGGATGCGTAACTTGTTAAATCGATTTCCTATTAAAAATTTTCTGATCGATTCATTGCTTACACCCATCGTGGGGGTACTTACTTGAATATGGATATGTGCAAGTTTGAATCATCGCAAAAAGATGAAAGCGGAGCACACTCGACTGATTCCTCGAAAGCATAGAGAAACACTAGTGCTTTTAAGTGTAGCTGGAGGAGTTGTGACTTCTTTATGCAAAAATCATGGAAGGTGTTTGATACGTCAACATATTCATAAGGCTTACTCCACCAACGTGGGCGTCGGAAGGATTTTTCCAGGGGGGGGAAACTGGGTTTTTTCAGAGGTAGCCAAAAGGATTTTTCCAGGGCTGGCCAAAAGTGGTGAAATTTTGTTTTACCCACTCGACACTAAGAAAACAACCTTTTTTGCTGAAAAATTAACAGGAATAAAGTCAAAATTCCAAATCTGAATCCCTGCTACCCCCATCCGACGCCCATGTCCACCAAAGACGTTTTGAAAAAGTTCTAAGAAAAATTCGCCCAGCTTAATTTCAAATTGGACAATACAATTTAAGAATTACTACTGCATGCTCTTCAGCAATAATGCCAATTTCTGTGATGAACACTAACTGTAAGCAGCATTGGCCATTTCTGTGTTTTACAATTTTGGAAAAAGTGTCATCAATATGTTTTAATCTGTCAGATTTATCAGAATTTTTTCAAGAGATTTTCCCCGATTTTTCGCAAACTTGTGAGGCCTGGGGGTGCGACCCCATAACCTACGTCTGTGGATAACAGTACAACTGAAAACGACAGTTTCATTGTGCGGTATTTCTGCTTACTAATAATCGCCGTCAAGGAGCCAATAATTTAGTTCAGCGCTTTTTTTAAGGCAATAACACACGTGATTAAAAGGGATAACATGCGCCTTTAATTATAAATGTGATTAAAGGTAACCACATTCACAATACATTAAATCTTCACTGTGAAAATAACGTGTTGGCTTGTGAATTGTATCGGCAGCCAGTCAACCACCATGAACAAACCACCAGGTGACCAGCCAGTTGTATCGGCAGCCAGTCAAACCACCACGTAACCAGCCAGTCAACCACCACGACGCTTGTTTTTTCACCATATGTAGCCAGTCAGAGCATTTTTATCGTTTCTGGTGTGGAGCTGTTCAAATTCGCTGATGCTGCAATCGCCGTGAGCGCCAATTTTGACTCCCGTGTTGAACATCAAAGTGCAAACGAGACCACGGACTTCGTTCTGTTGCAGGCCTCGCGGCTTTCAACGGCAAACTTGTTGTCAGCGGGGGTCAGAAGGGAAACATGACGCTCAGTCACATGCTTGTCATCGATTTCGAGACTGGCACAGTGGAAGAGGAAATCAAGATGAAGCGGTCGCGCTGTATGCATGGCTGTGTGCCGATCGATAAGTTCGGCTGAGAGAACCCTTCTCGTGATAATTTGCTGCATACGCGGTTGTTTCTTGGTGACAACGGACGAGTTCACGACAGCGTTTCGGAGTAAAGTTGAATTGATCGTGGCAACCAACCAACCTGTTCTGGTGATCGTTCCCGGTTGAAGCCGCTCGTTGTGCATTGTTATTGTTTTTTTTTGTTTTTTTGCAAAACAGCGCCGAAAATCAGACATGGAGATCAGCAACCTGACTTTGGCAGTAAGCATAGGTTTTCCGTAAAGAAAATGTCACGATGTTGTAAAAAGCTTGCGAGTTGACTGGGTTGTTGGTGTACGTTGCTCCTTGATATAATTTTTTTGTTGAAAGGGAAGGGTTCCTTATCCGCGTCTGTCTCAAAAAAGTAGTAGTCTACTTCATGACGACGAAAACCCAGGATATGCTTAGCTTCAGCAAGTCGCAAAGGATTTAAATCCTGCTTCGTAGACATTGTGTTGCTGCCACCGATAAGTTGCCTGCTTGTTCATAAGTTGCTTTGTTTCTTATGTAAATATTTGTGTTCATTTTGTTGAATGAAGCAGATGTATGGCTTTGCTTTCGGTTAACTAAGTACAGTGCACCAAGTTACGGAAAAGTCTTGTTGCCTCATATGTCAACGTTTCCTTTCGTACGACTCCACTGATGCTAAAATTAAGTTGCCCCACTTTAGTTCCTGCAGAACATAATGACCATAATCTTTGGCTTCAAATAATAATGGTGCCTCTGCACTCTTGAGAGTCGGTACACCAGTGGTGATCTTTTGTTAGCGAAGCTTGCATCGCAAGTGGCCAAATACAAGCTGTTTTTGTTCTTCGTTGGAAATAAATTTTTCCTTGACCCTGCTTGACAACCCCTCACAAGGAGCCTCCCACAAAAGTTTCAGATTTCGCATTCAGGTTCCTGGCTAATGTAGATGTGTGCGTTTTTTTCCGGACATACAGCGGAAAATAGTTGTTCATTCGCTAATCAGATCGATTTTTCTAAAACAATTTTTTGGGATTGATTGAATGCTATTACGTCAGTGAATGAAAGTTCTTAGGCGAGGCACCATCACCTCAAAATATTATTGAGATGCAGGGCTGTTAAATCGCTTTTTTGAAATGAAGACTGAATAGATTTATGGTCAAAATTTTGGAAGTGCGACGGCGTACTTGGTGTTTTGATACACTCAGTTTGGTTGGCGTCTTTTGCTAAGCAAACGATTCTTAGTTGGGTTTTGACGCTGCTGCTGTTGATGTCATTACGAAGCGACGCCCTCCAACCGAGCTTCAGCTGCTGCAATAGTCGCAGCGCACTCTATTTCGAGAATTTTCGGTAACATGTGCAAAGAATTTAGGTTGTGCAGAGCTGAATCTATGTTTGAACGAAAAGTGTGAACTTAGTTAAGAATCCATCTGGCCTTAAGCGTAAGACCTACTGGTTTGCTTTGGTAAACCCATCCGTTTTAATCATCTATTTGGACACCAAATATATCGTTACTGAACTTGCAGGCCATTCTTTCACCGGCACTTGGTCTGTACTCTTAGAGAATTGTGAGAAAGGTTAATTAACCTTCCATTCTGCCTCAGGCTTCCATTTAAAGAGTGTTGAATTGTTTAATAATAGCGTATCCAGCCACAGGTCAAAAAGTTGTTCAAGCTGTTTACAGCATGCAACGACCTACGGCTGCAGTATCCATATACAAATGTAATTATTTATTATTAGTGTTTTTCCAAGTACCGGTCCATTTGTAATGCTTTTTATGTTTATCTTCGTGCATTTAAACTGGGCATTAAACAGGTGTGTTTATGGCTTGAATGACCTCCTCGGGTGCACAGCAAGAAAAACAAACAACAAAGAGTAGTTTTGGAACATGTGTAACCTTTCTTGATGTTCACACCCTATTGATCAGTCTCTTGATGCCTTCCCAGAACTCCATGCCAACAGAAACGTCAGAAGGGTTAAAAGAGAGAAATGGCAAAAAGTTCTCTGTACGGTCCTGCAAAATAACACAACATCGCTTTCGGATGGCATCCATCACAGTTCGGCACCGCTCATCGTGGGCACAATGGTGGAAGTATCCCTCTACTTACGACACTAGGATTATGTATACGTTCACTTTTTCAAGGGGGCCCTTAAAGCTTTGATGCTTGTCTTGTTCTTTTGATAAAACTCGGAATCATTTCTTGGGATCCAAAATACCGTTTTTAGGATGAAGGAAACACCCTTCTAGCGTTTGTGGTTAAGAAATTATGGCCTTAAAACAACAAATCCGTAGGTAATTCGATTAATTAACTAAAGATATTTCGTTATAACTTACCAACCACAAACGATAGAAAGCCAATCAAGGGCTCAAAAGATGTAGTTTTTAGCCTAGTTTCATTTTTTTAAAAACAAACAATTACCCCTAGGGGGTGGGAGCCCGGGGTCAGGTAACCTTGGCCAAACAAGCCTATACTCATCCTCCCACTTCACATGTCACCCCCTAAACAAATTCTAATCCAAAACCTCCAAATTTTTTTGATCGAAGGTAACAGTAGAATTTGTCGATTCGTCACATCAAGGGGATAAGAAAAAAGTGACGAATTATGCAAACAGGTGAAAACTATCATAGAAGCTCGTATACTTTATCATAGCGCGTATGCACAGTGCTCTTATATGCAGTAAAATACAAGTTTATGACGTTATGGTGGAATACAACAATTATTCCTCTATTCGGACTCATCCATTTAATCTAGCACCTTTTAAATCTTTAAACTGGAAAGACTTCCCACGTTCTCTCAATGGGATGTCGGGTCGCGCTTGGCACCTCGTGTCTAAACTCGATAAACAAATCGCGACGTGCAACAATTCTCAGATAAAGATCCTTAATTTGTTCTGCTTAGACATCAAAGCGAAACTGCAAATGACGTATTAGCCCAGTGGTTCTCGAACTTCCTGCGCGTTGACCCCCAGTTAAAGCATACAATTTTCTGTTGACCCCTTGGCCTAGCCCAACAGTTACTAATACAAGGATAGTATGTGTCAAATTAAATTTGAGTGCTTTTTACTTGAAATGAATGACGAAATAATACGCAATCCGAAAACTTGCTTAGAACTTAGGGGTCATTCAGTGACCCCCATTCGACCCTGTGACTATTTGTCGACCCCTTGGATGGTCCAATTGACCCCTGGGTGTCGATATCGACCACTTTGAGAACCACTGTATTAGCCGAACAAAACGCTTCTAAGGCGAAAAAAGAGGTGACGAATTAGACCAGGGATGGGGAACCTCTAGCCGGCGGGTCAAATGCTGCCCGCGCGAACAATTGATATGGCTCGCATCAGAATTTTCGTTACCCAAACTATACACAAAATTGTGTCAAAACGAAACTCCAGACATGCAGACAGTAAGTCAAGAGAAGTCTTTCTCGCTCCTTGACAAGTTTTTACTCCTTACTTCCCTTTGGAAGATAAAGTAGAATTTTAAGATAAAATTAATTTTTGCAGCCCGCCAGCGATTTTCCGCAATACATGTGGCCCGTGATAGTAAATAGGCTGCCCACCCCTGAATTAGACGAACAGAAATGTACACAAAAGATAGGAATTCTCCGGGACCGACGAAAAAGTAACGAATTACGAATTAACTTGTCAACCGGATTTCTTGAGGCTTTCCAGAGCTCTCTAGCTCAACCGAAGGGCGAGTTATGGTTAAAAGTGTTGGAAAAAATCCTTGCTCTAAAGTTTTGGCTCGCGGAACTTAAGGGTTTTATTTCTCAAATGGAGGCGTAAAAACAGATCTGTCCTCGAGCGCGTCAGACTTGCGCGACGCCAGTGAGTGTCCTGTTAAATAAGTGCGACGATTTTACGCGCACCTATTTACAGCGCACGAAACAAAAAAGACATTTAAAGAAATGGGGAAATCAACTGTAACCACATCTTCCGTTCTAGCTTTGATCTATTTTAAAGCTGTTGTGCAGCGTTTCTTACACGCTCGGGTTTGGAAATCTTGTGTAACCGGTGTCAAGCGAAAATTCTGACTTCACGCCATGTGAACATGCACAGAGTAATATTCTACATAACAAATAGGATTACAAAACTGATGATTAGGATTTGGTGTTTAGGTAAGAGTTTCTGGTTAGGGTTAGAAAAAGAAAAATAACTCAGGTCTAAGACTAAGTCCAATATTTTTCAATGGTTGTAGTTTTAGTAATTCCCGAATTGTAGGCTTGTTGTGGATATCGGACATCTAACCACAAAGTTTCAATTTGCACAACACACATCAAAAAAGTAATCGCCAAACTTTATTCTGAGAAGCAAAATAACTGACAAAACAATATTAGGTCAGAAATTTCGCTTGACACCGACAACAAAATTATCTTTGTAGCATGATATTAGAGCAGCTATGTCCAAGTCCAACTCAAATGGCTTACTGAGCCAAAAATTATGTCACTACCTTAACCAGGGCCGCACACTGAATGGCATACTTTGAACTTTACAAACTAACTTTGACTTAAGCTAATGTACTGAAAGCGTGCGGAATCTTACCTGCAATGGTAACAGACGTGATAAAGTGGCACTGAGGACCACCTGCATCAAAGTTGTCCAAGATTATCCAAATAAGGACAGGGCGTCAGTATGTAGGATACGTTTACTACAGCGTAAACCTAAACTGGGCCGCATACGGGCCACGGGTTGGACATAGCTGTATTAGAGGGATAGAACAGGAGCTGGCCCGTAGCCAGGGGGAGGCAAAATACATTTTTAGGGGGAAAGTATTTTTGTTTTTTACGTTGAGAAACAAATTTTTATTGGCAAAAAATTTGGGAGTCACTTCGCCCCAGTGGTTACGGGCCTAACAAGTAATGCTGAAGTGGGGTTACGAAAGGACTGAGAAAAAATGCGCTAATGCATAACAGAACATTGTTGATCGTCGGTCAAGCGGACTACGTAAGAGATTACAGGCAAGTTTTTCGCAAGCATGTGCGCTGCAAGCAAATAGCAACGATTTTTTTTCAGCAAAATACAAGGAAGATTAGATGGTAACATTTTTCTAAAACATTGTGGTATAAATTATCATTATTGTTTTTGAAACCTGTGCTCTACGTACCAGTTTTGTCGACAGGGAAGATCTGCTTTTTTAACAACTTCTAATTTATAAACTGAAGTTTAACAGACTTGCTGTAAAATGAAGTTTTAACATCGGCTTTAACTTAATATCAAAAAGGGTTTTTGCATTTAGCCTACTTCTTTATCATGCTTCGTGTGGTTACGTTTTTCAGGCAAACGGCCAAATAGGTCACACTTGCGTGGGGCCCCAAAAACTAAGATGGCCTAGGGTCCCGCGCTCCCTAAATCCCTCCCTGTGTGTGTTGTGTATTCCAGCAACTTATGCATCCAGTGAAACAGGGTTGCTATTGAGTGGAGGGGTTTGTAAACAAAGGAGAACTCGCCTCTGTGCAAAAACTTGAGCTTTGTTCTAGTTTTGAACAGATAAAAAGTTATATGAAGAAATGATACGGCTGATGAGATAGAGCCAGGGGTGAAGTGCTAAAAAAGAAGTGTGTGAACGCACCCGAAATGGTCGTTTTCAACAGCACTTCAAACTGATTTTTTAAATCAGTATTTAATGAAATATTCACTTTCATTTCCCCACAAACAAAAACATGGAAAAAGTGTGGGAACGCGTTCCCATCCACAAAAATCTGTGCGAACGCCGTCCTCACATGCTCTCGCAGAGGTCAGAATTTTCGCTTGACACCGGATTGCAAAATAAAAAATGTCTTCGGTCCACGTTCCACGTGCTGTTACGGGGCTGGATGTTGCTGCCTGCGGGATATGTGCGGTCCGTGTTCAAAAAATCTTGGACCGTGCCTCAGGTTGCCAGACATCCATGAGTGCCAAAGACTTTCATTGAATTTGCTATTAAAACTGGATACATCCTTGACTTTATAATAATCACATTTAAAGAACAAAATTTTATCAGTCCGATCCAGTCCTGATGCGCCAATTTTCAAAAAAATTGCCGTACGATCCAGTCCTGATCTGTGCTCATGTCTGATACAGAAGTGTCACATCACAGTCGCTATATAACAAATTGTGAATAGCGCTCAGAAAAGATATAGCGCACAGGGCAGAGATAAAACTTGCAGTAACTATCATAGCTAGAAAACAAAAAAAGAAACACAATTTTGTGATACTGCAGTTGAGCACTGGCTAAGCGCCAGAGGCATGCATTAGTGTTTAACGGATCGAAGATTTTTGCAATCTTAACCCAGTCCAATAGTTTCATTGTGAAATCTAGTTTGATCCTAATCCGGTAGTATTGTCCAAATATTTGATCCAATCCAGTTTATATCCGCAAAATACTCTGACGGATTGGACTGCAGTGACCAATAGTAGAGATGGCATGGGCCGCTATACTGGCGGTTAACGGTGGATTTCCATGGGCCAGTTAACCGCCCCAACATGTTTATTTTTTTGGGTACCGCTACAGTCAGCTCACATTTTGAAGCACTTACGTGGATATTGAAGTAATTTATTTTCTGTGATGTCAGTTGTCGTTAGCGTCGCCCTCTGGTGGAAGCTGTGTCAGACTTTAGGTGTTTTTCGGAGCTCTGTTAACGAAAAACGCATAATGTATGCTGTGTATGTATTGCGTAAACATTGTGCTGTGGCCTGAACGATCTGTGGTGGTGCGGTGTGGTAGTGTTCGTTAGTAGTGTGCGTAGGACAAGTCATACACTTTCAGGAAGCTAGATTCTCTGAAACTGAATCACTGAGAGCACAATATAAATTAGTTCGTATTCATAGTAGGCCTACTGTATAATTCGTCATTGGGTTGAGGATGCGCCTATAAAACTGCTGTCCAACCAGTACAGGTGCTGTAATACCGACGAGACCCCGATTTTTTAAAGTATTTTGTTGCAAAGTATGTCTTTACTTGTTTGCACTTACTATAGTAATTTGTTTGGTTACAGCACAAAAATATGTAAATGCTTATGTCATGAAGATTACCTACTACAGCAAAAATGAGTAGCAACTGTTGGTGGAAAAGATATTTGTAGTGCTATATGCCTTCATCCAGATTTTGTAAATGATCCACTCCTTTGTGTACATAGGAGGCAAAATAGCTCCAGCAGTGTCTATTTTGTCTTTTGTGGGCCGCGCTGCGNACAGGCCAGAATTTAGGTAGGGTTGTGGGTACAGGCTGGTTTACGGGTTTATTGTAATGTTGAAAAGATCGGAGATTTTTGCAATCCTGATCCAGTCCAATATTTTCATTGTGTAAGCCAGTCCGATCTTAATCCGATAGTACTGTCCAAATACTTGATCCAATCCGGTTTATATCCGAAAAAAACTCTGATTAAACATTTGACTGCAGTAATCAAATCTGATCCGGGAGAGTTTTTTTCGAAATCCAGTCCGATCTGGGTCCGGTGTCAAGCGAAATTTCTGACCTCTGCGAAATTTCTGACCTAATATTGTTTGTCAGTTTTTTGCTTCTCAGAATAAAGGTTTGCAATTACATTTTTGATGTGTGTTGTGCAAATTGAAACTTGTGGTTAGATGTCCAATACCCATAACAAGCTTGCAGTTCGGGAAGATCTATTACCGTTAACCACTGAAAAATATTGGACTTAGTCTTTGACCTCAATTATTTTTCTTTTTCTAATCCTAACCCGAAACTCTTACCTAAACACCAAACCCTCAGCCCTAATCATCAGTTTTGTAATCGTATTTGTTATGTAGAATATTAATATACTCTGTGCATGTTCACATGGCGTGAAGTCAGAAATTTCGCTTGACACCGGTTCTGAATTGCAGAATCCCGATGGATCGTGATCCGATTACCGGATCATGTTCAACATTGGTTTGTTGTGAATGTGATGGGTATGGGCTGGTCCGGGTCACAAAAATGTGAGCCCGTGACATCTCTAATCAACAAGCCCGTAACCAGCTTGGGACACTAGAGGGAGAGAAGGGTTTTCTGAGAGGGGCCAAAATTTTTTAACTATGCCAACACATTTTTCCAAGGGGGTCAAAATTTTTTCTAGTGGGGATTCGCCCTCCCTGAGCTCCCCTAGTTACGGACCTGGTGATCAGCCCAGTTTAAATATCCACATCTGATACGGGAGAGTTTTTCGAAATCCAGTACGATTCGTATCCCCTTCTGAATTGCAGAATCCAGTTGGATCGAGATCCGGAAACCGGATCATCTTCAACAATGGTATGCATGGACTAGAATTTGGATTTTCTGGAACAGGATTCCTGCTGCATCCAACAGGATCAGGAGGCATTTTGCTGCAGCCGGATTGGATTTGGATTTTGTGTTTGCTGAATAAACGTTACTTTTGTTATTTTGGCTCATTTATGCAGAGTATTTATACAGAGTCAAACAGGAGTCAGATTGCTTGTGTCATGTTGGTACCGGATCCGGAGAAGATTGGGGTAAAAAATTTGCAAAAAAGATTGGATCCGGAGCAGGGTTCCGCAGTTGGAGGTAAAATATCAAACTCTGATCTTTCCAAAAATTCCGACTCTGACTTTCTAAAATTTCCAACTCCCGACTCAGACCTTTCCAAAATTTACAACTCCGACTCAACACAAAGGGAGTGAAATTTGGCTGTTAAAATCAATGGAAATCGTGGTGCACAGCGGAGATGATCACGGAGCCGGAGTGGACTTCGGCCGGAGTTCGCATTTTAGGCTGGAACAGGAGCCGGAGTCAATATTNTAGGTTCGAGCGGAGCTGGAGTCAACATTGAGGTCTGCGCAGGAGCTAAACAAAATTTTTAAGAGACCTAATTTCCAGTAATGTAGTCAAGACCGTAACCTCCGAGACCCAGACCTGGCTGAAATTTCAAGACGAGACCGAGACTTTGTCATAAAAGCCAAGACCGAGACCTGGAAGTTCGAGACCGAGAATCGAGACCTCACATTTCTCTGATGGTAATTAAAGCTAACTCCTTGAATAATGCTGCAACAAAATATCTGGCACATTGCCAAATATCAAGATAATAAAAATCATCCGAAATTTGTGCAAACGGCCAAATACTGCAACGTTCATTTTCACTTTCCTCCTAGGAATTTACAACCTGAAACATGTGGCCTTATTTACAAATTCCATGAAGAAATGCATGGACATTGAAATTGTTGGCAGCGTTTAAAGGGTCTACACATTTTTCACTCGAATAATGTCGGTGAAGCAATTGAATATTCGAGGTGTTTGCCGTTGCCATGCTTCAATAAATTTGTTTTGACTCAGAAA
>JGI24159J19872_10006430_pt1 | contig 15302 bp, 5 predicted proteins | sample Ectturendosymbi4_FD_19872 | JGI IMG/M metagenome (IMG submission 19872) | reverse complement strand
CATCTTGACGGCAAAATAGACACTGTCTACTTTATTTTACGGGCCGGTCCGGGCCAGAAAATATGTTGTAGATTGGCATAAACGGGCCGGGCAGTTTCATGTTAGCTCCGGGCGGGCCGGGCTGCAAAACTGCTGGCCCGTGCCATCTCTAATGTAAATGTTGTTGTTCAACAAAAGCACCGTTCAGTGTTACCAACGCAAGCCAATCTGAGTGGTTTATATGCCCTGAAAAGCGTCGCCATGACTGTGCTGTTAAATTTTAGTTTGCTTAACTGTGATATCATAACTATTATTACCGAATTATAGATCAGGTAAATAATAAAACAGAAAAGAAGTTGTTCCATAACAAATTAGATGCTGTGTCTGACTTTCTTGAAGAAAAGAGATGGAAACTGGAATGAAAGTTTACGCTACAAATCACCTTCTGCTCAAAATGAAAAACTGTCGATCTGCGTTAAAACGCAAAGTTAAGGGTTGTGCACCGGCATCGATTCAGAGATTTTTAAAAATAACTTGTCGAGTACAAAACAATGTTTTAGACATAAAGCATTGCTTTTACAAATAATATGTCATCAGCAGTATGTTGGCCAAACACTAAAATAATTTTCCAAGAGATCTTCAGCGCGCCGAGGTTGCCTACCCGGAACAAACCATATGAAAGGGATGACAGCGATCTAAATTGCGGTACCACACAGCAGTGCTACTAACTGGGTAAATGGTTCACCCCAGGGTGGATGAAAATATTCCAAGGGTGAATGAAAGAACAGGGGTGAATAAAGGGTGAATGAATTTTCTGTTGCTAAGCTTTTGCATCCTCTGGTTCTTGTTTTTTTACCCAAAACATATCAACAATCGTGAACAAAATGGCGAACTTCAAGGGTTCTAACTGTACGCAGGGTTGCCAACCTGTCTTCATCAAAAAAGCCAGACCTTGTCCCAAAAAAGCCAGATAGCAGTTTTAAGGCAATCACGTAAAATATGCATAACCAAACACAAGATTATAGACATTAAAACTCGTCAGAAACATTGATGTAATACATTTCCACTCTTTAGATTTTAGATACATTTTCTTTCCCCGTAATTACACTGTGGTACATTTGTTTCTTATCAATAACATCGATCATTTTTGGAGCAATAGTAAAATATTTTCAATATTTTGTGCACCCTGTATGGTTATAGACTCTTTTCAGATTAGATTTGTAATGAATATGCAGCTCAGACAGTGTTTTTCCTGAGTCAAGCCTTTCTGACTGAAAAAAGCCGGAAAAAGCCAGATTTTGTCTGGCTTTTTTGATTTCCAAAAAAGGTGTTCAAAAACAGCTAGAATTTTAAAATCTGGTTTCAAAAAAGCCAAATTGGCAACCCTGACTGTACGTCTAAAGCAGTCAGCAACTTACCACATCAGAAAAACTGTACTGTGATGCATATAACTACCTCTGTGATGTAATAGAGATAGATTTTACCGAGATATGCCATGTTTTATTATTCACAATTTACTCGAGTGATGGAATCTCTGCTCAGCGCCGGATTTAGGGGTGGGCCCAAGGGGCCCAGAGCCCCCACCAAATGGGGCCCCCACCATGTTCATATGTTTAGCCATATATGCGACATGTGCATGCCACTTAATCTTTTTCATCGAGAGAAGTTTGTTTGTAGGCGTTTAACGGTCGGGCAGACGGCAGTATTTCACTTAAATATTGTATGATATTGTGACGAAACAAACACTTATTGATTTCCTGAAAGTCGGTCATTTATCTGAATCCAGTGAATGCAAGGCCAAGCCACGTAGAACGCATTAGCTTACGTCTCTACTCGTTTTTGGCAGATTTTGCGTCTGCCTTACTCAGATTTGCACAGGTCGCATATGAGTAGCATTAATAAGTAGGGCTACCGCACGTTCTCTTTTTGAATTACATTTCCACTTTTTTCATGAGAAATGAAAATATTCTCCGAGGACATTAAAAAATGTCAAAAGGTCCTCCTTTTTGCATTTATTATTTGACATAGTTATAATCAGTTGCGTAACCAGAGACTTGAGCCAGGGTGGAAACTTAGCTTAAATGGGCCCACTGGCCAGCACTCAGAAAAAAACTTGAGAAATTATGGTTAATCTGGATGTGGATGGCTATACTAAAACCCTAAATCACCGAAAAATAATTCGAAAAATACAAAAAAACAACAACCTACTGAAAACCAAAACAACACTAAAACCGAAATATAAGTTAATGGGGGCTCGGTTTTCACATTTAGCTTGACAAGAGGGGGGAAATTTGACCCTCTTCCCCCTGTCAGTTACGTCACCGGCTATGATATATTGTATTTAGGCTACATACAATGGGATAAGCTGTCCCTACTCAACTCCAACAAGATACGTGCTGGTGCCCTTGCTTAGTTTATGGGAGGGTCTGCAAGTTGTCTAATTAATCTATGTTTTGGTTGAGTTAATTCTAGACTGGAAAGGCGGGAATGCTTTAAACATTAATCGTTTCATAACAGTGGTAAATCTTGTTTCAGTATCTCAATGACTTTGGCATTAGAGTGCGGACTGCTGACTCCATTATACTGTACTAGCTTTGCTGATGAACCGTGATACGGTGATCGGTGTATTGTACATAGCTTAGTGTAGTAATTTATAGTAATTATAGCTAATCAGTAATGCTAAAGAAATGAAAAAATACGTCTGAAATATCCCTTTGTTACAAAAAAAAACTGCAACATATTCATGGGCTAAGTAGGACAAGTAAATAAGGATTTTGGTTTGTGTGTTTTGACTGAAACATCGTCCACACTGTACGTCTTACTTCAATGCTTAAAACTTATCAGAAGACCTATTTGGTATTTGACTTATTAAGTGTAGATATGAGCGCAATTTTGTTGTAAAATGTGAGGGGGACAGCTTGGTGTGAAACCAATATATTACGAAACCTAAAGAGAAAGTTGTGGGTAACAAGGCATATTGTATCCCCACTGTCTGAAAAAGGGGGGACGCGTCCCCCGTGTCCCCCACCTAATTGCGCCCATGAGTGCAGATAATACACAAGTAAGTGACAGTCGTAAAATGTTCTCCCTTTTTGCGATGAAACTATGGCAGCCCTATTGAGATTATTAATAAATAAACATGGACAGACGTAAGGGAATCGTCACTAGAGCTTATGCAAGTGGTTCTAACAAATGTAAAAAACCAAGAGGCAAAAATGAGAGAGAAGGAAGTTGCAGCTAAATCAAGAAACATTCAAGCTACTATTTGCAGTGGCAGTGAAGTCCAGCGGAGATATTTCTGCGAAACCTGTGAGAGGACAGAAAATCGAGGCACATGTTGTGACAGACTTAGATCTACGTAACGATGAGAATAGACCTAGTTTAACCAGCAGTGCAGTAGCAGAAGAACGTTAAGAGGTATCATCGAAAAACACGATAGATGAGATGGCTGACGCTATCACTGGAGGCAACGATATCGGTCTCTAGTCAGCCAATATACCGGAAGAAATGCAGAAATATTTGTTGAAAAATGAAGCAGGTTCTCTTTGACATTGTGATGAAAAGCTCCTTTCAAACCATGATGTTCCACAACACAGAAAAGACAGAAACTCGTCGCGGAGATGCGCCACTAGTCTTATTCGTCGCCAGAACCACAATAGCGAAGTGGCTGATAGAAGCTGGCTTTGCTTTTCTCCTTCACAAACTTGTGTTTGTTGTTTCACTTGTAAGCTGATGTGCGCGGATACGACAAAATATGCGCAGAAAAGCAATCCGCGACTGGAAGCCAGGGTCGTCGCCAGCGGGGGGCCAGTGGTGCCTGCCACCCCCCATTTAAAATCTGTGCCCCCCATTTCATGTTTGGCCCCCCGGTTGCTGCAAAATCCTATATTGTATTTAAAAATGTGGCCACCCCTTTTGGTCTTTGGCCCCCCTGTTGAGATATCCTGGTGACGGACCTGCTGGAAGCACGCTCTTGAGCGCCTGAGGAGCCACGAGCATTCAATGGAACATATAGATGCCACGCTTACGTTTCGTCGCAGATGTAACTAATCGTTGTGAAAAATTGATGCAGAGCTAGCCAGTTAGGTCAATCAATGCGAACAATATTGGAAATCGCTTCCGCGTGCAAAGAGTGGTTTCTGCCGTAAAGTTTATTGCTGAGCGAGGACTGGCGTTTAGAGATGATGAAAATGTTGGATCGCCCAGAAGGGTTTTTAAAAAAAAATTTCAAAGCATTTTTCAAGCAAAATTTCAAAAAAAAGAAGATGCGATGCTTCTGGTGACCGATATTGCAACAATTTCACAAATCGCTAATCATTGTCAAATATCATGTTGCATCATAAGTTTTGTTACACTTGAGTTAACAAATGGGACGTCACAAGATTATGTGTCTTTGTGTGAACGTCATAATTATTAACGATCCATGGAAATACTAGCGACTTCATCGATCGTCCTCTACCTAAAGATTCTGTATCCGCACATGGGACCTCCCCGATTAGCTATAATTACTATAAATTACTACACTAAGCTCCCACCACGCCTGGGCCCCTGGCCCCCCCACCATCTGAATCCGGCGCTGTCTTTGCTGCGCTCTGCATGAGCGTCGTGTACTCCTGGGCGAAGGTTACTTGATAAAATGGCAGTTTATATTTTCAAAAGTTTCATTCTCAATCTCGATATGAAACTAGACACATGAACACTGATCAGGGTAGCCTTACCAGTTGAAGAACAGAAATAGTCTATTTGTGATATTTGTTTGTTACCACTTTGATTTTGGACTCCAACATCTAATACACATTTATATCGCAGGTAGTACTCAGGCCCGTCGCCAGAGTTTCGCAGCAGGGGGGGATCAACAATCAGAAGGTGGGGACAAATTTTTTAAAAACAATATTGGATGCATGCAGCAACCGGGAGGCCAAACATGAAATGGGGAGGCACAGATTTTAAATGGGGGGTCCGGGTACCACTGGCCCTCCCGCTGGCGACGGCCCTGGTAGTACTTACGAAGTCTAAGTACGTAAGAAATCGTACAAAAACACATTTGGATTGATGAAAGTAAATGTAAATCTATAGATGAAATCGATCAAGGCACTCCGGTTTCATCAGCTTTGCGGTTTACGGAACCAGATTTTTAAAGGGGAGAATATGCTTCCTTCAGCAGGATTGTAGCAGAACGTCTTTCGAAACATATCTCTATTAGCCTGTAGGGGTGTTTCGATTGGTTTGCTTGAAGTTGCCCGGGAGTATAAGGATATTGCATTAAAAGCCTTTCTACAATTGGTGTTCATGACTACCGCGTAGCCTACATGCCAGATAAGTGATTTTTAATTCGTATTTGGTCGAGCTCATGGGCGTCGGAAGGGGTGCAGGGGGCGTTGAGCCCCTTGAATTTTGAAATTTGATATTTTCTCATAAATTTTTTGTAGGAAAATGTTTCCTTGCTAGTTTTGAGTTGGTTGACCCCCGAAAAAAATCCTTCGAACGCCCATGGTCGATCTAAAACTGAAATGCGAAATGCGCTGGAATGCACTGACTCATTGAGAGGGTGGCATTGGAGAAATTAATTCATCTGCAGTTTGAAAAATTGATCACTAAAAGTTCGGGAACAGTGCAATAATTAGTAAACGACTTCCATTTGTAAATATTTATAGTTTCTTATCATTTGCTGTGGTTTTGTTACTGTGTTTGCAATAGCAGAGGTCTGGTGTTTGATTCTTGTTTAGTCCGTTGTTTTCAGGTGATGTGTCGACGATCGTTAAAATACATCGGATGACAACATTTGTTGCTTCCGTAGCTTCCAGAGTTGATGCGGATTCGGCTGTTTTTAAATGACTCACTTAGCTTATGTAGATGTACAAAAATCAAACCCAGTAATAACATTGTATATACAGTAGTTAGGCTATTATTGTCATATGGGACATACAGTCGCAGTGAGGTGAATGGGGAATGCAGCAATCGACAACAGGGGTGAACCAAACCGAGAAAGGTTAAGAAGCACTGCTATGCAGTGTTTAATGGCAACATAAATAAACCACCCATTTATGACTTTTACACTATCAATTTTGCAGAACAACCCAGTTTTGACCCATAGACGTAGCCACAGGTTGGCCAAAGGGGTCATGGCCACCCAAATTTTTAGAAAGTATGGTCATTTTGTGCTTTGAGAGGCGTTTGTTTGAACAAAATAGCGTTATTCGCCTACAATCAAACATTTTGGACCCCCATATTTTTGCCCCGCCACTGTTTTGACCCTCTGGATAGCTGTGAAGATACATGGCGTAACAAAATAAACAAAAAAATCAAGACTCAATGCGTGTTTCTACCTCATATGAAAAACTATTGTACTCTTTTTCAAAGTTCGTTGATGTGTTTACTTTCAGCTTTACCCACTTATTTGACCTTTTTTACCACACGCGTAGTTTTTGATTCACAATTTTTGTACTTCCCCAGCGTTTCACATTTCAAAGCCTTTCCATAGAGTAGGCTAACCCTACGACTGTCATTCTACTTACACGTTCCACTAAAGCTCCGTTTGGGGCGGCAATAGTTCAATGGTAAAGTGTCCGCCTCTCACCTGGAAGGTTGGGTGTTCGACCCACGTCCACTGAGTGATTCGCCGTAGCGCTCCGTGGGCAAGAATGTTTACCTCAACCGCCCCGGAAAGAAGTGCAATTCAGGGTTCGGCCTGCCTCCAGTTGCCGTCACTAAAACCAACAAATTAAATGTAAAAACGCTCCGCTTTGAGTCACCGCGGTGTAGTTTCTGTGGGTTTCGTTGCTCCGTAATTGGCGTCAGATGTTTTTTCAGTGAAAGCAATTATCTGAGAACAACGTTTGTCCAGTTTTTACTTTCCGCTGCTCGTGTTTTTATTTATTCACTTTAGTCTTAAGTTTGCTTGCTTTTTTTGCTCTTGCTTTAGCCCTTCAACATTTCACCAGTAAGCACCGCTTGCAGATTTCAGAACTGAAGATACGTTGTATCACGTGAAATCGATTTCCTATTAAAAATATTGCTAATAATGAAATTGGTTCCAGTTTTCCTCTTTGTGGAGGTTAGTTACTTTACTTAAATGTAGATATGTGCAAACTTGAGTCATCGCAAGGTCATGAAAACAGAGCGCATTCTACTGTTTATTCAAGGCTTCCACCAAAGTTTTTGGTTATTTTTTGAAAATTCCATTTCCAATCTATCCATGTTCTTTAGTGATTTAAAATTATTGCTGACTATTTCTCGCATCTTTCACTGCGAATATTTGCAGCTTTACCTTAAAAAATATTCGACTTGGTTTTAGGTTCTTCACCGTTGGCGAGTAACATCATTGATGCAGCAGGGCTTCTTAAAAAATACAGGAATTTCACAAAAAGCAGAAAATATAAAGAAGCCACATACATCAAAACCGAACTGACTGACCTGATTAAAAATCACATAGACACAACAGCCCAGCAAGTGAGATTGTTTGGAGTAAAACTTCGAAACGACAACCTTTTCTTGGAATCGATCTTGATATTTGACTCAGCATCTACTTTGAGTGAAAACATCAAGGATGCTGAAGAAAAATTAAAAATAATTCAGTTTTGCGTTGCTGGAATGATGAATGCAAACAAACTCATGATTAAGGATGACGCTGAAATGAAAGTGATCGTGAAAGAGTATGTGATTCCACTCATGCATGGCAAGCTGCATTACATGGAGAGCATGTCAGCAGTGAGCAAGCAATACAAGTGTCTGCAAGTAAGTTGTGTTCTTCATCATATTGAGCTGAGCCAGGGTCAGGTCGATCAGTTGAAGGAACGAGAACAAACGCTACGTGAAGGTTTGAAGCGAATGGATGAAGTATTCGGTGAAAACAAAATCAAACATCTGATTTATGGAGCCTTGCTCAATAATCTCGGTGTTATATGCCTCAACACGTCACGTTACGACGAAGCGGCTTCGTTTTTTAGACAAACGGTTATTACTTCCAAAGCCGCAACTGATTATGACGATGAGAAGAAGAGGAAACACGACATTGAACGGGGCGAAGAAAATCTGAGACGGGTTGAGAACATAACTTGATCGTTTGTGATAAAACAATGCATAAAAGACGATTGCTTCACGTTACCCTTTCCAGTTTTCGATTTTGAAATTAAGAAATTTCTGTAAAAAAAGCACTAAACGTGCTTCTTGCAGTAATATGAACTTGTTTAATAATCCAAACTTTTCCATTACGTTTTCTGCGCAACACACACATGGGACTGCTGTGTTCATAAGGCTTAAGGCGGCTTCACACAGAATCCGGTTACGGCTTACGAACCGGCTTATGGACAACAGCAGTCTTCACACATGTTCCGTTGGCCTTATCCGGCTGAATTTTCTCGGTTTCGAACGGCTTCAGTCTTACTTAATTGGTTTAAGCAATCCGGATTGCCGTGGTTGTCGGTGATGGTGTTCTTGCTGCATGTGTGAAGACTGCCGTTGGCCATAAGCCGATTCGTAAGCCGTAACTGGATTCTGTGTGAAGCCACCTTTGCACTGCTTGCTGCAATGCATCTCTTTTCAGAGAGAACTCTGTTTTTTTCAAGAATGTGTAGAAAGTGTTGTCACCGTCGGAGCAGAAGGTGAAATATACGACTCCGACCTTTCCAAAATTTTCGACGCGACTCCCGACACCTTCATAAAAGTAATGAAGCTCGGCTGTTAACAATTTTGTAGCAATTAGCAATCAATGGAAATCGTGGTGCACAGCAAGAAATCTGTTTCAACAAAAGTTTCAAACGAAATTGTACCATTTCAAGAGGAATTCCCGAGATAGGAGTGTGATGTAAAAAATGATCCAGTTGAACTTCCAGAGTCGGACAAAAAAATCCGACTCCGACTCCTAGTGTTGTTAGGAATCCAACTCTGAAAACATATGCCTCCTTACGACACCGGCTCCGACTCCGCAACCCTGCCTACTACAGCACCTCAACTGCGGACGTGCCATGCCACAACGCATTCGTACTTTACCTGGCCTCGACCAGTTTAGGAATTAGCGTCCTACTCTGCAGTACTGTTCTACCAAATGTTATGGGTTAGTGAACAATAGCGTTAAGAATGTGTCTGTAACCCTGTGGTTCTGGCTCCAACGCCGTTGCAAAACGTTCTGTTACGAAAGTGTCTGTCACCCTGCAAACCAGCCTTCAATGCTGTTGTACAACGTTCGGTTTTGTCTGCTTTTATCAACCTGCGTTGTGCAGAGATCGAGGATGGAGTGTGTGTTTGTACTATCATCTTCGTGTCTGCTGTCAAAATAAATTCATTCATTCATATTAATTAGAATTGCATTGTGTAACTGATAATTATTTAATTCTCATGAATTTCAGAGGTAGGCTACATGCAGGCCCGTAACCAGCTTAGGACACCAGGGGGAAAAAGAGTTTTCTGAGTGGGGTCAAATTTTTTTTAATTATGTCCAATAGTTTTGAACTATATCCAATACATTGCTCCAGGGGGACGAAAAATTTTTCAAGGGGGGCTTTGCCCTCTGCGCGCCCCCTAGGCACGGGCGTGGGTATGTTCATAAATTGTACTTTAAATATGTTGTTTGTCTTTTAAGGAATAATTGAAATGTTGTGTTTGTTTTATCTACTTTGACAAAGAACCGTGGCCTAAAATAACTACAAACTGGGCGGCAAAACTACCGCCCAGCTTTGAAAATTTGCCGCCCAGTATCACCGAATTTTCGCCACTGGGCGGCACTTAAATTTTGCTCTGAACTTCAGAACTTTACTAAATTTTGTGGTTTTACCTGAGAACCTGTGTACGTGTGTCAGTCCAGAAGTCACGCGCTCCCAGGGTTGCCAGACATCTCTTAAGAAAAAAAAGCCAAACCGGGTAAAAAAAACAAATTGTCAAACAAACATGAAATTTAAAATTCTTTATTAGTTGTAGGACATTTTAGAAGAATGAAGTTGTAGCATTACCTTTACACTCTACAGGAACAATTCCAAATCCTTATATTCCACATTTTCTACAGTGTTTCCACTCGAACCTTTGGCATTATAGGTTGCCAGATATGCTACAATTTCATTCTTTTATGGGTTTCCAGATAACTTTTGAGAAAATACACTAATCAATGTCCAAAAAATGCTTAAAAACACTTCAGAAAGACATTTAAAAAGCAAAAACACCATTCTGATAGTATGGACCAAGTGCAACCAAAAAAGCCAAATATTCAAAAGAAAAAGGCGAAAAGCCCAACAATTTCTTGTGACGCCAACTGCCTCTAAAAAAAGCCAATCTGACAACTCTGCGCGTTCCTTCAAACTGAGACCGACACATTGGCATTAAAAGTTTAATGATGCAACAAAGAGCATTGTCTGTCGTCAGTCATTAGTTTCGATTATCGGATCATGTTAAATCAGTGGTTCTTAACCTTTTCTCTACCACGCCACCCATCAGCAATCGTCCTTTGTTTCAAGACCCCTGACATTAACTAAGTTGTACAGACAAATATATTTATTGGTACATTTACTGATCAAACTTTCCATGTTGTAGATCGCATAAGGGTTCGCGCCCCCATGGAAATTTATTGGCCCCCACCTGTGTAGGCCTGCCCCACGGTTAAGAACCACTGTGTTAAATCAAGAAAGAGGCCAAGGATGCTGACGGTTTGTGGAGAGAGTAGTCGGTAGCAAGTTGTACTTGCTTCAGTCCTTGAGTGTAAGATGCAGCTACAACAAAAAAACATTAGCGCTTTTTGTCGAAAGGTACCACGATTAAATTGTAATAGTAGTAGTAGTCTGGAAAGGCAAGTATTACAAAGAGCCATAGTCTACACCAGGCATCACTCGATCCACTAGTTGTCATGAAAAAAATGATGTTGCTTTTTCGAATGAAAATATTTCTGGTAATCATGTTTCAGAAAAAAATGGTATTAAAGATGCAGGGTTAGCGTGGCCTGGCTGAAAGACCACTATCCAACTCTTGAATCCGTTGGTCTTGTTGACAACAAAAAGGGTTTGAGATGTAACATATGTTACAACAACCTCAGCGAAGCACGAAAAGCAAGCAGAAATGGACATGTTCCTATAGCACAAGGTATGAGGTGTGACGAGGCGAAAGCTGTCAAAAGTATTATTGACCACTTAATCGGTGTGGTGGTTTCTGCGCCAGTCGCTCCTGACAACGCCGAGAAGCACTGGAACTCATTATATGAGAGAATGACGGCACTCATGACGGATATTCTACGGCAATTTGAAAAATTGCGAAAAGAAGCTCGGCGAAGATTAATCCCCTTTCCTGACTTGCTGGCTAGTGCGAGCAGGTGTTGGCTCATTTAGGCATGATGGAAACGAAGCCGTTGCCAGGAGGAAAAGAAGAAAACTTAAAAGTCGGATGCAGAACCGGAGCAATTGGCGGTTGACAAGAGGAGAACACCTCACGAAGTTGTCACAAAACCTGACAGAGCCTCAGAAGCTATTCGTAATGAGCTCATATTGGCAGGACACAACTTCTTACATTGCCGCCTGCATGATGAGTAAGACAAAAGTGTCCAGATGTCTCGAAAATTGCCAACGCTGGCAACGCAAACGAGCTTATAAGCGCAAGTATGTGAAGAATTTTTTCATTAAATATATTGCAGTGTCTTTCAGCAGCTAATTTGATTACATGTGCCGAAAACAGGTATGCTATAATACGTTACAGTTGGGCAAAAACATAAATACGGACGTTATGATGATGTGTTATTGAACAGCGAACACAGAAAGGTGAAAGTGAATAAAGAAGCAAATTAAATTTAATTTGTTGCTTTCAAAACTATTAACTTCCAAATAATTCCTGGGCTTTATATCATGAATATGCATTTCGTTCCCTCCTTAGATCGCGGGTTAGCCTAACAAAAACGCCTTTACAAAACATGAGGGATAGTGTGAAAGACATAGCGACACTAAAACGATGAATAAAACCGCGAGGTGGGAAATCGCCAAAACTGAGCAGATGGAAGCTTGCAGAACACATGAGAACTGAAGGCATAAGCGTTAACGCTTTTTCTCCCTTTGATTGACCCTTGAAGAACGACGCGCATTTATTTGTTATGCTGCATCTCATGTCCGAATCCCATTTTCAGGTAGCAAGTTGCTAGCTGAAATTTTTGTAGAGGAGAGTGTTCAGGACAGGCGCATAGCCGGGGGGGGGCAAAGGGAGAACTTGCCCCCCCAATTCCGAAAGTTGCACCAAAAATTTTCAGGTCAATCAAGCTTTTGATGTGTAAGCCAAAGAAACATTTCAGTGTAAATCACCGAAAATGCCTGCGAAACCTTTTGCATAATTTAGTCGAACCTAATCAAAGCACTGTGGTTCAGTAATTGTTCATGATTATTCAAACGTTGTGTACCCTTTTGGGGGGGCAATAGTAGAATTTTCCAGGTGAAGCCCAGGATTTTCATAGGGTGGGCAAAAATGGCGAAATTTCCTTTTTTTCCACTCAAAACTAAGCAAACAACCTTTTTTGCTAAAAATATAATAGGAAAATGTCAAATTGCAAAATGTAGGGAGGGGCCAAGGCCCCCTTCTACTCCTCCCCTTTCGACGCTTATGGTTGTGTATATAGTGTAAATGTTGGAGAATTCATGTCATGGCTGACGAAGTTAGTGATAATGACATACGATCTTGTATCTAACCGCTCAGTAACCAAAGTACTGTAAAACAAGGAGTAACACCTTCCCCAGCTGTTTCTGATGCACCAGCTTGCTGAATATCACCTAATAGTGATGTAAACTTATAATTTCAAGCCCATCGTAAAAATTTCTCTCCTCTCTGATAACTCTGGCGTGCTACAAATGCTGTGCATCTTACCCTTGTCTCCAGCATAAGCCGCAGTCTTAAATGTAAATCGCATATTTTTTTGTACTGTTTCAAAACTCAATAGCGGTGATGTACGTTTTATATGCCTTGAAGCTCAAACAACTTCGAATGAGAAGAAATCCAGTTTCAAAGTCTTTTTATTGCGCAAACAAGCCATACACCAGGGGTCTCAAACTCAAATTGCTCCGGGGGTGAAACGATGACTTAAAAAAAAACAGGCCCGCATTATGACTACCTCAGTGCCACACTAGACGCTGACACAACAAAGGCGGTAGCTAAGCCTTACTAGAAACAGATTTTACATCTTTTTTGCAGTGAATGATATTGTGAGTTATAAGGAATTTATCTCCAGCCCTTTCTACGTTCGGTTCAAATGAACTTGTTGACTCGCTGGCCAACACCGATCAATAAACTAAATGTTACGGTAATTATTTCAAAATCCCCAAAAAGCATCGCGGGCCGCACAAAATGCCCTCGCGGGCTGCGTGTTTGAGACCTCTGCCATAGATACTGTTCAGCAACAACAACATTCTTTCTAGATATTTATTTATTACGGTTAAAACTGCATTGTAACGGCTGAATCACAATCATGTTGAGCGTTACCGTTTACATCAATGATTTCATATTAACTTTCCGGCGAGGAAAAAAGCTTGGGTCATGTAATCACAATCCGAACTATGCATAGTCTAAAAGTGTTACAACTTTGAGCTATTTTTAATTGCCACCCTACTGTAAATGTGAAATCATTCCCCTGGAACGGGTAGTCTCAGCAGCAAAATCTAACGTAAGTAGGAAGATGGTTTTCATTTTGGAAGTGCTGAGGGCATTGACACTGTCATTACTTACAGATAGCTTGCAATCTGTTTCATCGATAAAGCGCATGTGACTAAAATGAAAAAATTGACTTTTTTTCCTAGTCAATTGGATTTTGTTATTTAAACACTCATGGATTCAAAAAAAATTTAACCGCTTACGCTAGAATGTCTAGAATCAACAGTTCGCAAACTTTTTTGGGCGCTCCCCAGATCTCAAACAACTAATGAAAAAAAGAAAAAAAGATTGTATCCGGTGATTTTTGGCAGTAGCCTAAGTTACTAAGTTCGTTTTCGATGTCAGTATTCCACTCTTTTCTCAAGTACCTGTACGCTACAAAGACAAACAGTGGTAACGTTGAAAATGCACAACTCCGGTTTGGATCGCCTCGGCACGGCCCATTTTGACCCTTCGTCACCCTTTTTTTTGTTTCGACCGATACTGGGCTAGATCAACTAACCCACCGTTGTGTTAAGTTGCGGAAACCTGCAGAGCCGTTGTGAAAATAGATTGTGGCTTCCTTTTCACAAACACAACTATTTTCACACTTTGTGTAGACTGCGTGGGTCAAACATATGCACGTTTGTTTAGAGGACATTTATAACTTTTGCAATGCATTTCATAGTGTTTAATGCAATGAAATCCAAACATTTTTCAAATGCGTTGAGGTATTCGAGCCTTTGCGTTATCAGCTCCATACGTCAACCAGTCGCTCAAGAATTGGATAAGATCCACGTCGTATATGCGCGCACGTTTTGTAAACCAACTTCGGGAGTCAGTGTCTGAAGCAAAGTCGCTACTCGGCTTCGATTAAGGGTGTGTTGGTGTACATCAGAAGTGTGTAAATATAAAAACGCAATCATAATAGCGGCCACAATGACAACTGCAATATTGGCTGCAAAAGGCATACATAAAACATCGAGATTTTCACAAGCGCTCTTGCACGAAAGTTATACGAGCAATGGTGGCTTTCATTCAAAATAGAAAATTGGAACTTTATTAAAAACAAACCTTTAAAATTTTTCAATTCAACGAAAATGGACTATGTATTTGCGGGCTTAAATCTGAACATATTATTTTTAAAAACAGCGCCAGAAAAAAGCACCTTTCACGGATGATGCTTCGAAAACAAATGGCATTTAATAATCAAATGTTGAAACTTGGCTGTTGTTTGCCCCCTACCCCTATCAAAATTCCTGGCTACGTGCCTGGTTGAGGAATACGCTGAAAACGCAGTGGGCCAGTTCACTGTGCAAGAAGCGAGACAGTTTGGAATAAGCGACTCAGTCACTGCCAAGTTTTACGAGCTGCTGAAGAAGTCAAGGAGAGGATCAGTACTAAACAAGCTTGCTCAGTCCTGTTTGATTTCTTGTCCTCACAGCATGATTACACAACGGGCTGTAAAGCATCACAGTTTCCTTAAAACAGAACTGCGATCATCGATGCCAAGGTCTACCGTAAACCAAACGCTGCTCAATGCTCAGCTCTCAATGGCACAGAAACTGCCAAGTATGATCTTTTTGTCGTTGGCGTTCTATGAACTAATGAAGAAAACCCGGGGTTACGAATTAAAAATGCCAATCATGGAATAGTATGGACTGTGGAACTTGAACGCGTAATAAGCCTCGAATCCGAACTGTATGTCTGCCGGAAAACTCGGCCCGGCGCGTTTAACTTCTTCTAAG
>JGI24159J19872_10006428_pt1 | contig 15305 bp, 8 predicted proteins | sample Ectturendosymbi4_FD_19872 | JGI IMG/M metagenome (IMG submission 19872) | reverse complement strand
AAATTTATTGAAACATGATAGGGCGAATACAGCAAATATTGGCAACTGAAACAAATTAACTGTAAGCAGTATGGCTTTGTTCCGGTTTAGTCGTAAGTAAACAAATCGCTTCAGTTGCCAGTAACGAATCACTTCTAAAATAGCCCAAAATGCCTCGAAGTGGCTATCGCTTGTGTACTTAACAAGCCAGTTACCTTTCTTCGTAATTTCACAATCAGGTTCAATTTAAATCATTCTCGTTACTGTTGTAAAAGTGCACCAGTCTAAAAAAATGAAATCATGCATGTAATTTTCAGTAAAGTTAATGGTAGTTAAGCCACATGTAAACCTCACTTCAGAACAAATGTCAAGTGGTTGAAAAACATCATTAGGTTGGTTGAATTTTACGAAAAGGTAAGTTCAGTGTTGGTTTTAATCTTCCGTACAATTTTTTCTTTGAGTATTACGAATACTTCGCAACTTTTTCGCTGCTTCATGTTAATGCTTAAATATAAAACCACAAACAGATTCTCTTAAGCTTTAATCAGCTGAAAAGTTGCATCATATAAAATGCCAGCTTCAGAGGCGTTCCCAGTCGCAATTACTGTGGCCTTCTGCTGAATGAAGAAAGGTTGCGACAAGAGACTTATATCTGAGTAGCACCATATACACGACTCCACACAGGGCGCCTTTCAAAAACATTGCAACTCCAGTATATATCTGATTGCCACGACGTAAATTTTTTTGCAGAGTTGTTACATCGCAGATGTGTCGATTGACCAAACTAACGGATCTGTTTACTCAAGTAAAAACGGACTACAGGGGAGATCTAGCGTTTCCAAACGCAAAGAATCAATACATTACATCTAAAGACACTCGACCCGCTGGTGAGTTTCCAGCTTTTGGTCATGGTAAATATTAACGACGGGGCTGCGCGCGAAACGAAAACGAGCCAGAGAAACGTCGCTCTGGACCAGTTATGTCCAACCAGTGGCCCGCGGGCCGCATATAGCCCAGTCGAAGGTTTTGTGCGGCCCAGTTTAGGTTTTCGCTGTAGTAAAAGCATCCTACATACTGACACCTGTCCTTGCTTTGATAATTTCGAACTTGACGTATTTGATGCAGGTGGTCCTCAGTGCCACTTTATCACGTCTGTTACCACTGCAGTTGGGATTCGAACACTTTTAGTATATTAGCTTAAGTTAAATTTAGTTTGCTAGGATCTAAGAAAGCCATTCAATGTGCGGCCCTCAATAATATGTCATTCAATGTGCGACCCTGGTCACGATAGTGATGTTCGTTTTGGCTCAGTAAGCCATCTGGGTTGGACATAGCTGCCCTAAACGTTTTTTGAAAAGTAGACAAACTGTCTATCATATTTTTTGTAGCACCAAAACGTCATTGCTAACGTCTTTTTTCGAGACTGTTAGACAATAATTTTCAGCTCCCCTTCTTGTCCCACGGCTTGCGTTTTGGCAAAAAGCTGAAGCTTTAAAATTGTGCAATTGTATTTTGTTTCTGGGCGATTGAAATGAACGTTCTTGTTCTAGGAGCACTGTACGGCGATGCAGTCAGTTATCACGAATCGACAGACCAGCCCCTCGATTGAGGGACGCACACGGTACTACTGAATTATTGCTTCCTGCATATCCTCTGTCCAGCAAAGAACTCTCCCACCGAATGTTTTGTCACCATGAAACATTTTCATCACATCCGGATTCGAATAAAGCAAAGGGAATGTATACAAAATGACCATAGTCTGTGGTCCAGTTGAGAGTTACTGGGTTGTAAATGTGTGCACTACCATTCCTTACTTGCACGATATAGTTGCACAACTTGTTAAAATTAAAGTAGCCTATAAAGCATCAGCACTGTCACGAATGCACTATTGGTTGAAAAAGGACGCTAATGAACAAACATAATCGTACAATCAGAAAAGCGTTTGTGCGTAAAGTTCAGAAACGAAATAGCCGCGTGCTTTCCATGTTGTTTATCCTTTTATTCATGAGACAAGCAACTTTGCCCAGATCTCCCGGCTCTTACTGTGTCTGGCGTTCTTCTGCAAAGGTTCCGCAAAGATGAACTCTTGTCCTGACTTGAATTCCTCCCCCGCACGAGGCCGAACACGACCCCCACGCGCTCCACGGACCATATCCAGGATCCACACCACAGAACGCTGCTTGCTCTTGAACATCGTTGGTGCAAGAATGAGTGCGAGACCTTCGCTTCCTCCCACCTGGACAGGACTGACTGCACGCTCCCCACGACTGCCACTCCCCGTACGTCCCAGGGGTGAGGTTGCAAAACTGTTAAGATACGAATGCAATGCTACAGGACTATGAGTGGAAAGAAACACAGACTTTTGTGCACAAGATTTTTGTATTAAACAGATGCTAGCACAGCACAACCCTTCGCTCTTCACAGTTCCACTTTCTCTTACTCAATGAGCGACAAACTGTTATGGTTAACAAAACGCTAAAGAATGACAAGAATGACAATGTTGAGTTAAAAAACATTGATTCATACAGAATGCATTAACCGCGGAATAAAACATTTGATTACACTTTTCTACTGTAGTTCTCATGCAGACAACTTTTTTGATTTCACAAATGTATCTGGTGCAATTGAGTAGAAAAGTGTTAAATATCCTGAATAAATTAACTTCACTTTAAAATCCACTAGTCTACCGTTGTGTCATAAACGCAAGTTTCATAGAATGTGGGTATGATGGCTGCGTGATGAGCTTCGAGAATGAAAGGAAACTGTCTTTTTAGCAAGCTTTGTCGCTCCAATAACAAATTTCAGAGAGTTTGATCGACGTCAGTTGAACTACAGTTGCGATTTAGTCCACAAACCACGTTCAAACGGCAAAGCAGACCCAGCATAACTGAAGCATAACCGTCTAACCATCCACCAGAGAAGCATGTAATAACTCCTTATTCGCTTATCAATCTTTGTTTGTGAATGACTCCTACTTTTCGCTGCAGGAATTTCCAAGGTTATCCGTCGCAAAGCTGCTGATTTCAGAACTGGCGGTGCAAGGAGTTTTGTTTCATTACTCCCAACATTTTTCTGATATGGTGCTTTTAACACTGTATAACAAGAGTTTACACTACTCTGGATGCAAATGCATACGGACATTAAAACATGAAAAAGTTTATCAGCTTTGGCAAACTTCCATCAGTCATAAAAAACGAGCATGTTACAGTGGACAAATGCCGTTTCTGTGCGTAGTCATTGAACTGTGCGCAAACTGTTCTTGGGGTTAGATGGGAATTCAAGAAAAGAACAACCTTACACTTTGTGAAAAGCTAGAAATTGAAAAACGCAAAGCTATCTTCACTTACTTTTCTCTGCGTCCGAACTTCTACTTCCGGGCACGAGTTTTCTTGCTTCCTACTTTGAAGTCCAGAGCCACATGACTTTGAACAAACCGACCATCCGCTCCATGGCAGAAACTTGCAGCAGATTTTCGTGTTGCACGGTTGCGACTCCTTTTGCGTTCCTCCCTGAAGGCCTAAAGCTGATGCTGAAAAATATGAAACTGAAAGAACCGTCTTCTTTTGAAAAAGTAAGTCAATATTATACAAAAAGTGGATTCGACACGCTTACTTGTTTGAAAGCCAGAAACGTTCAGATTTGCTATGCATGTAAACACAAACACATCGTGCATGTAACCACAAAGCAGTTTTGACATTCAGAATAACAGAGTAGTTTATTCAGGCTGCCTTCACATCCTGTCTCGACGTACGACAGGAGTGGACCCGAACTCGGTAACGTTGTCCTCCTCCGCAAGGTTTATCACAAGCTGACCACGAAGAATACACTCCCCAACTTCCACGACTTCCGCAATCCCTGCTCTCATCCTAGAAAAACAATAATTAGCAAGTGAAGTGTTACCTGCGGCACGACAGGATGACTAAACGCTAATGAACTATTTACGATTCGCCCGCGCATACACATATACAAATACGTCGTGTAAATGTGTCAGGATGAAAACCTCCCCATGCACGAAAGCGCTCTGACCAAATAACCGTTGAAAGTGAAACTTAAATTGAGTAGTAAAATCGAACGCAAACCGTACAGTTTGCGCTTTCTTTTTACACGAGAAGCCAAATCACTTATGCATACATATATGAAACGATTTTGATAGCCTTGAATATCGGGCAAACAAGATTAAGCGAATTTCCCCTTTCGCATTCATTAAACAACAGAAATTTCAAAGCATTGAAAGACTGGTGAAGCAGTTTTAAACACCGCTGTGAAAGTACTTCATGTTGCGTTTCTGAAAGTCAAAATACCGTTTATCTGTCATAAAACTAGCATTGTTTAAAGTTGAATGGCAGGAATACGCTTGGTTTGGTATTGGCAGACATCGCAATTACCATTTTATGTGATATCCACTCAAGCTTGAATTACATTTCTGTCTGAAACTTGGCACATTTTTGTGAGGAGAAAACTTACGCGCAACTGTTTCGGGCTGTGTTGTTTTTACAAGTACGTGTGTGTGCTACTCCTATCAAGAAGTCGTTCAAAGCGATTAAAAACTGCAGTATGGCATTGTGTATGTTAACAGATTTCATAACCTGAATTTTAGTGTTCCAGGCGTTTGTAGTCATTTTCTATGCAGCGTTTTCTAAAAAAATGAAACAGCAGGATAATTTGCTCTGGATATGCCTATACATTAAAGGTTGACAAATGTGTTTCAATCTTTGCAGTATAAATCTGTGTATACGTTTGGAATATACCGGTTATTCGTTGGTTTGCACGTAAAAATCGTAAGCTTGGTTTTGCAGCAACATAGTGCGTTTTGAGGTTTTACGATCTTGAAGTTTAGTGAGTAAACTCTCAGTGTGCGTGACTTCAGTTGACCTCTCTCAGTGTGTGCGTTAGCCTTTTTATTTAGCGTCTCCAAAAGAAATAATTTCATCTGGAGACCTCGTGTGACTCTTATTTAACGCAAGTCACCAATTGCATGTATGTTCGATGAACTCAATATAGTTATGCGATTGCATATAAACACAATTGTTTGATAGCAATAATTGACAAAGCACTTTCTGCAGCAGTTCAGATGTATCGAGTTTTTCAAACATTAACTGGATTGTTGTCGGAGAACCCATCTGAGATGTACAAAAATCTAAAATGCAACGCATTGGTAGCACTAAAATAGAGTATTATATCAGGTCATTATCTTTCACAGATTGCTGTGACACACAGGCACGATTCGCATAGTATGATTCAGAATCAGATCCTGTTTTGAAATGTGGGGTTCGTAGCAATATTTTGCATCCACAGCGGTTTCGTTGGAGGGATAAAATCAGGAAACGAATGCTTTCAAGCAATCTGAAATTTACACTATCGCGTCCTTGAAGTAGCCTTTACGAAATTTTTACGCTGCTTATCCAGCACAGAAAGTCGATGCAGCCTTTTTTGCTTCACTAAAGATTAAACCTACTAAGCTTTGGATCCAAAGATTTTGATATGAAAATCTGATGTACCCAGGTTACAAGTCGTAGAGATTTTTATATTGACATGCTTTGTTTCAATACTACTAGGCCTAGTTTTCGTCGGTGAAAAACTTAGGTCTTCTGTGCAGTCACACACAAGGTTTACGTTTTGCCAGACAAAGCTCCGATTTTTTGCAGACTCAAAAATTAACAAGAATTAACTGAACTACCCGCAACTGTCCCCTGCATTTGCCACTACTTCACGTTTGGCTACAGTTTCCCTAACTTTAACAAGACAAATGGAATTAACAAACAAGAAAATGTACATTTAATAGAAAAAAAAGTTCAAACAAGCTCACGAGAAGTTCAGAAATAAGATCTCATTCTTTCATGTTTTTCTTGCAATTGTAATATTTTTGTGAAGTTCAATTTAGTTCGCTTCGAACAATTTTGCACAAAGCACAGCAAAATTCAGAACGTAACCATTTATGTAACTGTTTGCCCTTCTCAACTTCCTGTAAAGAATCGCCAGGAAAATGTATGTTTTGGGCAACATTCGAATCAAAGCTTTGCCATTGCGTTTTAAAAAACTGAAAGCTGAATTTAAACACATGTTGCTGGCCTTCCACTCTCTCAAACAGAACAAATTTTACATTCACAGAACGGGTGTGGAACCAACTGCCCACTTGGTGAAACATTCAACTGCAAGAGTCACATTATATCAGTTGTATAAATTCACTCCTCTTGTCTTCGAAAACGTTACATAGTTTAATGGCATCGATCAACAACACAGCTCCTTTCGTTTACTTCGTTTAATCAAAGAGAGATGATTTGCTTTTCACTGTTTTGTGACAGCTGTGTTCAATGTAAAAATTACAATTATTCAAACATTTTTTAACGTTGATGACTGGGGGCATATCCTGCACTGCGGAGTAAACTTTCCACTTACATTTCGTTGACCTGTGCACAGCTGAAGTCGATATCTACTCTGCTTTCCTCCCAAACAGCTTGATGAACACGCGCTCCAACCAGACCACTTTGCAAAATCGCCTGCAACAAAGAAAATACAAAGTGACTTTGCATCCTTAAAGGGTTAATGAAGCCTCGCTTTCCAGGACTGATAAACTTAATTTACAGATTCCAGGTTGTACTGGATTTGCCAAAGTCCGTGTTTCTGTTGCCTTCGGAAATTGAGAAAGTTTTCAAAAATAACCCAAACAAACTTTGCGATATAAACAATATCTGTTGCAAAACAAAAATCCTTGTGTTCAGTCGTGGCAACGTGTCTGCATTGCAATGTAAGCCAGGAATGGGGGACCTATTTACTATCACGGGCCGCATGAATTGTGCATTATCGCTGGCGGGGCGCAAAATCAATTAGTTTTATCTTAAAATTATATTTCTATCTATGAGGAAGAGTGATTGCTCTTGACTTACTATCTAAGTACCTGCTCATTACGGAGCTTCGGTTTGACGCGATGGTTTGCTCTAACGTAGGTAACGAAAATTCTGATGCGGGCCGTATAAAATGTTAACGCGGGCCGCAGGTTGCTCACCCCTGATGTAACAATCAAAAGCAGAACAAGTTGTCTCGAAATATGAAAATGTTTTAAAGATAAAAATTTAGGGAAATATTAGGACTATTACTATATTTGGATTGTGTCTTTTACTACGCATTACCAGCTGTGGGTAAGCATTGCTGAATATTCCAATATGGAGTTATCCTGACGTTCAACAGAACAATAATTCTGTTTATAGGATGGCGTCAAAACTATTTATGGAAATATTGATACGTGCGAACCGTTTGCGCCTTGATTGATGTGGGAGCCAAGAAGTTAATTCATCAAATTTGCGAAAGTTGTGACTCTTATCGACGTTTCTTGCGTTTTCGGAGAATCACAGAGATCACGAAAAACACAAAAACAACTGGAATGCACTGTTTAAAATATCATTTCTGACGAAAACAACTGACGCAAAAAGTTTCTTATCATGTCTTAAACGGAACGCTCAATACTGGTATTTCATAAAATTACCTCCATTCCCGCACGCTTCTGTTTCTGTTTGGTATTGTCCACTGCAAGAGTGGATCTTTCTACGGCTCCGAATGCCTTTACAGCTACCCGAGCACGGCCCCCATGCTCCCCACTCCCCGAACCCCCCTGGACCACCACATTCGCGGTGGTCCCTTTCCTCCTTGTTGGTACACACGTGGTTTCGAGTGCGAACCATCTTCCCACCAGGACAAGTCGCACTGCAGGATCCGAAACCTGACCTGAAGAAACACACATTGGAAAGTGCAAGAAAATCTTTAGACAAACAAGACTGATCCAGCTAATCCAGGTGGGAGTAAATTGGAATTTCCTCCTCCAAGGTGACCATTCTTCCCCTTGAAGTAGCTCCCGTATTGAATAACTATACGGCCTGTTTTGATTAAAATTCATGAAGCATGCAAATCGGGCCAGTCTATGCAAATTTTCAGTGTAGAAAGCTGGAAAAACAAGGTGATATCGAAGTTTTGTGGTAAACACCTGATAGCGAAAAATTTTTATTTTCTTTACTTTGTTTTTTCACGTTCAAAAACAAATTTCTAGTGAATTAAGCACCACGTCTGTGCCTTCCACTGCAAGAAATTTAGACTTGTATATTTTTTACTTCTTTCTGAGAAGAGTTCAAAGAGGAAAGTTGTAAAACACACACTTTTATCTATCTCCTTTGCCTCATCATATCTCGGAAATTCTGGAAAAAGCAAAGCACTTAGTTTTCATTTATTATGTGCAAAACTTTAAATGTTTCAAGCAATTTAAAATAATTGGGAGATCGTTCATTGATAGTAAGAGTAATTATCCACTACTTTTGCACTGATTTTTCGTAAAATGCTTTGCTACACTGCCATTAGGTTTGCCACCTTTTGTTGTTAAAACTTCCTCAAAAAGTAGTAGCTTTCATAACCCTTAACTAAGACAACCTACATGGAAACCAATATCAATTTTCGCTCAGATGTTTGTGTAAGACCAGGTTTGGTCAAACTACGACTCGCCACAGGTTTCCATGTGGCCCTGCCGTGACCCTGCCGAGATCAAGTTATAAATTCAATGCTTTGGAGACAAGAGGAAAATATACAGACTTGACGTGCCAGAACCACAATAAACGTGGTTTTACCTTCACATTAAATGAAGTTCCGGTGATCGAATTAAAAGTCACTGCGTTGACGTATTTTCCATTGAAATTGGAACTGAAATTTCATGTTAATCCGGTGTAGTAAAGGAGTTTACCTCGAAGATGTAGAATTGTTTCAACTTTCGGTACCGAAACGTTTATAAGAAAGCTGAGAGGACCTGCATATTCGAGGCCGAGATTCAAGACTCGAAAGCTTGTCAGCTGCATAATCGACATTGGTGCCTGCCGCCGTCCGTAATGCTTGAGAAACGAACCCAATTTGAATGATTTTTGTATTGAAGCCTCGGTCTTTGTGTGACCAGGTCCACTGTCAAATTTCAAGTTTATGTCTTTATATTGGTGTTTTTTGGCTCCTGAAAATCTACGTTTAATCGTATGTTTCTAAGCTGAAGCAGGTTAGGCCACCCCTGGCCTAGGTATTGCTTTTAGCAGTTATTTCAAATAAGAACGCACTATATCGGCAAATTATCGAACTATTAACGTGGTTCAAANTCCGTATCAATGTTACACAATTTGAAAAGTNAAATTTTACACTTCTGCAAGTACAAGATTTTACGCCAGATGCCAAAAACTAAATTAAGTTAAAGTTTCATATTTGAATTNGCACTACTGCCTTGCAAATAACACGGACAAGCACTCCGGTTTGTAAAAGCTTAATATCCGGTAGGAAAAGATCGTCAAACTTTTANTACGTCTCAGCTTTCTCGAAATCATTCATGAGATCTTTTAAACGTTCCAGGTACTTGTTCAAATCCAGCACCACAAAGCATGAGCTCAGGGCGTGGAGTTAATGGCCACAATCGTTTCAAAATGTCGTTCCCGACACTCCCTACCATCCTGTATAACCATTAGCGTCTCCGCAGGGTCTCTGTTGGACTTCCGGGTTTGCCTTGCATGAATGGTAACGTTGTCTTGATTGACTTCCTCCAGGGCAAGACTGGCTGCAAGTTCCCCAGAGCGACCAGTCGCCATAGTTGCCAGATCCTAATTTTATAAGAAAATCTTGACAAAGCACACATGCCAGGGTTCTGATAAACATGCGTGGCTTTTACTTGAACGATGCAAAGTCAAGTAAACTAAACATTTGCTAGGAAAGGTATGGGAAAGATTTTCGTTCAATCTCATAATTTTCGTGAAAACAGCTTGCTTCACATGGCAGAGCGTGTTTGCAACAATTCAAAGTAAAGCAAGCAACGGGATGTTCAAACAAGTTTTTCTCAAAAATTCCATCGCATCTACAGTTGATATCATTGTGTTTTAAATAACACGTTGATTAACACGTTAAACAACACACCAACACCTTAAATTACTAGCTCCTCGCTTACAAGAGACTGTTTCACGATTTTTCGGAAATCAGATTTCACGATCTTTCGGAAATCAGATCATTTCAGTTTAGAACTTCAACGAGACCTTCAAGCAATGCGAGACCACAGAATATTTGCATGTGAGTGGAAAAGTTGTTTTAAGCTGATCAGAAATTGTTCTTTAGCAGGTTTGCAAGTGTCAATGAATATTTCCTATGTGGCCTCAATATTTCTTTAGATACTTGTAATTACTGATTTGAAAGCGTTTATGGAAAATTTCTTCACATGAAATTTATGAAAAAGCACTTTTTAATGAAAAAAAAACACTTTTTATTTTTTATAAAAAAACGCCTCACTTTCCACAACCCTTACCCATGTTGCACGGCTGGGTTTGTATCTCATCAGGAATATCATCACATATATCGGATCTGTGTCGAGTCATCTTTCCCTATTTAATAGAAACAAACGTGGATTTTAACATGATTCAATTTTTGTTGTTGTCCACACAACGACTTTTTAACATTGTGCAGATTTGTTGGTGTTTAGAACTTCAAAAAACAGATAAACATCCAAGTCCTATAGCCAGGTTTGCGCGAGCAAAATACATTTTTAGGTGGGCAAAATTTTTGTTTTTACTACAGGTTTAAACCAAGTTTTGTGGACGCAACAAAATTGAGGGGCACTGCTCCCAAATGCCCCCCGCGGCTACGGGCCTGCAAACATCAAGTACATTGCACGCTTTCCCAGAAACAACGAAATTTCGCAACTTATTAGATTTCAAATTAATGGTATTCAGGAAGGTTCTGATGACTGCAGTCGATTAATTGTCGATGCGACGAACGAATAACCAGCAGTTCTAATTGACTGATCAGCAACACAGAACGAGCAACAGCAGTTGTGATGAAACAACTGAGTGGGAACAAATTCTCAGACGCAGTGTGAGAAGAAATGAAGCTCGTTGTTCGCGCGCTGATGGTAAATAGCAAATTATTCTAAGAGCCCACATCACCAAAGCTTTATCTTCTAATGTGATCAAACGTGTTCTAAAGTAGACTTGTAAATCGGCGACTTGGCGTATAAAGAGTTTTTTTCATGCAGCGTTATGATGCCAAAAACGAATCAAAAGTCGTCCTGTTCACGATGGTGCGTTTCTTGCATTCCTCCATGTAGGAAATTTCCCAAAAAATTACGAAATGCACTGTAAAACATTTTTCCTAACAACGAGAAATCATCTCTGTTCATTTCCCAACAAAGTAAAAGACGATGTTCCCCCAACACCAGTGCCTTCATCAGGGAAGGATTTAGGGAGCGCGGGGCCCTAGGCCATCTCAGTTTTTGGGGCCCCAAGCAAGTGTGACCTATTTGGCCGTTGTCTGAAAAGCGTGAACGTATACCTCTCTTATGTGTGGTCAGAACCGTCGCCAAAAAGTATTCAATAGGGGGGGCTTTGCGATTCTGCAAGGGGGCTTTGGGTTTGTGCGGGGGGGCTTGACACTCTAAAAATTGACAAAATCTTAACTGATTTATAGTGTTTCGCGTTTCAATTTGGGGGGCTAAGGCCCCAAAAGACCCCCCCCGTGGCGACGAGACTGTGCGTAGTGCCCTCTCAAAAATCTATCTTTTGTTGTGCCGACTTTGGTTCTTCAATTGCCTTAGATCTTCAACAGAAATTAAAGCCTTTCCTACATTCTTCTCAAGACCGAACGGCAATGCGACCTTTTCTTGGAATTTATAGCTCTTTCGTGTAGTTCAAAAGTCTCTTCGTTAAATTACCGCGATTTGTAGCGTTTTTAGTAGGTTTGTTTTTCGGATATATGCATTTTCATGCGGAACCGTGTTTCCGCCCTCGCGAATATCGTCTAGCTGTCGATCTGATTACGTGTGCGTAAACTCCTTATTTATAGTAACAGTAACCACACATTTTATGAACCAATNTATGCCGTTTCGAAGTTGCCATTTTCCAAGCAATACAAATTATAGTGTTTTCATCCTCTATGCCATTGGCCAGGGGTCTCCAAACTACGGCAGGCGGACCAGATGCGGCCCGCGAAGCCATTTTGTCAATGATGAAAACATAATATACAGTACTTACGAAAAATGTGTTGATTTGGTGGAATATAACATATTCCGCAACAATCAGATTACGTAAGACGTCCGGCCCTCGACATGTTTAGTATTACCTTATGTGGCCCTCGGACAAAAAAGCTTGGAGACCCATGCCATAGGCCGATGGTAAACAGCATGAAGACAAGTTTTCCACAGAAGCAAAGTGTTGTCGTAATACTCTCGGATAACCATATGAAGTAAGCCCGATATAGACATGTTTTTCCCAGTAAAGCTCACGAGAAACTGTTTTAGCTGATCTAACTAACATATAGAGTTTCAACAAGTAATATCCGTTTGTGGGAAATCTATAGTAGTAAAAACAACCAAAAAAAACAGGATCCAATACTGACAATCTTGCTCTTCATCGGAGTTTTACAGTTTCTGCGGTCTTACGTTGTTGCGAGCTTATTGTCAGTGGAAAATTAAACATCAAGTAAGTAGCGTTTTTTTTCTTTTTCATTGTTTTTTTGTAACCGCTTTCATACAGATGGCCTGATTCTCTCTCACGCTCAGATGCACAGTATTGTCGTGTTGTTACTGTACGGATAAGAGTCCAGAGCAGATATTTGCATTTCCGCCCATTTCAAGGTAAATTGTGAAGTTATGCCTCTGCGCAGTTTTGCCAATTTTTAGTTAACCTTGAGTCGTCATAGGAAAATGTTGAGCGGGGCCCGCAAAAGCGCGGGGCCCTAGGCCATGGCCTATGCGTAAATCCGTCCCTGGCCTTCATGTCGAAAACAACGCGCTGGTCGGAAGTGAGATTCGCAAGCGGCAGGGTTTAATGAGCAGGAGCAAATGCTTTGGCTACTGCTTTAGTAAAGAAATAAAATCTATTGCCTGTGGTGTTTGTCCGTAGAAAAGTCTAGGTCAGATACAAATTTCATCAAAAGTGTCGGTTTCATATTTGCTGTCACAGGCTTGTACAAAATACTTCAGTTTGTTTCAGGTCAGGTTCCCGAAAACCCAGCAGCGCAGATCAACGCTCTGTTCGGGAAATAAATTGTGTTCGAATACGTCCGAAAATCATTCCCAAAATGTCACTGAGGACGAAAGCAGCTGCTTTTCCAACCCCCCAAGATGGCCTCATTTAAAACATTTGATTTTGCGTTTGTTCAAATACGACGCTCGGCGGTTCCCAAGTTCGAATATGTTTTATATCCGAAACCCGATTGGTAAAGCTTTAGGTATCTTCCTTAAACGTCTTGAAGATAACTGAGTTTGCCACAAGCTCAAGGAATTGCACTTGACAAGGAAATGGTACAATGTTGGTCAAAAGCAGCACATTCTTACTCGATTGCAAGATGTGCTGCAGGCCGACCAGCCCGACCAGGGATGCTTCCCACAGCATCGTTGTGTGTTGCAGCTTCTTGAATCCGAATTGTCGTTCAAAANNCATGGGTCCCTCTAAAGACACAAAATCAAGCGAATCCGTTTTTCAACAAGCATACAAACGGAGGAACTCTGAAAAGACNGAGGTTGTCACAAAGCGATTTGCATACGANCGCACGGAACCAATTTGTTTGGGAAGAAGAAAGTGAAGCGTTGAAAAGTTGCCAAGCTATGCAACGCCAAGCTCTGTGCAACAATTTTACCTCAAAAGGACTACTCCTTACAGACTAGTCGGTCTGATGTTTTGGTATTCATACATTTGTTATATTTCAAGTCCTTATTTGCCTGATTCATGCAAAATGTGATTACCAGATCTACAGCACTGAATTACATCACAAAACGAACGATGTTGATTGGCTACATGCCAGTAGGTCAATTTGAGAGCTTAAAAAGTATTTATCGTGTACCTGCCATATTGACAACTCTCGTTTTCTTCAATTAAGGTGTTTAGTTGTATATCCCTTACAGTAACATTTGAACAGCACCATTTTCATCCAAGATCAGTGGCCGGTGGAATAAGCAAAAATTGATTTAACTAGCACCGTAACAAAAATGTAAACATAATAAGCTTACTTTGAAACATGGCGTTCCTTCTGCATGTTCAAACGCTGATGTTCATCTCATTATTCGCTGAGTGCCAGAAATTTTGAAAAGTGTCGGACTTTTCTTAACCCGTCTTTAAGCAAGCAGCTGTCTCTGCTTTATCATAGGTAACTGACGTTTGCAGCTAATAACATACTGCAGTAAATCTCAGCATAAGCGCAATTTTGTTGTAAAATGTGAGGAGGACAGCTTGGTGCGAAACCAATATATTACGAAACCTAATGAGAAAAATGTGGGGGATATGGCATATTATATCCCCACTGTCTGAAAAAGTGGTGGGGACGCGTCCCCCGTGTCCCCCCACCTAATTGCGCCCATGAATCTCAGTCATATCTCTTAATATCATTTTAGTGTGTCTTTTAATCGATCTATTTTTTGAAATCAGGTGAATGCGAAATTCAATTACGACGTTCACCAAATTTTTTCCAATTTTGAAATAAATCCATGAAAATTTTGTTTACAGAACTTGAACCTACAAATAACTTCAACTCAGTTTCTGATTAAGGAAACCTATCCCAGTTTTAATTCGCTCATATACCTCGTCATTCTGCCAATATGTAATTTGCACTGGTGTTTTCACCTGTAGCATACTGTACCTTTTCATATCTCGATACGTGAAGGTAGTTTAATAACTGCAAAGTATTACAGGTTTCACCGCAACTCTACAGAAAATTTGCAACAAATTACCTGAATCCGCACTTGTACACCGCCCCCACATGACACCGGGCACGGAGTCCAGTTTGTCCATGGGGAAAGGTTTGCATCATTATTGATGTTAACATTGCACGGCTCTGATTCAGTTGAAGGCCCTCGGCATGCTGTTGCTAAAAACAAATATACACGAAAATTTCACGAAATGATCGCCAGCACGCAATTAACACCTGACAGTTTGTTGCCGAACCACCTGTTCATTTCATGCCTAATAAAAGTTATTGAAAAATTATAGTGAGACCCTGTTATAAGCAGGTTTGATCAACGTTATAACTACGAACTCAAGAGATCATGGTTGGACATCGGATGTTGCACTTTCGACTATTTTGTGTATTCCGAATGCTACACTCGGGTTGACTGATCAATCGGTTGGTATAATTAGTGAAACAATGCTTCCGCTTCCGCATTTTACCTAGACTCGACCAATTTAGGAATTGGCGCCCTACTGCGCAGTAGTTTTGCAACAAGTGTTACGTGTTAACTAACTTCAGTGTTAAGAATGTGTCTGTAACCCTATGGTTCTGTCTTCAATGCAGTTGCAAAAAGTGTCTGTAACCCTGTGATTCCGCCGGCTTCACTACCTTGTACT
>JGI24159J19872_10006427_pt1 | contig 15307 bp, 9 predicted proteins | sample Ectturendosymbi4_FD_19872 | JGI IMG/M metagenome (IMG submission 19872) | reverse complement strand
ACTATGAAAAATAGATACGCTTGCAAGTTTTAATCGTCGCAGAAGAATGAAAACAGAAAGCAGGCAGATTCCTCAGAAGCTTGCCACAAGGCTAAAGTTTGTTTACTGCTTCTAAACTATTGATGCTTAATAATGCTAGGAAATTGTGATCGGATGCAAAGTAACGATATGACGTTGTCTGGAAGCGGAGAAGTTGTGGACGACGCTCTCGTCTTTGGTCACAACTGGACGTTGCCTGCAGTAAGTTGATCGGGCATGCGATTGTTTCTACTTTCTACAAAAACTGGTTGGCATTCTCACCAGACCTGATGTGATGTCAGACAAACCACGATGTTATCCTGTTTGAAAAAATAAGACTCTAGTGAAGATGCTGTGGCCGCCGCTCTGTAACCCCACGGTTAAAAAGCCCACCCGCTTCCAAGCCCGATTTGGCGTGATCCAATTCACTCCGTTTTTTCCTGTAGTAAATTACCCCGCTTTGCAAACGCTTTTTTGGGGCGCAATTGAGCAATTTTAAGCAAAAGATGGGGTGGTGAAGGCTTTTTGTAGTGTTCTTCATTTTACGTAAATGCAGTCACGCCACTCGTGCTGTCGTATCTTCACTTCTTGTTCTGGGTGGCAAATTTAGTTTCCGCTCCATCTGTTGAGTCGCAAGCTCAATAATGTACGGGTTGCTCGTTTTCGCAAATCATCCACAGTTTTACTGTAATGTATCCATTGCAGAACCTACTCTCTTATTGTCTACAGTCATCTATAGGGACTGGAGTGAATAAAACTCACTTCTCGCTTTACAAGCCCACCTGCTTAGTAAGTCCGTGATGGTCCCCTCCCGAGGTGGGCTTGTCAAACAGCCACTACTGTGTTAGATAAGCTGCGGGTGCGTGAAAATTTTCAGGAGTGTAGTTGGAATGGTGTTGTTTGCAGGATTTGCACGTTTGTCCAATGAGTCAGACAAAGGAAGCGTGCATTCGAGAAGCGGATCCGCTTTGCCGAATTATAACAGATTCGCCCTTGTTCGCCGGGTGCAGGAATCACCTTGATTTCGGTGAGCAATTTGTCAGTACAGAGGAAATTATTCAAAAAGTGGGATTTAATCCTAAAACTGAAAGCAATCGTTGCATTTTTGTGCTTTCTACTAGTGCTATGATCCATACGGAGAGTGCAATGGGTTTTGCAAAATTTCAGGCATTGCGAACAACTTAATGTTTTCCTGCCTTGATTCTATTTCACTTTCTAATAATTGAACAGGGCGATTTTTTGACGGTTGCACAAAGGACACATGTACGAAAACTTACAGCGCGTGTGACTCCCTATCTGCATTCGCGGAAGCCTGCCGCCACGTCGGCGAATGTGTGGACTGGAGGAGCAGCACCATTTGTCGTAAGTTTCAGAAATGCAGGTAGTTTTCAGTTGGGAGTTGTTTTTCAACGTTTGCATAAAGCTTTGTTGTCTCTTTGTTTCAATATTGGTGCAAGTGCCATCTTTCCACTTCGAACAGTTTTCTCGTCTGAACGGTTTTGTTCGTTAACAACGTTTTGCGATTGAATGTGAGCAGCACTTGCCACGTTATTTTGTCTTTTTTTCTGCGTTTCATTTTTCATACAACGTTTACAGCCATTTCCTGCCCGATCAATTACACGTACGATGCTTGCCGGAAGCCGCCGTACGAACGTAGCTGCATGGACCTTAGATATACAGAAGAAAGTGGCGAAAGTGCATCGGACGGCTGCTACATTAACTGCGCTGCAGACGAAGTGGTTATCAACGGCTCCTGTCATTCGCAAGCCATCTGCAGTCAGTGTTATGATGCAGAAGCAGGAATTTACCGTGATGTTAGTTTTAAATCTGGCGGAGCACTGCTTTTCTAAACTAGTGCACTCGAGACTCCGTTTTTTATACTATTTTCCTTTCTGCAGGCTGGAGTTCTTTGGGTGCCAAGCTCAGACGCGTGCAGCTCCTGTTCGTGTGAAGATGGAACATTTATGATTAAATGCACTCACCGCTCATGCGCTCATGTGCCTGTAGCGCCAACTTGTGGCATGTGTGAGAAGCTGGAGATGGTGTCTGGATCCGATCCTTGTTGCCCAGAATACAACTGCGGTAAGAGCTCGGTATATAATTGTGTTTTCCAAAGCCAAGTGCGGAACACGAGTTTAATATGTACAGCTAGTGATGACTTGTGTTTGTAGCGCTTGCCACATGATAATACAGTATGTCAACCAAAGTACATTCACGTGGTGCTTGATGCATGCAAGCGTTGATTTTTGTGTGTTTTACGGTGTTTGACGCCAGTTGATTTTTGTTGGCTTTTTTTGTAACTTTTATATTAACGCTCCAGTGTAATGTCCAAGGGGGCTCCGCGCACTTATACTTAGGTTTATCGTTCGAGCGATAAACCATCATGCAGTTCAGCTTTTCTGGACCGAGATGTCCTAAGCTTGAGCAATGATGTCCAAGCATTGACATCATATAACATACGCTAAGCTAATTCTAGGTGTTGGGTAAACTATCCTTGGCGTCAATTAAACCACATCAAATGTTTTTCAAAGTTGGTCATTTCAATTTTATTCGTTTTACTTTTAAGTATGTGATCATACCGATTGCCCTGCACTTCGACCAACAATGACATGTCCGTATGGTGAAGTCGAGCGTCACAATACAAGCGTTTCCGGGTGCCAGCCAGTCTATTCTTGCCAGTGTGATCTTCGCCACTGTCACCCATACCCCCCCAATTGCCAGACGCCTAAAACGCCAACGTTAGTGACGACTCCGTGCTGCGATGAGTATGAGTGCCAGTGTCCCAGCTGCACAGTTACCCCGACCACGTGTGCAGAGGTAAGTGTAGCTCCGCTTGCTATTTGCTGATTAGTCTATTGCGGTTTCTTTTGTGTGGCGACGAACTGCTAATGACACGTACTAAAAATTTTATTGCAGTTTTATGAAAAAAAATTCTTTCTTGTATTATTACAGCACTTCGACCGACTTACGGAAGTAAACACAGATCCGTAACCAGTTTGGGACACCGGGGGGGCAACGAGTTTTCTGAGAGTGGCCCAAATTTTTTACTGTAGTTGTAAACTGTCCAGCAAATGTTTATAGAGGGGGAGAAAAAATTTTCAAGGGGGGCAAAACCCCCCTGGTTGCGGGCCTCAGTAAACATATAGCAAAATCACCCGAGGTTTAAAATANTAAAACCTTGTGCTCANCTGTTCTGAATTTTGAAAACGGCACCGACGTTTCATTCATCTGGCAGTAGACTCAGAGATATCGTACAAAATTGAAGGTAGCGAAATGTAGGTTCAATGAAGGTAGCGAAATGTAGGTGCACAACAAAAGAGGTAAGAGCGATAGAATTATTAGTATAGTCAAAATAAATAACGAAGTAAAAGTACTTGACCCAGTATTAAGTCATGTATTTTCTAGGGCTGCTTTATAAGCTTGCAGGAAAACATATAACATTTTCTATTTTCTCGTTACTATTTTTACGTATAACGTTGGGTGTCGAATTGATAAAAAAACGAATCGGCAAACCGTCATTTTCTAAAATCATTTTCAATGCAAAATTTGAGTTTGTGACCAGTGCTGTTATTATTCTGCAGGTCAGTTAGATGCAACATGTTCAAGATAGCTGGCGTTATTCAAATCCAGAGAAGTGAAGAAATTAACGAAAGGCCGCAGGGAAAAAACCGCACAAAATTTTTCAATGTCGTTAAATGCAATGGTATTGCTTAATTTGAGCTGAAGCTCAGAGAAAGAGAGAAAAAAGGAGACGCAGAGAGATGGAAAAAATTACGACGGTAATTTCGTTACAAATCCCTCATTCAACGAGAAGAACGAATATTCGCGTCTCGATGTGATCATAGCAAAAATGAGAAAGGACAAAAAACGTCTAAAAGTCAGTGTAAGGACCCAACCGTTAACAGTGACCACGCTAAGAAAAGGGGTAATAACGGACCGTGAAAATTAATGCTGCAAACCTGCTCGCTTCTACAAAGTTATATTTAGCTGTAGTTGTTGAATCATTTAGAAGTACGTGCTCTTTGCTTGCGCAAACCGCATTGTCAAGGTCATATAAAATAGACGGACTGTTTGGTCTGTTTACTGTTCTTTTTTTCCAGTTTATAGTATGCTTACAACATACCTTTTGCTAGCATTGGCATCCTTCAAAATCTCTATACTTTTTTCTTCACGCCATTCATGCTCTATTTCAGGGTTACGACAAGGAAGTTACTACCGACATTTGCAATTGCTCAACGACAACCTGCAGTAAGCAAACATCCATTTATAATGTTCGGATTGATTCTTTTGCTGTGACTGTTTCATACACAGCATTAAGTTGCTCAGCTCTGATGAACGTTTCAAATTGAAAATTTGTTTCTGATATTCTGCACCTATTGAATTACTTCTGCCCACATTGCTAACCTTGTTTCTTCACGTCACAAAACTTTTTGTGTGTTACATTTATTCAGTCACATTTTGCTATTAACAATTGCAAAAAGCCCAATAGTTTTGTGAGCCTTTTTCAAGTTCTTTAGATTAATACTATACATTTTTCTCGAGCTATTAAAAGTTCGTAAATGTGTTAGGCGCTCTTGCTTATCTGATTTCATAAGAAAGAAACTATAAAATAAGTATTTATTTTTTTGCAAATTTTATTTACAAGTTTTGTTTTATATCAGTTGGGATTTCCCTAAATCTAACTGTTTGGTTTCTCTTATTGGGTTTGGCGCAGCTGTACGCAATGTTTTGCAAAACACTGATGTCAATCAAAGTATTTCAGGCTTCGGTCTGCCGTCAATTGCCGTCACCAAAATCAAATAAAAAAAAAACAAAGCATAAGTTGCGGTTTACCTTCACCATTTTTTAACAGTTTCATCGCCTTGGTAAAGCATCACATACATACTTTACGCAAAATCGCCGGTTACACATTGTCGTTTGATGAATGATTTTTATAATTTCGCCTGTTTGGTACGTGACCACAATTTTTTCGGATTATTTTGAGTAGCAGTTTAAAGTTTTGCAGCACGTCCCGCATGAATTAGATGAAGAGTTCTGGCTTCGTAAATAACGCCAGGTTTGCAAAAAGGGGAGTGATTCCAAGCGACAAGCGCTGGATCAAACTGTTTCAGGCCCGCAACCAGGGGTTGGCAACCGGGCAATCGCCCCCCGATATTTTCAAAAACATGTCTGGATGTTACGTACAACAACAATCAACAATTACAACCATTTTTCCCCTACCCGAAAATATCAGCTGGTTGCGACCTTGAACTGTTTCATATACACTTACCTCGAAACTCACATTTCATTGCTGAATTCCCAGTGTTGCCTTAGTATGCAGGCGTGAAAAATTGTTGGATTTGTGCGGCACTGTCCACAATGTGAAGAAACCGCAATGTCATGTTCCACTCAGTGTGATCGGTTTGAATCTGATTTTCAACAGTTCCTCGACCGGTGTGTCTGGTAACCTTCAATGGCACGACATCAGAAAAGCCAATAGACTCCACCTGGACGTCACCGACGAACCCTTGCGAATACTGCCAATGCACTGCTACTTACGACGACACATCAGGTTTTTACACGCCTTGGTGCAGCGACCAGTCCAACGCCTGCTTTCCTTGCGACCAGGTAATGGCTGCTGAAGATTGAGATTGAGAAGAATTTTTGTTAAAAGAGCTTTTGATACGATCATTTTATCTGGGTACTAAAACGAGAAGTGGTGGTTTGCTTATTGAGCCCAACAAGGCTAAAAAACATAGTGCACGTGCGTTCGCTGGGCTCGCACAAATTCAGCCAAGCGTTTATTTTTAGCGCATCTCTGTTATACCGAGGTCATTCATAGTTTTATGGGTGAGAACAAACGTAATTTTAGAAAGCCACTGTGCTCGTGAAAACGCAAAATAGTAGACGCCTGGGCTCAAACTGGAGATTTGTTGGGTATATAATTTTGCAAACTTAGACAATGTCTACTTATTTTGCAATACAAGTTCGGTATAACCACATTGTGGTTGTGCTATACACAGCTTTCTTTTAAGGAAACCTTCAATACTTTTGCATTTGTAGGGATACGTACCTGAGCCTGTCGACGGCGAGTGCTGCCCACGCTGTGTGCGAAATCAGTGCATTCTTGACAATGGGGCAACAACATTGTACTACAACGTAAGTATTCCTACGGCAGATGCCCCACTAGGAGGTTTGATGTTACTTTTGCTTTAAGAAATAAAATTTCCTTCTCTGTAGTGTCGAAGTGAGTTTGTTTTTGGTAGTTCACTGAAAAATTCGAAGATCTTGTTCGTATTTTTTTTTCTCCACAGTTCCGTTTGATTTAAAGACGGTAAAAACGAATGTAAACCAGCTCATAACAATTAATGTATATTTTACTGATCCAGGTGGGAGAAATGTGGCCTGTCAGTGCCTGCTCGAACCAAACATGCAAAATTGAGTCTGGGGTCCCCTACACCGTTGACGTCACCACCGTTTGTCCCATTGTTTCCGACACTGTGTGCGGTTTCGGGCACTCAGTGGAGTGCTTTAGCACCGGTTGCTGTCAAGAATGCAAGTGCGGTGAGTTGATTTTCGCTCGGGCCGGAATGCATTTCAGCAAACCAATCTTTGCAAAAGGCTGGCGATGTCATTCCAATCTACAAGTGCTCTTTTAAACTTGGCATGTGTCGTTGCATTAACCCGTGGTAGGCTTCCGGAAGCAGACGTGCACCTAAACGGGATCAGGGTATGTTGCCATTGCAAGTAACTGGCAGTATGTGACTACTGTTAACAAAAGTTCCATGCTTCAATCTCTTTACTGTTGGAAAGTTTAGACCAGTGGTTCTCAAAGTGGTCGATATCGACCCCCAGGGGTCAATTCGACCATCCAAGGGGTCGATAAATAGTCATGGGGTCGAATGGGGGTCACTGAATGGCCAGGGGGTCAATGAATAACTCCTGGGGTCTACTGGAACAATGAAGCCTCCAATTCAAAATTATTGTTAATCGGGCAAGGAATGCGAACGGCATTTTTCAACAGTTATGTTTTATGTTATGCATACATCTATAGGTCAAAGCATATTTTCGGATTGTGTATTATTTTAGCATGCATTTCAAGTCAAAAGTACTCAAATTTATTTTGACACTTACTTTCCTTGTATTAGTAACTGTTGAGCTAGGCCACGGGGTCTACAGAAAATTGTCTACTTTAATTGGGGGTCATCGTGCAGAAAAGTTTGAGAACCACTGGCTTAGACAAAATCGCCGTGCTAATTTTTAAAGATTCAAAAAATGCGTGTTTGCGTTACGTAGAAATCATACACAAATGTAAACGTGAGAGAAACTTTTTACGCAAAGGGTTTTATGACTTCCTTCGTTTTTTTTATTTCAGTGCCACAGGAGGTTTGTTTGGTGAACCACACGACTACGCAGGTTAGTAGCGGGTCTGAGTGTTTCGGTACTTACAAATTGCTATAACACTGAGCACGTAAATGAATGAATTGTCCTCTTTAGATTTTCCGCTAGAAGACGTAGCAGGCAAAGCTGCTACGCCAACGAAATCAATACGTCGGATTTTTCCCTCCAAGCCTTTCTGTGTCTCTCAATTCAAAATTATATTCGCAGGTTCCTGGAGCCTTGTGGCAAGAGGATGAGTGTACTACTTGCGCATGCAGCCACAGCAAAGGACCAAGTGGCTTTTACGTGACAAATTGCACCGTGACCATTTGTTTGGAATGCCCTAGTGTGAGTTTCTTTTTCCTGCTAGAACTTACCTGTTAAATGGCGTCACTTATCAGTGGCAGGTGGCAGAAACACCGCCTACAGTATTATTTTCTTGTTTTTGGAAGGTCCTGAGGTAAGCAATGGCAGCATGCCACTACCATATTAAACGTAAGTCACAGTCAACGCCTGTCAAACACCCAAACTGTCAAACACCCAAGCCCATTGTATCAAGCATAACGTTCATGATAATTCGATTTAAGATATAAAACAAGGTTTGGAAATTTCATTGGTGATTAGAATAATCCATTGGTTGCTAAAAGTAAATCCATAGAAACAGGTTGAAAATCAGTCTGGAAGGAACGTAGCTAGGTTTGCTCAAAAACTGGGGTTACTACTACCGAAAGTTCTTATTAATAATACAAACAATCTCGTTCATTCATCGCTTTTGCTTGAAATCCTGGCGTGATCGTGGCATAAAATCATAAAACTGGTGAAACGCTGTTTGCTGAGACCTGACGAAGAAAGGCTTGACAATATTGCAGTTTCACGAAAGGTTTTGCTAAATTGCAAAACAAGCTGCTGTTGAATCAATTTGGATTGTTGAATAAATCAGGTTTTTGAATAAATCGATTCGGTATAACATTTGACATCAAGGTTGCGAGGGTCTTGTGATACGATTTTTAAGAACATGAACTACATTCAAATTGCCCAACAGGTAAACATTTGGCTGGCAGTGTTCTAGTTTCAAAATACGAAAGGTTGGATGGTTTAGTTGACAAGTACTTTCGCTGAAGATTGTAACATTGAGCATCGGAATCTAAAGTAACGAGAAAATATCTAACTGTTAGTTTTATTTTCGATACAACAATACCGAAGGGGCTTAAATCCTCTTAAAAATTCGTATTTTAAAAGGACTTCCATTAGTTTCTGAGACAGTACGACGCGTATCTCACAAAAGAAACAATCCAAAAATACTTACTGTACTTTGTGTTTTATTTTTGGGCGGACCGATAGGAATATTTATGTTAACGTAACCAATCTCTCCAGATCGATTTCCTCCTGAATTGGCCTCATGCAACTTTGCATCACGACAATTTTTGCTCGATTACACTCTACAACTCTCTACCTTCTCAAGATCGTTTTGTTCCTATAAAGCAGCCAATTTTCTTTATCTTAGGGCTTTACCAGGGAGAATTTGCCGAATTCATGCTGCGGCAGATGTGTGCCCACGGAATGCAACTTCACTATAACAGACCAAGGAACCAACTTCACGCGTCGAATGCAAGTACGGATGAATTTCAGTTGTAACGGTTCTATGCGAGGAGGCTCACAATAACAAGAATGTTCTTCTGAAAATATCCAAAGACTTGATTAGAATAAGCAATATCTCTGAAATCTATGCTAAAAGTTTTGTTTTCTGAAGTATGCAATACTGATTTGTAAAATGGGTTACAGCCGTGGCTAAATTAAATAATGTCAGCCCGTCCTTGAACTAATAGTGAACTCTTGAGTCAGAAAGTAAACCATGTAGTTATTATTTAACAGCTTTTTACACTATTGATAATAATTTTTGCTAGTTACAAGCAAACGCAATCAAATTTCAATACAAAACTGTAAATTCTCCGTCTCAAAAAATGAACTTGTGAAAGAAAGTTGTTTCAAAAGTTTTCATGACCCTGGAGCAGGTTTTTTTAAGGTGTTGTAGGACCCGATTCGGGTCCCTAGAATTTCACATTAGGTCCCTATAATCAGAGAAAATTATCATCGGGTCCCTAAAATCAGAGAAAATCGAGTCCCTAGAATCAGAGAAATCGGGTCCCTACAGATCCGAACCGGGTTCCTAACATTTTCCTTAAAAAAACCCTGCCCTGGAGCACCGGAGGTTCACCTGGAATTTATAGTGGCCCACAAAGAGATTCATAAATCCTTGATAAAACGTTTCCGTAAATTGTAGCCACTACTGCATAATAAATTATGTAACACCATTTTTAGGTTCTTGTGTTTGTAGTTTTAGTCAGCATAGCGAAGTGGTCCATCGGACATTTTTTGCTAAAAGTCGGTCCGTGGGTCAAAGAAGGTTGAGAACTATTGGTTTATTACGATGTGAAATCAATCTAAGAATATCTTTTTTACGGATTCAGCAATAAAACTGACTTCGTTGGTTGATCTACGGTAAAACTGCTGAATCGCCGATCATCGTATGCGTAACTTTGAAGTGTGCAGGCAAGGCAACTTTGAAAAAGAATCTTGACCTGATTTCTTCCAATCGCTCTTCGTTTTCAGGTGGGATCGTCGTACAGACTTCGCTGTGCCGAATACACATGCACCGCAGACGAGCATGGCTATGCAGTCGGTTACGTGTCAGAGATGATCTGCCCTTACGTCAACGAAACTGCGTGTTTGAATGGCGGAGTAAGTCAGTGTGTCATGTCAACTATGCGCAAGCCTTAGTCGCATTATTTGAAGTTGAATTCGGAATAGAACTGGTCAGGACAGTTGGCGAGAAAAAAGATGTTTAGATCTTGTTAGGCAATCATTTGCTAAATCAATGCAGAGTGATCAGAACTGTTTTTGTGAAAATGTATCAATTAGTTATCATACATATCCGTGTTATCCAGATAAACAAGATATGATGCCGCTACACAGTGCAGATCTTATTTTTGCTACTGATCAAAACCATCACACTTTGTCAGAATATGCAGCAGCACCCATGATTCAGGACTACCACAGTTTTCGAAACCATTCTCATAAACTTGGACACAACGAAATCTTTTCGAAACGTCGCAAACGAAAAAAAAAAACAGATAAAAACACGACGAGAATCTTCTGTAATTTGTGCAGGCTTTGCAAAAAAGAAGCTTTATACAATCTTTGCATCTTTTCAGGGGGCTCTTTTCTACGACAAGGATGGATGTTGTGCGGAATGTAAGTTTTCGTGGTGTCAACGAGATGTAGCATTTCATTCTCAGGTTTTAAATTCAGAGTATCGCTCGCATACGACATTGTAAAGAACAAGTTACTACCTTTTTATGTATCATCAGAATGATATTGTGCGTGACTTAACCCTCAATGTTATGCAGGTATTGGAGCAAAAGCCAAGTGCCAACCTATCCCACAGACTTCGCGCACATACACTGTTAAAGGCTGTCAAACAAACGAACCTATTGCCCTCATGGCCTGCGAAGGACAGTGCTTGAGCGGTTCTCACTACCACGAACAGTCCGGATACTTCGTTGACCACTGCTCGTGCTGCGGAGCTGTGGCTTACTACAACCGCACTGTCCCTGCTACATGTGCCGACGGCAGCCAGGTAAGCTGTTTGCTTTAATTGGCGTTTACTAAGTGGTCGATTAGTGTCTTCCATGCACTGCGTTGCAGGGACCGAGTTTGCTAGAAAACTTTGGTGGGGACACACTTTGTGTGATATGCATGTTATTATGCATATAATGTTATTGTTTGCGTTTTGATAACGTCGCCATGGTCACGCAACCGTAGATCAGCCTTTTTGTAAAATGGGAGGCAAATTATGAAAATGATATATCTTGGGGACCATGGCCCAAGTGTCCCCTGGGTACGCCCTTGGTGTTATGGCAGTTGCATAGTAATGTGCTAGTACTTGACATGATTGAGCGACGTTTATGTATACTGATTTAGTAAATTCAAATTAACCAACACAATTCTCAAAAGTTATTATAATTCAGTTTACATAGTAAATCTGCACACTGTGTCTATAGGCAATCCAATTATGTCCATTTTTCATGTTTATTGACCGGCTTTATGCAGGGGTTTTTCAACAGTTATGTAAACACGAAATTTGTACAACTGCATTATTTTTATCACAAACTATTAAGTGGACAAAATATATTGTGTCCCCCCTTGTCCAAGATTTACGGGAGATAATGTCCTCCCGGAAACTCGGTCCCTGCTGCGTTAAGAAATCAATGGTTGCTTTGCCAAGTTTGCGCTGAAGAAGATTGCGTCCAAAAATTATTAAACAGACTAAAACTTCGTTTTCTGTTGGCACAGCTGTTTTACAAATACTGTACTTACATTTATACTGTTGTTTCCCATTTTTTCATGCAGTTTTGTGCAAACAAACTTTGCCAACACTGACCTTCTAGATATTGAACAAAGAAATGATGTGATAAAGTCAAAAGCGCACGATTCTCAAGTTACTTTCTAATGCAGTGGCGGGGAACCTATTTACTTTCACGGGCCGCATAAATTGTGGATTATCACTGGTGCGCGGCAAATAACAATTGATTTTACCCTAAAATTACACGTTTATCGTTTAGTACGAGGGATAGAGGCTTCATGCAACATACTATCTTAAGGGATAGAGGCTTCTGGCTTACTGTCTAAGTACCTGCTTATCACGGAACTTCGTTTTGACGCGATCTTGCAATCTGAATTGGGTAACGAAAGTTCTGATGCGGGCCATATCAAATGTTCACGCGGGCCGCATTTGGCCCGCGGGTTCCCCACCCCTGTTCTAATGCAATCGTGGCGCAGTGAATGCAAAGAGTCCTGAAACGTACAAGTGGTTCATGTGCTTTCGCGGCGCCGAATGTGACAAACTGCATTATCCGTGATACGACTGAAAGTATTCTTGAAAAACCCACCGGGCTTAATATCCTTAGAAAGCGCAAGGTGTAAAAACGATAATATCAGTTTCATTTTGTCGATCACCTCCATTTTTGTGCAGTTAGACAAGTTCTTCATAGATAAATGCACTTGCTTGTGAAACTCTCTTTGTGAAGATCTGGGGCGTCATCAGGATGGGCGTGGTGGTGCTAAGTCTTCTCCTTCCAAGTGGGCGCCCCGATTTCAAGTTGTTTAATGACGTAATTCAGTCAAATTTCGTGAAAATGGCATCAATGGTGTAATTTGGTGATTTACTGCTGAATGTATGTTGTACTATATCTAAATATGTTGGTGTAAGGTACAATGTTAGCATTCAAGGGCTTCGCATTTTGTATCATAGCCTAATATATTCACGAGTGCAATACCGAAGTATTGCTTGGGGAAGAGAAGCTGCATGTGATCTACAGCCAACGTCGGTTGTTTCAAATCGCGCGATTAGAAAGATGTTTGAACACATCTAGAGTTTGCGACCGCTAAAGTTACCAGCATTTATAAAACTATAAAATTCTGCAAAAAAAAAGTATTCACTATCTTGAAGTGCGGGAGCTCATGTGTAACTGCAATGAGTCAAAATTACCAGTTATTTCAAGCTCACCACAGATGTTTTTATGATACGAGGCAAACTAAACTCGGCAATTTACGTTACTGAAGGTACATTCATGCTCAAGTACGAAAATGTTGAAGTACAGTGCAATAAAAATCTGGTTAAGAACTCCTTTAGAAGAAAAAATAAACCGTGTTTGGAACTTTTTACAGTCCAATATAAAAAAATGTGTTACTCGGGTTCTACAAACATATAATGAGTATTCTTCCTTTTTTTGTTTGTATGCATTAACCAAGTACTTGATTCACAGTCCAACAAAAATTGTTTTTTGAAAAAGTTCTGAATACTGCACCGGTTATTGGGTAAACTTGCATCCGCTGAATCCGAAAACGCACTTTTGAATATCGAATACTTGTAAGGTCCCTCCAAAATGTGTTCACTGAACTCTTTATACCCAAGACATTGACCTATTGTTGTACGAAACAAAGCAATGAGTGATTTAGTGCTGATTGATATCACAATTGTTCAAACTGCAGTTGTGCTTTTTCTATATGATAGTAGAAGCACAACAGACTTTTAGACGTTCTTAGTTCCCTTTACACCAGGGGAAGGCAAATAGCGGCCCGCGGCCCACGTGTGGCCCGCCACAGTGTTTTCAGTAGCCCACGGAAACTTTCAGGAAAAATATTCAAATATGAAATTTCCTTCAATTTATCAGAGCAAATGTTAGTGCTGAGGCTATCTTGAACCGAGACTTGTTGTTATTTCCACTGACTTGCTTCTATTTGCATTAGAAGATATGGCCCTCCGCTAAACCCGGCCTTCTCAAAGTGGCCCTGCGCCACAAATTAGTTGCCCACAAGGCGCGTAGCCAGGGGGGGGCAATGGGTGCAATTCCCCCTCCCCAATTCCGAAAGTAGCACTAACAATTTTCAGGATGATCAAGCTTTTGACGTGTAAACCAAAGAAATGCGTCAGCACAAATCAACGAAACTGCTTGAAAAACCTATTATTCTACTTCAACTTTTAGTCGAACCTGATCAAAGCAGTATGGTTTACCAATTGCACATGATTAATCAAACATTGTGTATAGTGTAAATGCTGGAGAATTCATGCCATGGCTGACCTTTACCTGAGATTTAAGTTCCGTGTGGAAGTTGTTGATAACACAAAACAAACTTGTATATACGCGCTTGTAATCACTAACCGAAAGTTAAAAACAAGGACTAACGCTTTTCGCAGATGTTTCTGGCGCACCAGCTTGCTGTATCCCACCTAATGGTGATGCAAACGTCATTTCGAGACCATCTTAAAAATTCCTCTCTGATAACTCTGGCATGCCACAAATACTGTATATTTTGCACTTGACTGCAGCATCTGCTGTAGCTTTGAATGAACATCGTAGATTTTTGTTTTTGTTCAGTTTTACAATTAATTGCATGAATATGGCGGTTGTATACATTTTGTATGCTTTTAAGCTCAAACCTTGGCTAAAAAGCAATTGAGTTCCGAAGTCATTTTTCTTACGCAATTAGGCTATAGATACTGCTGAGTAACAATGGCATTTATTCCAGATATTTAGTTGTGATTGTAGACCTAAGGTGACGGTTGAATCACAAATATGTGGAGCCTTAAACGGTTTTATTAATGATCTCCATTTACCTTGCCAGCGAGTAAAAAAAGTTTTGTTCAAGCAATCAGAATCTGACCTGCACATATTCTGAACATGTTACAACATTCACCTGATGCTAAGTGCCAACTAATCCTACAGTAAATCTGAAAGCAGCATTCAGCTGCAACGCGAAGAGTCAGCAGAAAAATGTAACGGAAATGGAAAGATGCTTTTTATTTTGTAAGTGTTGAGGCCATTGACACTGCCATTTACAGTGCTAACAGATAGCTTGCAATCTGTTTTTTCGAAAAAGCGCATGTGACCAAAATGAAATTAAATTGAACTTTTTCCTTATCGATTGGATTTTGTTATTCAAACACTAATGCATTTAAAGAAAGACTTCAACCGTTTAGTTCCAAAACGTTTTTGAGCACGACACAAATGTGAGTTTGGTGAACACCTCGTGACCCAAGCCTCAAACAAAGTATGAAAATAATACTGATTGTGTGGATGATTTTTGGCAGCAAGTTGCTAAGTTTGTTTTTAATGTCAGCAATCTACTCTTCTCAAATATCTACGCTACAAACAGACACTGACAAGCAGTGGTGACGTTGAAAATTTACAACTCAGGTTTGGATCGCCTCTGCGCGATCCATTTTTGACGCTTCTCCACCCTTCTTTGGGTTTTGATCCATACTTTGAAAACCACTGGGCTAGATCAACTTACCAACCGTTGTGTTAAGCTGCGGCGACAAGTATTTATTAACTTTAGTGCAAAGCCGTAGTAATAATCGATTGTGGCT
>JGI24159J19872_10006425_pt1 | contig 15307 bp, 7 predicted proteins | sample Ectturendosymbi4_FD_19872 | JGI IMG/M metagenome (IMG submission 19872) | reverse complement strand
TGCAGTTCTATTGCTATGCACTGAAGATGATAACAGTTGTTATCGAAACGTTTGCAAGATGTCAGTTGTATCGTTTGCTTTGGCCGTAGTATTTGTTATAACGTGTGGTTTGATCAAGAATTACAGATTTTACGCCACGCGTCTTGATGATGCTGTCTATCACGAGCGTAGCTGGCAGCAGCTGCAGCTTTCCTGATTTTTTCAGAAACTTGGAATGGAAATTCCCTCTTTACCAAGCATCACTTGTCACCACGGGGTGGATTTAGTGGGATTAACCCCCAAACAAAGCTCCAAGCCCTCCAAACTGAAATACGAACACTATAAATCAGTAGAGTTTTTATCAAATTTTCAGAATGTCAAGCACCCATGCACAAACGTAAAGCCCCCCAATTGCACACTTTCTGACGACGGTTTTGAGCAGGTGGTGAATCTCATGACTTTTGCTCCATTCTTCATTAAAAACTATCTAACCTTCATTTCTTTTTCATCTGTATCATAACCAGAACTTTCACAGTTTACACTATCTTCATTTTCCTCATTCAGCTTCTCTATCGTGCACGTCGTGTTTGATGCATTGTCGGTAACGAAACATACAACCGCTTCTTTTCAATTTCAAAATGTTTTACAACGTTCGACATAAGCTTTTGTAAGAAGTCATTTGCATGTTCGATTTTGTATCGGTAACTGACAAAGTTTCACAGTAGTCTTGACGGTACCGTCGTAACAAAAATAACAGACGTTGGTGATAAAATAACTTACAGTACTCGAATCGGTGTGCATGCACCCAATTTCGATCGTACAAACTTTCCAGCAAATTCTTTTTTCAGCTCTAATTTATTTTTCTTTGACGCTTTTATCACCCGATTTCGATTGTTGTTTTTATCCACAGAAATAAAAAATTTTCGAACCACCTCGCCGTTCAGACTTTGACATGCAGGTATGCAAGAAAGAACTTAGTGGAGCGGAGTTGTGGACAACCAAACCAATTATTCCGTTAGCAAATTTAATTGCACTCTGGGAAATTGCAGCTTTATCACTTGGAAAATATTTTTTAATACCACAGCTGCTTGATGAAGGCTTTCCTTGTTCAAGTTGCAAGGACTTAGGTGGTTCTTATTTCTTGTCCCCTTCTTCAACGTCATTATAAATATCCACGTGCTGTCTTTTCGGATGTCACTTCAAATTACTGGTCCTTGACGATCCGTGCTTACTTCGATTTACAGCTTGAATTAAGACGCATGGCTTTTTTTTATTTTCTTCACCAGTGCTGCAGCGGCAAACGTAAGGCTTCTCATTGTAGGTAAAAGTAAAATGTTGAAAAACAGCGGATTTTTTCGTTCGTACATGCTTACAAGAAACGAATGCGCAGTTTGAAGCACAAATCTATCTCTGTGTCTCTCTGAGAAAAAACTCTTGTATCATGCGTGCATCTAGGACAGTGCTGTTGAACAGGGGCTCCGCGGAATCCTAGGGTTCCGCAAAACATGTCGTGGGGTTCCGTGAGTTTTAAGGGTTCCGTGAGGGCTCCTCGTTTTTTAGGGGAAATGATTTTTAGCTTCAGTATGTTGATGCGTCATCATGAAATTTTTTAGATCACCGTGCCGCATTCAGACTCGAAGTAGGCCAGTTAGTTATACAGGAGGTTGAGCGCAGATAGCGGAACAAGAAATATTGATAGTTGTTGCGTCACTTGTTGTTCACTGTTGTGCAATCAAGAAGAACGTTATTGTTGCATCACAGTTACACAATGTTGCCGATGTCCAGTTCACAATAGACTGAGTAGAAAGCGCAGGGCTGTGGAACTGGTGTCAAGCGAAATTTCTGACCTCTGTGAAATTTCTGACCTCTTACTGCTCTTCAGTTATTTTGTTTCTCAGAATAAAGGAATAAAGACTGACGTTTGCTTTTTCGATGTGTGTTGTGTAAATTAAATCTTTTTGGTTAGCTGTCAGATACCCACAACAAGCTACAGTACTGGAATAAGTATAACCACTGAAAAATATTGGACTTTTCTTAGACCTCAACTATTTTTCTTTTTCTAACCCTAACCCAAACCGTAACCCGACACACTTACCTAAACAGCAAACCCTAAGCCCTAATCATCAGTTTTCTCAGCGTATTTGACATGTAGAATATCGCTTTATGCATGCGCACATGGCGTGAAGTCAGAAATTTCGCAAGTCAGAAATTTCGCTTGACACCGGTACTCAAATTTCAGGCTCCGGCTCCGGGCATCTAATTTTCTTGGCTCTGGCATCTTGAAATTTTTGGCTCCGGCTACAACTCCAGAACAATTTGGTCCAATATAATAAATATCACGGCCAAAGCAAACGATACAACTAACATCTTGCAAACGTTTCGATAACTACTGTTATCATCCTCAGTGCATAGGATGATAACAGTAGTTATCGAAACGTTTATGCACTGAGGATGATAACAGTAGTTATCGAAACGTTTGCAAGATGTCAGTTGTAGCGTTTGCTTTGCCCGTGATATTTGTTATAAGGCTATTCAGCACTTCCGTTTTTCGTGTACCAAATTTGGTCCAAAAAACAGAAAAAAAGATGGTATTATTTGTATAACTCGCTTGAACCGAAACTCAAATTTCAGGCTCCGGCTCCACCATCTAAAAATTTGTTTGCTCCGGCCATCTAAAATTGCTTGGGCTCCGGCTCCACAGCCCTGGTAGAAAGTAGACTCAGCCTGAGTCTGGTAGAGAGTAGACTGAGTCACAGACTAGAGTTGCTGTTCAACCTTCGTGGGAATAAAGTACTGTAAAAATAGTGCGAAACCCAAATTTTTACTCTTTGGTCAAGCCAGATAAAGCGAAATAGCCCATTTTCTTATGTGAAGCGAAATAATAACAACAGCGAAGGTGTGGACGGTAATGAGCAATGTAGTTCAAATGTAAAAGAGGCACCTGACTGATCCGAAACGGACCCAATGTAATGCAATTGCCAAAGATAGAAAATGGGACGACACATATTTGAGACACGGGTTCTTTTTGGCGGATGACTAAATTCTGAATGTAGCAGCTACATTCCAAAAATGCAAGAACAACCAAGTCATTAACTTCTTGTTTTTTAACTTCTGTAATAACTGTTTGTTTGTTGAAGTGTAAAATTACGAAATATTTGATTTTCTTATAAGTAATCCGTGTTTCCTAAATTTTTGTTAATTGGGGTTCCATGACATACGCGAAAGTATATCAGGGGTTCCACGACGACAAAAAGGTTGAAGAGGACTGAGCTAGCACCAATGTCACAGTATACGAGGTACATGCTGCAACAATTTTCGGGTAATGCGCGTAATAGAACATTTCTATGAGCGCAGTTCACAGCCACAGCTTGTACACAATGAACACATATATATGAATAGAATATACAGCAAGCTAAGCCAGGCCCGTCGCCAGCGGGGAAGCCAGTGGTGCCCGGCCCCCCCATTTAAAATCGGTGTCCCCCCATTTCACGTTTGGGCCCCCGGTTGCTGCATACATCCAATACTGTATTTTAAAAATGTGCCCCTCCCTTCTGGTTTTCGGCCCCCCTGCTGCTAAATCCTGGCGACTGGCCTGAGCTAAACACTGAATATTTAATGGTGTGGAAAGATGCAGTACACAAAAGAAAACCTATGTCTGTCTGGAACTTTGGATACCTGTATCATATTCATAATGCATGACGCACAATAGTGACCTTTGTTCTAGAAAGAGCTCCACAGAAATCACGAACTGTCTGAAAGCGAAATGTCACAATTGCATTGTGACGACAAAACTAAACGTCGCGGCATAATCCCTTTTCAATTTCAGTGCTTGCACTGCTGGAGTCGGAGTCACTGATTTTTTACAACTCCGACTTCAACTCCCTGGAAAACTATCCAGAATCCGACTCCGGGTAAAAATTTTGATCGCAAGCACATTCTTCTTGTACTACCACTGAATAAAAATTATTGTTCCTAAATGTCTGTGCCACAGACCCGCAGATTAGGATAGCTTAGGTCTAAATTTGAACTTCGTGTTGTGATGTTTCATTATCATTCCTAATTGTTGAGTTAAAGACAATAAATTTAGGTTTCCAACATTTGCACTTTTGTTAGCAAGAACATTGGTCAGATATCAGATGGTAAATGACTCATAAACGAACTTATACCGCAACTTAATGTATTATTTGAAAATGAAGACATGATCTCAAGTTTTCGATCTAAAGTAGATTCATCTTGGTGCACTCTTTTGTTTTGACTCTAAGGTAACTATAATATTTATACGGTCTGTCGGAATGGGGACTTGTTTTTGCGAAATATCCTGTACGATGGCTTGGAATTTTTCGTAGAAGTGCATTTGCAGAAAACTCGAAAACTCATACGGAAACTAGAAAATGCAAAAGCAGTTCTCAACTCGTCTTGTACTGTATGATGGACAAGTTTAGAGAATTTTCAATTGAAAACAAAGTGGGATGAGAATCAAGCTGCTGCGCAGTAGCTATCTCGAGAAAAGGTCACCGTAGACCCCACGTGACGCATTCATATTGGTGGATGAGTACCAGGCTAATGCCGTCGTCTATCACATCGTACAGCGGGTGCTAGTGGCAAACCTTGACGCAAAAGTTAATTGAAATAACACTTCAAGTATTGATAATAATGGTATGACTCTCCACCTGGTTGCAATAACGAATACTTGCGGAAGGCTTGTACGTTATTTTAGCAGGGTCAGTTTGCTGATAGGTGCAAATATTGCGTAACGTCTGTGACAATCTTTCCACCACTTATGCCGCCGTTCGTCTAATTGCAGGTTGTTTCCGCAAGAAAAGTTGTATCAATCATGCCTATGCGTACGTGATCACCAAATGAAATCATACGTACTGCATGAGCCGAGATGTATGCCCTTCAGTATTAAAATCGACGAGCTTACAGTGCGCACATAAACAGTCAACTTGGTCTGAGTGCAATCTGCGATTACCTGCTCACCTTTACCGCGATGCGTACAATACAATGCTGTAGCCGCAGGCAAAGATTTAGGCTAAGTACACGCAGAGAAGCTCAACATTCCGGTCAACATATCAAGCAGATGTCAGCTGCCTGCTTAAAAAGGCATAGTTTAGGGCCAGTTATAGTGATGCTGAAGCTCTTACTTTGACTGCAATATTATAGCGAAGTTGCACATGGAGATTGCGAAAAAATATAAGCATAAGAAAACCTCTGACACCATTATTGCTTTCAGAAATTTTTTAAATATAAACAGCATCACCGAAATGTGAAGAACCACAGAATAAAAATTCATACACTTAAATGTCAGCGTTTTCTTGACTGTTAAGACATTTCATTTGTGTGTTTTGCGCTTTCTCTTGATAGTGTTCGCCTTGAAGTTTTCTGTAAGCTTTGTTGCCTTCCGAATGTTTGCGCTTTCTTAAGTCCCCTGTGCAGTATTGTTTCGGTCCCCTTTTTAGCTATCCTGACTGCCACATGGCCAATGATGAATACAATTCTCTCTATCATTTACCTTTTAACTCATCTACAAAAACAGACTTTTGTAATAGTGTCATCAAGTCATTCTAAATATTTAAAAAGCTTAGAACAACTCCTACGTTTGAGTAGCGCAAGTAGTAGTCTTAATTGTAAATAACCGAACTTGCCTCTGCCATCACAGGACGTATCGCGAAAGATATTTGCTTTCAATTTTATACGACATTTGTGCGTGCTATTTTCAAGGCGGCACTCTACTAATGGCACGATTCCACTCCATCTTCATTCTCTACCGCCTATCAGTATCGTGAGGTGTCCAAGCAGCCTACCTCGGCATTTTTCAAAACACCTGCACGCTCCAACCAAAGTGTTGCAACCCTATGTGTTTACTCGAGGGGCTAAGTTCTGTCAACGCGTTATCCACGCCAGCAAAAAATCTGACTGAGACAGCAGATCAGCCCATACCCGGCACAAGTCAAAAGAAATAACCTCGTGGCTAGCCAGGCACAGCGCTCAGCTTTCGACACTGCAAAGCCGGCTGAAAGTCCGCTGGAAGTGCTTTGTAAACAATGGAAACAACGCACATCATTGCTGTGCAAACATGCTGATGAAAGCCGATTGGCTAACCTTGTTGTTAAACAAGCAAAATTTCACCTTTCAGATGATGTAGCCAGTACAGTGAAATAAAGAATGATTTGTCTGAAAATAAAATGAAAAAGAAAAGAGAACCTATTTGACCAATTCTGAATTTCCTCAAAACACTGACTTCGCCTTACATTTCCAACCCAGTAAATGTATAACGCTTCTGTCATAATATTCCTCGTGCTACCTAACGCCATTCAGTCTGCTGTAATGAACCCACCAGCGCACCTTTCAGCTAAAACTTTTCGGTCTGCCGTGAACGCGGAAAACCTTTTTAGCTGCCGTTCTTTCACGCCGAGCGCCGTAGTGTGCACTTTTTCGCTTCAGTGGTGTTTGGTGGCAGCGTGGCACGTTGGCGCAAGCGTATCTTTTCAAAATCGTTATGACTGAATTGCCTTCTTTCCTTCTTTTTTTGCGTGATGTTGTTTCTAAAACTGCAGAACATACGATGGTAGCAGAAATAAACTGTCTTCTGTAAAAATAGCTGACATAATCAAACGACGTTTTTGTTAAGAGCTGATCATGCGAGCATTATAAGGAGATGCAGCTGGGCTCTTGCTGTAAATGTAACTTGATGATGTTTAAATCGATTTAATATTATTGTCACAGTGGTAAGACTTTTTGTTGTTTCACCTTTTTATCTTCAAACCTTGGTCGTGAGTACATTCTGACGTTTTTATGCTCCTGTAACCATACCTAGGTTTTCATCGGTTCTTTTGCAATTTTAAGCAGTAGCCTCTGTTCACTTCACAGATTCAGTAAAACGATTGTACCAACCACTCTCAGGTCCATATGAAATACGCTGATCTTGGTTGTATTTAATCTCAGTCAATGGGCCGTGACGCTCTCGTTAGTGGGTCGTACAACTTTTGCTGAACTATTCGAATTTTAGCTGATGCAAATAGGAATTATTTTTTCGTAAGAAGGTATGCATTTGAAAGTCAAAACCATAATCTTGATGTGAATCATATCCAATAAGCAAGCTAAAGTTTCGCATTAAAAGTAAATTGCATGTGCTCTTTGCCTTTTTTTTACCGTTGCATCTTATTCTGGGCCCTGAAATAAATTATTGGTAAAATTGGGCAACGAGGTCAAAAAGGTTGAAAAGCACTAATTTAATCGATCCTCGTCCCTAGGAATCGAAGGTATTGCTGACTGAAGCGTCGGCATGCACGCTTTTGTATCGCTTTTATGTTGTTATTGCCAATTGTGCTGGTATACATATATGATTCGTGCGCTTGGCTTTCGATGAAGTGGGCAGTTGGAAGCACATCAGTATATGGTACATAAACATACAAATTATTAATGGCAGTTTTAGGTATTTTTGTTTACTCTTCTTCAGGTTAGTTGAAAAGATTATGCTTCTTGCGTGCCATTGCAATTTCTTACTTCAAACTATTCTTGAGCGCAAGTTTTGTGAGTCACACACATCCAAAAAGTTAAATATCGACCTGTCCTCATCGAAAAACTGTTGAATTTATCTGTAAAACGCATCGTAGTATTTTGCAGATGGAAGAGCATAGCAAAGTTTACTTATTCCTGTGACCTTTCATTGATAACAATCCATCAAACAAGGCCTAATCTTGCTGCAGAGACGTCAAAGACATCATTTGCTCTTTCGACAGAGTTTTTCCCAAGGCCATACTGTCAATTAGAAACAAATAACCGTGGATGCATCGGCCAAAAATAAAATTGCTGAAATGCTGAGGCTATCCTTATAAAATGTTCAAAGAGGTAAACCAAAGGGAAAGTAAGCAGGAAAAATCAGTGAAAGAGAGCTGCACAAATCAACCATGATTTCTCGAAGAATTTAATCAGAAAAAGTAAGAAAATGTCAAAAACCTTTTTTTTACTTCAACAGAAGCATTGTTTGGCTATACGGTTATACCACAAAATGACAGATGAAATCTTAACAGCTAGACGCATACAAATAGGTACTGACGAGGAATTCATGCCATAAAGCTGTTACAAATCTTCTTGCGATTCGGCATAGCTTTGCTTAAACGTTTCTTTTCAATATTTATATTTGCAGTGATTGGTTAGAGCTCCCTATTTTAATATATTCATTTATTTTCTGCAGGTACCAGCAGCAACACGACAACATAGTAAGAGAACGTAAATAAAACAGAATTATTTGACACAGATCAAAAATCTAAATCATTTTGAAATTACAAATAGCGTAAATTTAAACACAACGCCAAAAAATGAGTTGTTCTTCAAGTACTGAACTTGGAAAATTTCTTTCCCTTTTTTATTCTTACGGACGCACCATGCAGCATGTCTTCACGGATCTAACTCTGTCGATGTATACTCGAGGTTTAGAATTGATGACTAGGGCCAACAAATGACTTCATTTCTGTTGCAACCAACTATCAATCTTTTTTCAAAGGATTCACGTTTGAAATGCACAAGTACACTCTTTGCTTCATCGAAGAGCCATTGGATTTGATGGCGAGATGACAACATGTTGGTGTGCTGCATTTTTATGTTTACATTTAGTACACAAAAAGCAAAGCAGAGTGCTAAGTGACTGCACAAATGCAAACTGATTGTCAAAGATTTCGTACAATGGTATTTTACCCGAGCATTTGACAGCACTTTACTTTATATACATGGATAGCCGATGGCTAGTGGTACAGGCTTCGCATTGCACAACCAAAGTGAACAAAGTCTGTAGGGTTTGTATTGTGAAAAAGATGTGTATGTTTTCCAAAAAAATATATTTTTAAAAGAAAATGTGCAAAAGCACTTTGCAGCAGACTGTATTTTAACAAATATTCTTAATTTTTTCCGCTTGCTCTACTTTATCCAATTTGTCAAATAATAGATACAATGGGCTTCAGGTTATAGCCAACAGTGCCAACAAATATGGCATCGCTCTATCGAAACGAAGATATCTTACGGTAAATATAGATGGGAGTTTTCTGTTGGGAATCACAAAAATTACAGCAAAGACGTAACTAATTTAGCGTCACGTGCAGAAGTAGGAGAAGGCCGTTCTCCCTTCAAAAAGGGGCATGACATTTTCTTCCAAATACACCACTGACTATAATATTTTCAAACATTTATCTAATGAAATAAGAGTAGGATCAGATTACCTTTTTTGGTAAGTGATTTTTTATATTAACTGATCTATTTCCGACATTGCATGAGAAGATTTTTTAAATATTAACTAACCCACTTATGGCATTTCATGAAGTGTTAGGTTTGCTTGCTCTTTGAAAATGTGCTCATTTTTTCTAGTTGAGGCATGAGAATCTATCCAGCAGACGTCAGCTCACCTTTCGGTTGCCCGAAAGGTTTAGCTTATTCCGGATTTTGTATTTTGTGCATAATGATGGAACCAATAACACTGTTTTGATTTCTATCGCTCCGGAATTTTATTGGTTCCAAGATGATTTTTCCAAGTTTCGCAAGTGCTTCAAGAACGCCATCATACACCAAATACTTTCGCATTTTGCAGAATTGAAATCAAACCTAGGTTTCAAAATTAGTAAAATCTCGCACGTTACTCGATTGGCAATTAAGCAACGTCCTTTCGCTTTTCAATTTTTTGCTTCTCAATGCAAAACAAATGCTGCTAACTTTCACACTTTTCAGCAATAAGGTAGATAAATATGTGTTGTTGCATTTTACGACAAAAGCAAATCGCTATGTGAAAGTCGAATAGAAACACATTTCCGGTCTGAACATAAAAATAAGATATCAAGTCACGTAAGAGTGAAAATTAGAAAATGACGACCAATTCAATTCAAACGTGTACCAAATGCTAATCACGTCCTGCATCTTTTCTCTCGTCCGACCTTTCACGTAGTTATCACAAATGTTCAAACGGTAAATTAGTTTGCAAAACATTTGCAGATTTCTGCGTAACGTACATCTCAACGAAATGTGCTGGTATGTCTTACAGTTTGTTGAGTGCAGTCAACTACGGCTTTTCCCTGACATGTAAGTACCACACCACTTTCACGTTTTACCAATCTCCACAAATGGTTGGCTCTGAGGTTCCACCTGCTTCATAACATGTTTTTGACTAATACCTGTCTGGCCACTGTCAATGGATATACAACCACTTATCTTTTGTTCTCAGTGCATACTTTTCCGGATTTATTATGTTCCTTATCCGTACTTCTACATGTTTTTGAATCATTTCTGTCTTGAAAAATATGCAGTTTCAAACAATCTGCTTCTTCGCATCGTAATTGCTTCTTCCTGCGAGTCACATAAAGCAGCTTTGCAATCGATATCTTCACAGCCCGGTTTTGATCATCAAGGTAGGTTAATCAGAATAATCTCAAGCACTTGGGCCACAGCAATCGCCAAACAGGCAACGCCGAGTAACTGCAAAAATAAGGGAAAATAAATGCTCAGCATGTGTCACTTCTTGGAATTCACCACAAATTGTTTTTGAATATTATTTCGTTAGAAAGGATCGGTGCTGCTGAGAACTGCACGGTTATCGCAAAATAGTAAGCCTGCCGGTCTTGGTGTTGCGCTATTGTTTCAAACGTATGACGCGTTTACTTGATTCAGCGCCGGATTTAGATTGTGGGGACCTGGAACTCAGGCGTGGTGCAGAGGCCCCGTGTGGGAATACAGAATGTTTAGGTAGAGGATTATCGATGAAATACTTAGTATTTCCACTGATCATTAATATTATGACGTAGTATCGTGACGTCACATATGTTAACTCAGCTGTAAAATTTTTGTAAAGCAACTCGATATTTGACAATGATTAGCGATTTGTGAAACCGTTGCAAAACTGGTCATCAGAAACATCGCATCTTCTTTTTTTGAAAATTTGCTTGAAAAAAGTTTCTGGGCGATCCAACGTTTTCATCATGCCCCCTAAACGCCAGTCCTCGCTCAGCAGTACATTTCATAACAGAAACCAGAAGCGATTTCCAATGTTGTTCGCATTGATTGAACTGATTGGCTCGCTCCATATCAATTCTTCCAAGTGCTTTACATCGAGACCAGTGATGTAGCAAGTCAAAGTGCCGCCCATAAAATGCAGCCCTTTTCGCCCCTCAAATTTGCTTCCAAGAATTTAAAACGAACGACGATTATATTTCGTGTTTTTAAAAGTAAAACGAATAATAAAGCATGCTGAATATGAGGATCAAACACTCACAAACTGAAATTAGTCTTATTTTTCATTCTCGATTATGGGTCTTGCTTTTTCTGCTTGTTCGCCGCCTTTCTTATCATTACTCTTCCAATTTTTTCTGCCTTCTTTACATATGCATCTATGAACCCCACATATTTTCTTTTTACTCATTCCACGGGATCAAACAAAAAACACAAAGGATTAGAAGTGTTGGCGGGACACTACTCTACAAATCTAAACGTTTATGTATGTTTGTATTTTGTGTAGTATCTTTGTATATACATACATATATTGCATATAATAGGCTATAATAAAAAATTAAATAATCTAATCTCAGTAACGTAAGGAATGTTTCCTTGCTCGCTTCACGTTTCAGTAGTGGCTTATTTATAAATGACTTCAAACGTTAATTCTGTCGCCACTGGCACGGGGCTTTCGTAAGGTGCAGGACTCACTTTGATAAAATAGGTAAAATATGTTCTGGTTGAGAAGTGCAGGATTGCAGTTTCCATTGTGAAGTGCGGGATTGCAGCCTCCATTGCAAATTTGGTCCAGCTGTTGGGTTGGGCTTCTTCCAATTACGCATGCATAGTGGTATTTCTTGCCTTCGTTCGTTATCAGCAGGCGTCTATTTCGAAAACTGTATAACCAAACCTTACCAGGTAAGACTCCCGTCTTTTTATTGCTCAGCAGTGGTTGAAGAGTCGGAGTCACAAGGAGTTGGAGGATTTTGAGTGGAGTGGATTCCTAGGAACACTAGGAGTCGGACTCGGATTTTTTATCCGACTCCGGAAGTCCAATTGAATTATTTTTTACATCGCACTTCAAAGTTAGGAATCCTAACTCGTGCCTGTTGAAATGATACAATTTCTTTTGAAACTCTTATTGAAGCAGAGAATTCTTGCTGTGTACCACGATTTCCATTGATTAGTAGTTGCTAGAAAATTGTTGACAGTCAAACTTCATTCACGTTATGGGGAGTCGGGAACCTGCGTCGGAAATTTTGGAAAGGTCGGAGTCGGAAAATTTTGTAAGGTATAGGAGTCGGTGTCGGACATTTTACCCCCGACTACGCAACCCTGGGGATTACAACGTTTAAGTAACCGCACTGAACAACTTTGTTCAGTACATTGCAAAGTTGCGCAACTATTTAGGCTAACGCCCTTTTAATAAAAGCCTTCACCACCGTCATAACTGAGCATATCGTTTGCCCTTGCGTTAGGTTTTCAGACTAAATGTTTATCGCCTCTAATTTATCATAATGAGAGCATCACCTTTTGTAAGCTTTTGTTGTTGAAATGACTTTTCTAGGACTACAAATGCTAAGTGTACCGCTGAACAAAAGAGTCAAACCTTCTGCGAAACCCACACTGCTTATGCCTATCAGCTGTCACCAGGGCCCCGACATGGGGACGTGCCGCCCCGGGGCGAGTCGGAAAGTGCCGCACCCCCAAATAAAAAGTGCCGCCCCGCCCCCCAAAAAAGAGATGGCAATTCCTGTATTATTATTATTATTATTAATGGTTTATTTTAGACACAAAGGTCCATATCACGCTAACACAAGTTAATTAATTAAGGTAGTAAAGTAAGCCACTGGTTGAAGTGAAATTCCGGGACATTTTGCTAACCGGGACAGACGTTTAAACGGGGACAGTCTCGGCAAACCCGGGACGTATGGTAGGTCCAACCTTAACCAAAATGTAAAACATAAACCTAAATCTGACTTCAGGTTCATTCGTGAAAGACCATTTGCTATTCCTTCTTTTCACCAAAAGTGCCGCCCCCCGAAAAGTGCCGCCCCGGGGCATTGCCCCCTCCCCCTTTGTCGGCGCCCTGATTGTCACTGATTTACTCTACCTGCAGTTCAAGTCTACAATCTGTGCTCTAAATTACCCACGCAAACACACCAGTTGCACTATCACTCTGCAAGAACGTCATTTTCAGATAGCATTACGTCATAGAGAAAAGTAGTAGATCTACTGAAACTACTGTAAACGGCTTTACCTTTGCAGAGTTCTTCACTTCACCCAGTAAAATTGAATGTTGATTAGCCCACCTAATGACTATAGGCTAGAGCTTGTGGCATTTGAAAAGATCCCAGTTAACATTAAACAATAGCATGAGGCGTACCTATAAATGTTTTTTGCAGATGGGTGTCTGGTGATGCAATGATGTGTCGTTGGAGCGTCGCTAAGGATCGAAAGATAGGAGAAAAAGTCAAGCAAACCAAACAGGCTCATTAACATGGATACCTGTAGTGGTACAGGTCTTTGGTAGCAAGTCAGATTCGAGCAAACGACACACCGTCTCTTCGAAAGATACACAGATCCACACGGTCGAACAATTTGCGGAATACCCCGTTTCAGTGTCGTATGCAGAAAATTTTCATGGGAGAGGGGTTCATTCAATGGCATATTGTGGTCATTTGTGTTTGTTCTGCGCTGTTTGTGACGTCACAACTTGACGTCATATTCACATTTCCAAGCCAACGTTTTGGCGCAGTTTGTTGACGTAATATGCATATACTTTTACACGCACTCTCCTTATTTTATGTGCCATTGCACTGAATAAAACTATCAGCGGTTCAAGTTAGGATATCGGAGGAAAATAACCTCAACACTACGACACAGTAGATCATAACTGCAAAAATATCAGGCTGCGAGTTAAAACAGAGGAGTAAAACACACTCATCATTGCGTCAGAACAATTTACAGCTGCAAAATGAGGCTGCGCTGATGTCTTGTCGAATACGAGCATAAAGTCGAGCAAAGTGTGCGGCTGGACTGGCTGGCTGGCGCACATCCCGGTTTGCAAAATCGAATCTTGCTAAACTACACAAGAATTGGGAATGCGCATAAAGTATGCAAGAAAACTTTCAATTTTTTATGTGTAGAAGTCCAGCAAACTTTGAATTTTTCTTTTCCCCTGCTGAGACATTATCAAATGTCTGAATCCTTCCATGTTAAAAACTGCTGTTTTTGAGCTCGTGCAACAGTTCTATCATGCTACAGAAATTGGTAATGTAACCATTGGGGTCAGCGCTTGTGCTGATCAGGCTTAACAGACAAAATAAAGACAATTGTTTCGGATAAAGTGAACTACTGCGGAACACAATCTTAAAACATGCGTAGTGGACGAAAGGTTTGCAAAAAGTGGTGAGATGGTTTCTGGAAGCAGACGTTAACCCAGATTCCCACCAAAACCTAATTATTACTTTTTAGCCCATTTGCACTGTTCCTTAAAATGTGCATGCAAATTTATTTCGTGGTATTTACATTCTGTCAACAAATTAACAAGCAAAAAGTATGCGAAAACAATTAATCTCCTTTGCCCAGGTACTAAAGTTTTTGTAAAATGTCAAGCTCAAAGGGGAGGGTTTTAACCACACCCCCCATGCGTACGCCCTTGACCCGTTCTCAGAGCAAGATTTAAAGGAATGACATAACAAGATTTTGTCAAATCAAAAACTACGCTAAACCTCTTATATATTGAGGTACGCCCGATTTCGTAGAGACTTTAAGTGATTTGTATTCTCAAGAGCAGAGGTGCAAGATGCGAATATATACTATTTTGCAGAACCAAATACCTCTTCAGTGCCTATATTCTAAGACCATCTACTCAACTCGCTACTTACACCGTTACTCAGCCAAGTTTTAGTAACGTACGACATGTCTTAAGCCCAAAATCATCATCGAATGTCAAACTCTACATTAAACTGCAATTCCAAAATGTTTCGCAGAAGAATAGTCTGTATCTGTTTTGCAAAAACGTAACTTTTCTCGTTTTTTTTCTAATGTGGTTTGCAATTAGAGTGTAGATAAATCTTGAGTATACAACAAAAACTTATTAGCTTGCAAGCTTTTCATGCAATCTGAAAGTAATATTAGGCTTGCTTTATCGAATTTCGCTTCATCGAAGAACCCCTAAATCTTGTTCCTTATTGTTTGAGTTCATTAAGCTCACTAAGCCAGTGATTTTCAACCGGTGTTCCGCGGAAAAATAGTGTTCCGTGAAAGATCGTCAGGTGTTCCGCAGGAAATTTGATAAGTTTGACTAGTGTTCCATCGAACACCGGTCGAAAATCACTAGTTTAACGCAATG
>JGI24159J19872_10006423_pt1 | contig 15309 bp, 11 predicted proteins | sample Ectturendosymbi4_FD_19872 | JGI IMG/M metagenome (IMG submission 19872) | reverse complement strand
TTTGCTTATGTGAATGCTGTAACGCCTGATATTTGTGTAGCTTATGTGAATGCTGTAACGCCTGATACTTGTGTATATTTTAATTAATTTGGTGTTCAAATAAACTCAGTATGCATCGAACAAATTAGTTTTATGTAAAAAAATCGTCCTCAAAAGGGTCTTTTGGGTGGAGGGGTGCTGGAATGGACATTTCCTAGGACGCACGAGTAAATTTAAGATGTACAAAGAGCAAAGAGAATGTGTTTGTTGACGTTTAAACAGATCGTGCCATGGCTGATTGAGGAGGGTGACGTCATAAGCTATGAGGGGGGGCCCTGAAAATGGATCTTACCTGTGGCGCTGGAATGGTTTCCGCCGGGCCTGCCAGCTCCTATGCCTATGATTTCACTGATTTGCTGTTTGCTGGTATCTTCAGGCGTGCATTCTTTCAACAGTGTATATACGTGATGCTGAAGCCGTGTTGCTTGAGTAGCAATTTTCAACAAGTAAAAATCACTACTAATTGCAGCCTTCGGCGAAAATAGTATCATGAAACTATTCTTCTGCATTAAAAGTTGAACATTACGAGAAGTGGCGATAAATCAAAGAATACCTTTAAATTCTAAAATAGATTAGTAAATCCCACTTATTCTTACATATTTCATATTTTGTGCGCGTTTTTGAAAAAGTTCAGTTTTTTTAACCGAAAATGTTTTTTCCTCTCCTAAAGCTGACCTCCGTTTAAAACTGCGATTCAGCTGTTGGTCTGCTCAAATATTGCAACTTTGCCTTGGTGCCAATGACCAAGAGTCGATCTCCAAACTTACCAACGCAGTAATGGAAACACGTGGCGGTCCAAGTAAATGATTGAAGCATGAAGATGACTAACAGAGATCGAAAGATCGTCTAAACGCCTCAGTTGTTTGTCATCGATACAGTTGGTCAATTTGTAAAACCAACGCGCTTGCTTTGTAGAACTGTAGCAAGTGACCCATCCAACTTTAGAAATTGTTTTTTTATTAATGAACTTTACAAAATAGCTAATAAATAACTTAAGCACCTTTTTCCAAATCCGCATGAGTATTCAGCGAAATATCGAACTGCATTCGTGGAGATCGATGTGTATGCTGCTGTGACAAATTCGCTTTTTTATCTGTGAAAGTCTCACTGCTTCTAGCGACACGGCCAAGCCTATATTTTAATTCCTGTAATTAGGCGAAACTTCCGCCCCTGGATCATAATTAAGCTTGTTAGCAGCTTTAAGTACGGCTTACGTTGACTTCTTCAATTTTGCCTGGAGCAATTGTCTGTCTCAACCTGCGTCGTGTGCTCATTGAAGCACTTTGTTTCAGTAAATATTCGCTACGCCGTTTTCTTCCAGGGGGGCGCTTGTTATCACAAAAGTTTGTTAGTCCGAATATCAGATGCAAGAAATACACAAACAAAACGACTGTGCAGTTCACAGTTAAAAGTAGAGACAGTTTTCTTCACAGTAGAAATAAAACTGACTAAATGTTGTAAGTCATGCAAAAACTTATGAGAAACCAAAGTGAAGAAACAATGTGAATGAAATCATGTTGAACGTTTTGAGAGCAACTGCATTTGACGTCAGGAAGATTCCTGTTGACAATGGAAACAAATATTTTGAAACACTCAACGTAATTCATTCAGGTCACTTGTTTTACGTTTGCGCTATGTTAATAAATAAAAGTCAGGAAGCAAAGTCTTTGCAAAAGTCAGTGGAGAATGTTCGATATATTGCAAGTGTAGGATTTTTGATGGGAAAGCTCGAAGGAATGACAGCATAATTAACTGCCTGTCTTTTATGCAGATACAGTATACTTGATTCTTTCAAAGACTTCTTTGTTTTGTTCTCAATAAAAACCATGCGTTGAAGGCAAACAGTTAAATACAAAAGATATCCACTGTAACGCACAAAAAATCTACCGCATGAATGATTTCTGTTGAAAGACGCTTTTATCATTCAAAACCTTTTGAAGAATAATATCAAGCTTTATGAAGCACATGATCAGAAAGCTATTTATGAAGACAAGCAATAAAGAATTATTGCTTCACTTGTTAATCTGCTTGCTGCACTAATGTAGTGGGCGCTGTGTGATTTACGAAAACCCTTTACCTAGTTTCGAATATTTGGCTTCAACTTAGTTGTGTTCTTGAGTAACAAAAATATTATGCAGCTGATAATTATTGTCTAAAATTCCTAAACAATTCTTGTGATTTTCAGTAACTCAACTATACAAATTCAACATAACTGATGCGTACGCTAAACTTTATTTATCCATTCAACTCTTTGTTTAGTGAGCAAACTAAAAAAATCTAATATTAAGCTGCACTACAGAAACGACATCAAACTACTAGCAAACGTTTCTTGCAGAAGTTTTATGAGTACAAACATTTTGCCATAAGCCGATGGTAAACTTGGTTCCAACGTCGGTAAGACAAATGCTTTTCACATTGTGTGTTTTTCTTTGATTTTACTTAGCTTTGCAAAGTGCAATGCGACATTTTTAAAGCATATCGAATTAGTTGATGAAGCATTTGGTTCCATTATGTTTTTATTTACCAAAAGCTCGTATTAGTTATGGCGCTGCCTGGCTTTCTTAGTGCAGTACAGCAACCTTAATATCCAGTGGAAAACTTTCACTTTTCTCCTTTCTAAGCTTCAATTAAATTTTTTTTCACTTGTCTGCAATGTTTCTTTTCGTTAACACTTTTTGTAAACATCTTTTTCAGAAAGCATTAGCTTAAAGTTACATCAGTCGTACCGCATACGCCAAAAAGTCAGACTGGAGAAGCAATTTTGGTGTACTGTAAAGTTACCTATCTATACTGTAGGTTTGATACACACACTCTCGGTTTTATTACACACAACTACCAGTCTGATTTGCTAGCCTTTCGCCTGAATCTGTACCAAGAAGTTGCTCTCAGTTCCAAACAGGTTGGCGACCCCTTTTCTAAACGAAGCATATACAAGATAGCAGTTGCGTTTCTATTGCAACCGTGCAAATGCCAAGCATTAGTTTTTCTTGGTAAGGAATAAATCTGACACTTTGGAGCAGAATTGGCGTGAACTTTAATTATGAAGAGAAGTGGGTAGAGAATTCCAGAGTTTTGAGTCTTTATGGAATATGTAATTATGTAGGGAATGCGTTTTATAGGAGGCTAGCTGAACATTCGTATGGAAACGTGAAGAGTAGTCGGAAAGATTTAAAAATTTGTGTTATTGATGTCAAACAGTGCTATTGATGTTTATTTGAAATTTTTTCTTTTTATAGTTATTTCTTATACTCAAATATCCCAGGCAGAGACGTTCCTCCCTAAATTTTAATCCACCGTTTATTAAGATCATCTGATAAACAAAACTGATATTTTATATGCTTTGTTGCCGACATTTATTCAACCAAACTGCCATTACTGATGCACATACGTAACAAGTGTGAGAATTCCAAAGTAACAAAACTGCTATTGATTCTTTAATCATACACTACTAGTTTTGTATGCAGGAGTAGTACATTTGACCGGAAATGTTATACAGCATTTGTGGAATTGTTGTCAGCATTTCTGCCTTTGTTGCAACGTGTGCTGGCTCTGATCGGTGGTACTTCCCATCAAATGTGACATTCACGGCACCATCGAACTACATGCGACTCTGCAGGCACGGTAAAACTGTGGAGTTACGAGGTTGATTTCAGACGTCTGAATACCGATATGCGAAGGAGCAGACAGGCCTCCAAGCAATTAAGCGCGAAACATTGTTACTACCAGTCGCTAAATAACTAACGCACTGAGCTGTGAGCATCCGTGTGAGCACCAATAAATTATTGCTTTCTGCTTGTGGAGTTCTTCTGGTGAAAAGTTTGTTTCGTTATTAGGCATATTTCATTCTACAACCAACAAGGTACTAACTGCAAATAAGAATCCATGGCATTTATGAATACTACTTCACTTTTATCAACCAGGAAAAACCAGCGGCTTTGCTGACTTCAGTCCACCCTGCAGTGGCTTGCTGAAGAAATTTTCGCTAGTTACAAATGTGGAACGTCCTCATTCGTCACAGTTTGTATAGTGAAATCAGCATTTAATTACAAAAAATTATTTAGTAAGCTTATAAGCTTGGCAGTTCCGTTTTCTTTCAGCAGTACTGAATATTTTCCACGGGGCGTATACTTAGATTTTCGCCGCGTAACTGCACTTCCTCATTTTTCTCAGCTGATATCACTGATCGTCTTTGGAAAATAAAAATTTCAGCCAGCGCCTGGTACTCTGTCAAGGTGATCAATCAAGATGGAAAAGTTGTTGTAAAGACGACAGCCCACTTGGCATGGAATATCTCAAATCCTGCGGGTATGTTTTCAGTTATCTTAATGTTCAAATTGGGGATTAAGCAACGACGTAACCTGCATATGCCCAAAATAATTTTAATTTTCGGAAATACAAAAGTGAACCATTGTTGTTTGCGCGCCCATCGTTTCGTTCAATTTTGCTTATATCTGTATAAGTCGTTGCTTTATGCCAGGAGCGGAAGAAACGCTTAAACCTGGAAAGCACAGTAGTCGAAAATACGCTAGAACACACACATGATGCAGACAAATACAGGCATGCCAAACATTTCAAAAACAATTACAATTGTTTCTGATACTTTAAAAACAGAAGAAAAGTTTAGATGACTTTAACTGAGCCATGCTTGCAACGTTAAATCAGTGTAACACCAAGAAAAAATCCATTTCATTCACAGACAAAACTTGCAGAAATGAACAAAAACGTTTTCACTTGAAAAACTACTGTCGTTCTTACTGAAGAACTTGAAGCTGATTTGTAAATGGGTATAAATTCCACTCTATGTTAACTAAATCGTAAAATTAGTAATTTCCCTCATTTGGAAGCAAACCCTGGAGGTAGGGCTTACATTTTTTGACAAACACATGTGACGATTCATCTACGATGCATGATTAAAATCATTCGGTTGAATTTGGAATATATAACCACAAATTCTTTTCAATTGGACGACTATTTTGGTATTTTACTGAAGTTTGCAACTACTTTTCATTTCGGTTTTGCAATGACATATGTGCAAGGAATCGCGAAATGTTTTATGATTAGCAGAGGAGGTAACTAGAAAAGCTTTTAAAAAAACAGATGTTTTATTTTATAATATCAGAGGTGAATTGCTGACACCTTTTACAGGTAGAAAACCATTTGCCAATGCTAAGCAGCTTCGACAGTATGTTCGCTGTCGTCATTTCGATATTCCATTTTGTCTGGTTTTCCTCTAGAATGTTTCTGGAGCTAACACAGGTTGATTTTTATGATAGACCTTGCATTGCTATGCACTGAAGATGATAACAGTTGTTATCGAATCGTTTGCAAGATGTCAGTTGTATCGTTTGCTTTGGCCGTAGTATTTATTATAAGACCTTGCAATAAAACTGTTCCAACTCACAATCTGCTTAATGAAGCATTCGTGTTCACAAAAATATGTGTTAACGAATTTCATATCGAATAACTTCTGCTTAATTGTTTTTTAGTCAAATACTAGAAAGAACACGAGGCAATATTTGTTTTTTCGGCTGTTTGTCATTTTATCCAATGCAGGTTTAAAATGATCGAAGCTAACAATTAAGGCAAAAGATGAAGATTTTAGAGTACTGAAATATCAGCTTTACCGTTTGCTATACTAACCATATTTATTTTGTCATAAGCTGATCATAAACAAACGTGATGCTTCCCACATAACTAGACTGTTTCTTTTATGTTTTTATGAGTGTAACAAATAGTTATTATGGTCTATTTCAGATCAGCCTATTGATGGGTACGCTGTGCATTTCGAGCGTGGTATGAGGTCACAAATGTATCCATCAATATATCCAAACAATGTGTGTTGGACGGGGTAAATATTTTGCATTATTTACGGCAAGGAACGTAGTTTTTATTTCATTTGAAGCAGTGCATGGCAGCAGACGTTTGCACTATATCAGGCCTGCACAACTCAGAAAGCTCGAAGGGCCAAATTGATCAACATAAACTCGCCGCGGGCCGCAAAAGTATATTTCGTCATAGTGTGGAAGAAATTCTGAAAGGACAAGTAATTATCCGAAGTCGGGCTTTTGCAACATTTTCTGCAACTCAGTTCTCGCGGGCCGCAAGAAAAGATCTCGCGGGCCGCATGTGGCCCGCGGGCCGTATGTTGTGCAGGCCTGCACTATATAACCATACACTCGTAATGTCAACAGAATGGCGGATGCTCCATTATGACTAATGCTACACCACTTATTGATTTTGGGGCTGTATTGTAAAACCTGTAGCATGAAGGTTAGACATATTTTAATAGTGAACAGGTACATGTGATCCGTTTCAATCTGATTTCAGATTAAATCACTTGTGGGTAAAAACAAACAACCGAACCGGATGCGAAATTTCCAATTCATCGTGTGACGCAGAAACCACTGAAAACGAGTGTTTATGTCCGAAGAATTGCAGCTTGTACGTTTATCAGAAGAGGAGGTGCAGGCATATCGGAAACATGCACATGGAGCAACCTCTTGGCTACTTTACCATTCCATCGGTATGCGGTGTGCATTAACTCTCACAAACGGGGTTGCGGAGTCGGAGTTAAAATGTCCGACTCCGAGTCCTTTACATAACGTTCATGAAGTTTGGCTGTCAACAATTTTGTAGCAACTACTGTAGCAATCAACGAAAATCGTGGTACACGGCAAGAATTCTCTGTTTCAGCAATAGTATCAAAAGAATTTGTACCATTTCAACAAACACGACTTAAGATTTCTAACTTAGGAGTGCGATGTAAAAAAGATTCAATTGGGCTTTCGGAGTCGGAGTCGGATGAAATACTCCTACTCCGACTCCTTGTGTTTTTGAAAGAACTGCTTGGTCATCAAGGCCAATCATCCGCTGCAGCTTAGACGAGTATAAGTCAGATAACTGTCAAACATGCCTTTATTTACAGTACTTGATTAAATAGTTGCAGCCCAAAAGTTAGATTTAATTGCAGCGATGGACACCACCTGCGAATAGTCAGAGAAATGATAATTTAAAGCGATTAGTTGGATAAGCCCGAGAAGATTGCGAGGGTTGAACAAAACGGGTCTACAGAATTTCGGATGCTTACGAGATAACCGCCAAGTTGCTCTCTACCCACGAGATTTCTCGGATGGGTCGGCAATATTTGAAGGGTTCGTCAACAACGTTGCTAAAGGCCTTAACTCACATTAAAAAACGGCGTCTTAGTCACTTTAGAAATCGCAAGCGGATCACGTGACTGTCACCTGACTAACAAATAACGAGAGACGGAGAACCAAAAGAGGTAGAACCAAACAAGCTACCCGCCAAATCGACTGAAAGGCCCTTTGTCTCAAACCCTTGTCTTATAACAATTGAGTGTTTTGCTTTCTACTCCAGATTTAGCTTTCCTCGCTTCTTGCTTGAAAGCGATGGGATGACTTGTTCAAGTGGAAGCACTGACATCGTTTTATTCATTTGACGTCCGAGCAATTAAATGCATGACGCTGACTGACGCAGTACCAAAAATGACTTTATTGGGTCGACTGCTGAACCTGTCCAGATTTTGCAACAAACACTCGGGTGCAATTTTGGATAATAATTTCCGAGAGGAAACCCCAAATGCAAATTCAACTCAATCAAAAGTTCAGCTTAGTTTCCCGTATCCATGATGGAAATAATTTGAGTGCTGTTTCCTGTGACTTTCCTTTCGCTCGAAATGAAAGTTTTCTTGTGACATTCTTCTTTGTGATTGCCCGAAGTGACGTGACTAAAAAAGTCCGATAGCCTTGCCATGAAATCGAGGTTTGTGCTTTTTAGAAAAATTTGCAAGTGCGTAGGGCGGTAGGCAATTGTATTTTATTGAAATGATAAGACTCATGCCAAGATTCCGCTCATATTTAAAAAATAACTACTAGAAAAGTGCCAAAATTAACCATCATCAATCTGAACAACCGAAACAAATTAATTTTTTGTTAAAATAACTAAAAATTTTTAATAGCGGTTGTTATATCTGATGAAGGTCTGCAAAGCGATTTGATTTGACTTGACAGCCATGTCGAAATAGATCAGCTAATTTTAACTGTTCGGTTTGGACAAAACAACTGCTTTCCACTCAAATCATCAGATCATCAACAAAGGTGATGCTTCCCTCGGCACACAAACAAGTCAGCTGAGCTTCTTTGGTGCTTGCTCTATCTATTGCCACATACGTCACCCCCCTCACCTACATTACGCAACTGCGAACGCCTCTATCGCGATACATCCAGATCACGTGGCTAACACCTTCTACCGTCAGTCGACGTCAGTTGTTAATAATCAAAAGAAGATTGAAAAATTCAGTGCCTGGGTGCCGCTTATAGCAACAGCAGTGGACAACGGTGTGTAATATTCAGGACGCTGATCTGAGCATAATAGCTTTCTTGATATTTTTTATTTCGTTAAGTTTTTTGTTGTCTAGAATCATTCTAGTGTTCCGTAGGTCCAGCCCGTAGTTTCTCAACCCTGGCCAGTGTCCCCCAGAAGGTTACACTCGTAAAAAAATGTGACGCATGAAGTCTTCTACGCTTAAAAGAAAAACGAAAGTTAACCAAATATGCATTGCAAAAGGCAAAACCGTTGTGAAAACTCAACTTCCACCTGATTCATGTCATGAAGACTGAAAAACTTGTATCTCTGAAAAACAGATTACTAACCGAACAAATCGTTTGTTTTGTCAATGTGTTCTGATTTTTTCTGACTTGTTTGATGCATTATTATCAGCACAGTATCTTAGCCAAAAAATTACTTTTGCCTTCTCACTGAGGTAGTCCGGGTACTGTGAGATCGGACGAAACAAAAAAATAGAAGATTTAACATTTTCTTATAGGTGCAAATAGACAAAAGTCACTCTGAAAGGGCCAAAAGATTTTAAATGTTTGCATCCACAACAGAGAATTCCGTTTAAACAGAATATTGTACAGAAAAGTATTTTATTTATTCTAGCGAAAGTCGTAAACAGTCCATCATGTGCAACCGCGTTAGTTGTGGTCTGGGGTTCTTCTCTGTTTTGAAAAATATTTTGTTAGTGAAATAAAATTTTCAATCAAGTCATCTTTGCGCGTCTAAGCAGCTTTAATAAAACTGATGTTTGAAACAGGTCAATTCTATAAGAGCAGTGTTTCTCAATCTTTTTCCTTACGTGGCCCAGATAACTTTGGCCCACTATCTTGTTATGTTGTTAGCACAGGCTACACGCTTATACGCATAAACAAACACACAATATTTTAACGTAAGCGATATATTCCTATACGGCCCACTGGAAAATTGCACTGTGGCCCACTGATTGAGAAACACTGTATTAGAGCATACAGTGAGGTTTCACCACGCAGTATTTTTGGTAAACTGTTCCGCGTTTAAAAATGAATGAATGTTTTACATTATAAACGTCCTTGTCAAAATGTGATCTTTTTGTGCTGCAAACGTAACGTCCTCATTTTTTTGTTGCAGCGAGTGAGGTATCTTGAGTTTCCAGTACAATTCGGCAATCATTATGCCATGGATTTAATTCCGTACTACAGGTAACAAGACGGATCAGTGATTACATAACAATTAAAATAACCATTGTTGAAATGGTTCATGACTAGCTACTGAGGAAATTGTGATTTTAGGTTCTGTGTTGGTATATTGTTTACGACTAGAATGATTTGTTGTTTTATCTGAAATATAATGATAACAACACATTTTGAGCCAGAAACTAATGTAAATCATATTATTATGATTAAATCTTAGCTCACATATGTTGTTACACTATTACACTATACTGTACATTCATTGCAAGAATGATGTGAAGTCAATGTGAGTGGTTCTACAACACCGTGCCAATAACGTCAAAACATGTGAAAACCGTAGCTTAGTGAACTATTTTTTCCAAAGGAATTCTCATTTTGTTTACTGTTCACCTTAATTATTTTATAAACATTCGACAAATATTGTATCAATGTCAACTGTCTATCAGCGTTAAACATCAAACAACGCGTTTGTTACATGACCGCATTATTTTTCCAGTTACAGCAATGGACGTAAACAAAATTATATCCCTTGCTTTAGTAGAGAGTAGAGCTTAACAGGCTTGCAATATGTTATTTTGGAAACAGCCAATCCAAAAGTACAGATCTGTTGAGAATTTCGAAAATAACTGTTATCACTGACCACAAAAATTAATAAAGTTTAACACATGGAAGCACGGCACATGCTGTCAGATAAAACACAGAACTGAAAGGGAAGCAGATTGAGTAGATAAATTACGACATCGCAATATGTTACAAGACAAGGGTGCGCAGTGGAGAGAAGCCCCCCCTAAAGTTTTTTCGACCCCCTAGAAAAATGTGTTGGACATAGTTTAAAACTTTTGGACATAGTTCAAAAAATTTGGGTCCCTCTTAGAAAACTCTTCACCCCACCTGGTGTCCCAAGCTGGTTACGGGCCTGGTGATGGTATGGTTTATTCATGCATTTTTGTGACTCAGATTACGAAATAACACGAATGCAGCAAGAGGAAAAACAATGATATCAAAGATCACAACTTGATTTCATGTTGATGAAAATGTAAATATATCAGGAATTTCAGGTTTCGCAGTTTGATAATCGTGTTCTAACATGTTGCATCACGAAGGGTTGGCGAAAGACCATTTGGGTACGTTGTCACCCAGCCTGTTGCTAGCGCAAACCAATTTTTACTTGAAGACGTTTCACAAGTGGCAAAAAAGTAATAAAAAAGCATCAAATCAACGTGAGGTAAAATAAGCATAAAAACAATAACAAAAACAGTGGGGGAAAAGAATGCCTATGTACAGGGGGGAGGGTGAGCAACAGTAGAGGTAAATGATAGGAGGGAACCGAAGGGCATCAACACTATATTACAGAAAGTGATAAGCATATAAAATGAAAATCAAAACGAATTCTGGCAAGATGGCAGAACATTTTTTATATTGTTTTCCAAATGAATAAGGCGAAAGAGATTTCAAATTTTCAGGAATATCAGACCAAATTTTAGGACCAACATACTTTAAAGAAAGCTGACCCAGAGACGTTTTCATTCTGGGTAAATAACATTTTTGCAAAGATGCAAAACTTTTTTGATATTTGTGGACTGATGCAATCTCTGTAAAGTAGTTATCAAAGTGATTACGTAATCCAGCATTATAAAAGGAGTACATGCATTTGGCAACTGACAATTACATTAAAAATTTCTGGTGCATTTAAAGTTTTGTGCTGAGAATAAAATTTTGTGAATATGACAGTGTGGTTATAAGAAGGCCACCGCGGCCGACTTAAGCGTTGACATATGAAGAGGTGCAAGGGACGCACAAATGTTTACGGATAGGAGGTACTTCTGAATCAGAAGTCGCCCTGAAAGGACCAAGAGATTTTAATGTTTGCATCCACAATAAACCGATGGCAATAGCTGAAATCTTCATTTCGGTAGTAGGATGCCTATGATTCTGCCTGGTCAGCATACGTCTCCCCAAGTGTGGTAACTTTTATATTCATTAAATTTAATAGAATAAGTAGGNCATTGTAAGTTTTTCTTCGGAAGCATGCCAATGTACATATGACTCTTGAAAATTAAAAAGGCATTAAGAATCCAAAAACCCCGCTCAGGTGTGTTTAAAAAAAACATGTTGGTGTAATTTGTCCCGCTCTGGCATATTTGTTCCTCACATTACCAAAGCTTACGCAAACGTTTTAGGTGCGCAGGCACGTGTTTGAACAACTCAGAAACTCTTCCTAAATTCATCTCACCCTAAAAAGCTAACGTATTGCATGTCGGAAATTTTTTATTCTTTCAAAAGCAAACACATCCCCCTCCCAAAAACGTGGGTAGTACAGTTCCAAACGGCACAAAAAATACAAGAAAACATCCGAAATTCCTCCAGTAACCTTTATTGGTGATCTGTAAAAGACACATAGCATAATGTTTTCGAAGTTGGTGGAAGTACATGCAAAAAAAGTAAATTATGTTGAGACATGAAAATTTGTTATNTTTATGGTATTTTTGTGAATTCCAGAACATAAGGTGTGTTTGGCCCAAACTGGACAACTTCCTTTACGATATCAATGGCAATCTGTTGCACAGAANCGATGAAAAAAAGGAAAAACAAAATGATTTCAAACATGTAGTGGCGGCAATGCTTGTTTTGAGTTAACATACCTTTTACAAAGACACAGCAGGGTCAACTGAATATTTCTGTGATATTTTAGTTAATTCTTGCCCATAAGGTGTGTGGACCAACTTCTTTACGATAACATCTGGCAATCTGCTACACAGAATCGATCAAAAGAAGGAAAAACAAAGTGATTTCAAACATGTAGTAACGGCAACGCTTGTTTTGAGTTATTTACAAAGTAACAACAGGGCTTTTAATGACAAACTAATGTGCTATTGAATTCTCTCACAAGAGTAACCGGACTAAGTACGTGTATTCACAACCACAACGCTTACAGACAAACTTCTTTCAAACAGTAGAAACTTTGAAGTGTGCAATACAACCAGGGGCGTAACGAGGTCAGATGGCGCCCGGGACAAGAAACAAGTTTGGCGCCCCCATGTTCGAACCTGAGGTCTTTCGGAAGCAAATCCGCTGAAAGTACTTGTGACATTGTTAGGACTTTTCAGCGCCCCAATAATGATTCGGCGCCCGGGGAATTGCGCCCTCCTTGCTCCCCCTCGTTACACCTCTGTATACAACAAAAACCAAAAGTGCAACGCTTTCCTTTCAGCAGTTTGGGCAAAAGATTCGAAAGCTTTCCTTGCACACAGGAGCTCGACACTTCCGGCTCACGAACCTTGTCTTGTTTCTATGCAATGGGCCGCAAATTTGGCAGCGTTTTCTTGCCGTCAGTGGTTCATGGACTTGCGCCGGTTATCGCTGATGTCAATTCATGAGATGTTGGCCTACTGTAGATGGTCATGGCGGGAGGCAACATCGTGTTGCTTTGGTCACAGCAAGATATTTCACTTAATTTTCAAGAATGAAAACTCTTGCACAGACCTGTGCATTTGAAAACCTTTGGAAATGGTTGCAGGCATGGGCGTCAGCAGGGGGGGGCAAAACGGGCATTTGCCCACCCTGGAAATTGGGACTAAGAACCAAAATATTTTTGAAAACCTATAGTGAGCACTTAATTCAGATTAATTGACTTACTTCTTGCAATGACGGTTTGTTTACCGATATCAGTGGTGTAGGGAGGCGGGGGTGTAAGCGCACCCCCAAAAGTTTTGATGTGGTGGAAATTCGGGCAAAATTCCCGAAAATCGGCAAAATCCGCAGAAATTTGTGAAAACCTTGGCAAAACCCCTGAAAATCTAGGCAAACTCCCTAAAAATACGGCAAAAATGGCGTCCAACGTGCTTTGGTTTGAAAAAATTGGCCCCCAACGTGTGCAGAATCACATGAAAACCTTTTTTTATTCCAAAAACGGTCTTCATGAGAAAACATTTGCACAAAAAGTGGTCCAAAATTTTTTCGAGCAAGTTTGAGGAAATTCGGGTCAAAAAAACTTCCCGCCCCCAAAAATTTGCCTGCTCCTACTCCTATGGCCGATATGACCCGCACATTGCACAAGAGGCAGGTTTATTCATGTGGTGTCATGTAATGATGATATTGTAGTTTAATCATGTCCGTTTTTTGGTCTGCAGAGGCAGGCTGCGAAACTTGCGAGTGGATAGTTGTTCGTCTTAATTGCGTTACAATAACATAGCCTCAAATCTTCAAACGTTTAGCCTACTTCAAGTTACGGTGGTGGGGATTTTGTTGCATGTGACTGTTGAACGCAGAAATCTAGGAAGGTGATGTAATGCAGCACATAGGTGTAAGAGAAGGCAAATTTTCTTGGGTGCGAAGGATTTTGGCCGGAATTTCCACAAACTTGTCCGAAAAAATTTTGGGCCACTTTTTGTGCGAACATTTTCTCAAGCAGGCCTTCTTTTGGGATGAACTCCAAAAAGAGGTCTTCGTGTGATTTTGCCAACGTTGGGCGCCATTTTTGCCCAGATTTTCAAGAATTTTGCAGAGGTTGTCACAGATTTTACACAGATTTTGCCCGGATTTTCAACATATCGAAAATTTTGGGGTGCGCTTGCGCCCCCGCCTCCGACACCACTGATGCAGCAATAAAGTGACTGCTGATGGGGGTTAGCAACATTGTTTTATACTGTGTGAAAGAAACAAGAAGGAAAATGTAGCAGTGCTTTTACAAGTTTGAAAAATCCACTGTTGATATCAGACTGAGTGCGACCATTGTGCCAGAGTGAATAGATCAATCCAGGGGTGTGAAATTGATTTGGTGTGCGGGTAATTTATGGAAGGCCGCATTTAGCGGAGGGCGTATCTACCTTCTAATCATCAAAAGAATCCAATAGAAATAGAAGAAGTCTCGGTTCAAGCTTAGGGCTAAGTTAGAGGGAATTTCAGTATTGTTGACTTTTTCCTGAATGCTTCCGCGGGCCACTGAAAACGCTCAGGCTTTTTTGACACAGTATAAGTCTATGTGTGGCTTGTTGGAATACGTCTTATCCGTTCAGGTTTATTTCTGGTATCTGAGATAGTTTTTAGAGACGATTGCAGCTCTTGCCGAGACTCCAGAATCTGGAGTCCAGTTGTTTGCAGCTCTTGTTTCGAAGTGACGCTGACAAGTCTTGCTTGGTAAATTAACGTAATAATTTATTGTTTCTTTAAAGAGCAGGGCAATGCTTCTTTGAAAAAGTCGCCCTGTTTGAAAATCTGGAGACAGTAAACTCTATCTTAATATACTTGGCTATTGCTGCCAAAGAAGTGCATTTTTGTGACTGCAGCCGTAACAAGGGGCGTTTTTGTGATGTAGAAAGCCGGTCCGTAGCCACGGGGTGGCGTTCGGGGGCAGTGCCACCCCAAATACTTTTGTGCGTACCCAAATTGTGTTCTGTCCAGTAAAACTTTTTTAAACACATAATTTGAAAAACCTTGCCCCCTAAAATGTATTCTGCCACCCAAACCTTAAAACCTGGCTACAGGCCTGGTAGAAAGGGGAATGTGTTTTGTGAAAGTCCATTTGCATTGCATCGTCAGCAACCTGAAAGTATAAGCCAACTATGCCCAACACAAATAGCTTACTGAGCCAAAATTTTGTCACTATCTTAATCAGGGCCCTCATTTTATGACATAATGATGGGGGCTATGGCTTACTTTGATCTTGGCAAACTAAATTTAGCTCAACCTATTGTACTGAAAGCCTGTGTATCTAACTGCAATATTAACAGACGTGTTAAAGTGG